>Ga0075364_10001194_pt1 | contig 13941 bp, 14 predicted proteins | sample EndMetdeltDD1764_FD_71517 | JGI IMG/M metagenome (GOLD analysis project Ga0075364, IMG submission 71517) | Populus endosphere microbial communities from Tennessee, USA - Endosphere MetaG P. deltoides DD176-4 | ecosystem: Host-associated > Plants > Roots > Endosphere | place: USA: Tennessee... | reverse complement strand
CTCGGCCAAGGCGTTGTCGTAGCTCTCGCCGACGCTGCCCACCGATGGCTCGTCCCGGCTTCGGCAAGGCGCTCGGTATACTTGATCGAGACATATTGGCTGCCGCGGTCGCTGTGATGGATGAGACCGCCGCGATGGATAGGGCGCCGATCATGGATCGCCTGCTCCAAGGCGTCCAGCACGAAGCTAGCATGGTTCGTCCTGCTCACCCACCAGCCCACGATATAGCGGGTACATCTCTCCCGAGACGATATCACCGACATGTATGTCAACCGGCCCGGCGAGCTTTGGATCGAGGTGCTTGGCGGAAAGGTAGAGCGTGTCGAAGCTGCCGATCTTATCGCCGGCTGCACATCCTGCTGCGGCGCGAAGGCGTGGTGATCAACCGGAAGAAGACGCAGCGGCTTTACTGCGAGGAGAAGCTGGCGGTTCGACGACGACGCAACCGCCGTCGTGCCATTGGCGCGCCTGTGCTGGCGTTGCCCAACCAGCGATGGAGCCTGGACTTCGTGCATGATCAGATAGCCTCAGGACGCCGGTTCCGGGTGCACAACATCGTCGACGACGTGACCCGCGAATGCTTGCGTGCGGTGCCGCACACGTCGAGCTCGGGGCGTAGGGTTGTGCGCGAGCTCACCGATCTGATCGCCGAGCGCGGCAAGCCAGGGATGATCGTCAGCAATAATGGAACCGAGCTGACGTCGAACGCAGTCCTGGCCTGGTGCGGGGAGATCGGGATCGAGTGGCATTACATCGCCCCGGGCAAGCCGATGCAGAATGGCTGCGTCGAGAGATTCAACGGCCGCATGCGCGACGAATGCCTGAACACCCATTGGTTCTTGTCTCTGGCCGACGCCAGGAGCAAGATCGACACGTGGCGACGGGACTACAACGAGTGCCGTCCTCACACCTCCCTGGGCTGGCTTACGCCAGCCGAATTTGCTTCATCTGCCGGGGTTAACCCCGGCAGATGAAGGCTGGAGGCTCACATTGTGACCGGACACGAAACCGGGGACCCTCACGATCACCTCCGCACGCCTCAACTTCCGCCGCACCAGGGCGGCTCCGTCGCTGCTGATCGCATGTACCTGAAAAACGTTCTTCGCCAGATCCAATCCGACGGTGGCAACCTCCTGCTTCATGCGACGACTCCTAGACGTGGACCAACAACGGCCGCGTCATTGCACAGCTACGCTGGTGCAGGGGCCGTCCGCCATCACGTCACCATCGCACCAGAAGGGACAATGCGCTGACAATAAAACCGGACCCTCGGTTGGGGCCGATCAAACGTCCGTGATCAACAAAACGAAAGACCCGATGCAGATCATCGCATTGGAGAACGCAGCCAACCAAAACATGAAAGGCTGCCGTGCACGGCTATAAGTAGCGACCAGCACTCCACCCACATCCATTATGCCGGTTTGGAGCCCGCGCACCAACGTCCAACCCATAAACGGTATGGCGAACACAAGCATAGCGGTTTCCAGAAAATGCCTTACTCCCACGTCGCCATTTCCCACTTGACTCTCGCATGTGTGTTAGTCTCAATCCCATGAGACTGTCCCACAAACTCTCGATGACGATCTTCAGGCACTGAAATGGTCGCCCTTTTCTGAATAACAGCTATATCAACTATCACCATACTGCGCAAAAATTAAGCTGGTCTAGGCTACTGATCTGATCCCGGAAAACTGGATCGTTTTGAGTTGGAGTTTTTTGGCCCTAATCTCCCCTGGCTGGGAGGAGCCAAGGACCATGAAGGCATCCAGATTCTCAGACGCGCAGAAGGCGTTCATTCTGAAGCAGGGAGCGGACGGCGTTCCCGTAGCCGACATCTGCGGTAGGGCCGGGATCAGCCAGGCGACCAATTTCAACTGGAAGAAGAAGTACGACGGCATGCTGCCGCCCGACATGCGTCGGCTGAAGCAGCTCGAGGACGAGAACGCCAAGCTTCGTAAGCTGGTGGCGGACCTGTCGCTGGACCGCGAGATGCTGCAGGACGTCATCCGCCGAAAGCTGTGAGGCCTGCTCGCAAACCCGCGCTGGTGGATGGGGTTCGCAGTGACTGGGGCGTGTCGATCCGTCGGGCCTGTCGGGTTCTGGAGATGGACACTTCGACCTACCACTACAAATCCCGCCGCCGCGAACAGGCCGGCATTGAAGCCCGCATCCGGGAGATCTGCGAGACCCGCGTCTGCTATGGCTATCGGCGAGTGCATGTCCTGCTTCGGCGCGAAGGCTGGGAGATCAACATGAAACGGACACGCGGGATTTACAACGAGTTGGGCCTTCAGCTGCGCAACAAGACGCCCAAGAGAAGGGTGAAGACAAAGGACCGCTGCGCGGCCTCCCGCGTCAATGATGTCTGGGCCATGGACTTCGTCCATGACCAGTTGGCGACGGGCCGCAAGATCCGTGTACTGACGGTCGTCGACACGATCTCCCAGTTCTCGCCGGCACTGGATCCACGGTTTAGCTACCGCGGGGAAGACGTCGTGCAGACCCTTGAGGAGACCTGTGCAGTTGTAGGGTACCCCAAGACGATCCGGGTCGATCAGGGCTCCGAGTTCATCAGCCGGGACCTGGATCTGTGGGCTTATGCGAACGACGTCACGCTAGAGCAAATTCATGATGGGCGGAATCGCGGGGGATTCCCTTTGAGGTGATCGTGTGATTCATAGAACGCCGTCACGAAGGAGGCGGCGATGGGTTCGCGGTCAGGTCAGAGTTACTCGCAGGATTTGCGAGATCGGGTGCTTGGCGCGGTGGACAGCGGAATGGCAGTTCGCCAAGCGGCGACGACGTTCCAGGTGAGCATCGCCTACATCTACAAGGTGCTGATCCGGCGCCGGCTGACCGGCAATGCGGGGATAAGCCCGAGGCGCGGCCATCCGCCGCGCAAGCTCTCGCCCGAGCAGGACTTGGCGCTGGCGGCTCATATCCGTTCGCGGCCTGGCATCACCTTGGCGCAGGCGCAAGTCTGGCTGCAGACCGAGCACGGCATCGAGCTTAGCACGGGTGCAATGTGGAACGCGGCCAAGCGTCTGGGGCTATCGTACAAAAAAAAGCCCTGCGCGCCACGGAGCAGGACCGGCCCGACGTCGCCCCACGCCGCAAACTGTGGAGGGCGGCTCAGCCGTACATTGACCCTGAAAGCTTGGTCTTCCTCGATGAGACCGGCGTTAACACCAAGATGGCGCGGCTCTACGGCTGGGCGCCGGTCGGCGAGCGCTGCCGCGACAGTGCACCCTTTGGGCACTGGAAGACGATGACGTTCATCGCCGGCCTGCGCCTGAGCGGCATGATCGCGCCCTGGGTGCTCGACGGTCCCATGGATGGCGACGCCTTCCGGACCTACGTCGAGCACGTTCTCGCGCCGACCCTCAGGCACGGTGACGTCGTGGTGCTGGACAACCTGCCTGCGCACAAGGTCGCGGGCATCCGTGAAACAATCGCCGAGCGCCGCGCCCAGATCTTCTACCTGCCGCCCTACAGCCCCGACATGAACCCCATCGAGATGGCCTTCTCAAAGCTCAAGGCGCTGCTGCGGCACGAGCCGGCGCGGACTATCGATGCGCTCGTCGACCGCATCGGCCACCTGCTCGACCGCTTCCTTCCTACCGAGTGCGCAAACTTCTTCGAAGCAGCAGGTTATCAACGCTCATCGTGAAAATGCTCTAGACTTCAGCCGGCCGGGCAAGCCCACCGATAACGCCTACATCGAAGCTTTCAACGGGCGCTTCCGGGCAGAGTGCCTGAACACCCACTGGTTCCTGACGGTTGCAGAAGCCCGCGAAAAGTTGGAGGAGGGGCGCAGATACTAACGAGGATCGGCCGCACGGTGCTATCGGCAACAAGCCCCCGATCACGCTGATGAATCCCGGTGACGCACCTAGCCCGTGACCGTGACCATCGCCGGGAATCTCTAACCTCCGGTGGTCCAAAGAATGGTGTCGGATCACGATCATGCTGGCAAACTTGACCGGAGCCACCAGCCCTCCGGACCCGGACCAGGGGAAAAACTCTAGACCCGGGCGGTCCAAGGTTGGGTAGCAGTGCACCGCCAGTTCCTTCACCCATTTACGCAGCACGTTCTCATGCACCTCCAGATCGCGCGCGCGGCCTGCGCAACCGCCACGCCGCACTCCCGGACCATCCTTACTGCCTCGAGCTTGAACTCGCGGGCAAACTTCCGTCGTTGCATTGATGCTCTCCGGTCGATGAAAACACCTTATCTCAGTGTCCATCAAACCGGCAGCAGCTCATTCATCCCAAGCATTGAACACACCAATGCCAATCGCTCAACTCATTCTCAAACGGTCCCTTAGGCACTCTTAAGGGCAGACCTGAGCCGGCACGGCTGCAGCAATTTGACCTACAACAACCCCACTCCCTCTCGTTTGCGTACGGCTAGGGTGCCGGGTCACTCTAACACCACCCAAACCTCGCCTTCCACTTGTTAACAACACCTCTCCACCAATTTTCCCAACAAGACTAAATACTTGACCGGTAATACTAGATGCTAGTGGACCGGAATCTCCTTCAGTTAGATAAATATAGCTTCCAGCGGCAAGGCTTATAGCGTCTGCGATAGTTGCTGCTTGCATCAATCCAGCCGCTGCCGGTTCTGCACCAAGCGCGCCCATAACAAGCGCCGACCCAGCGGCCCCAATAGCAACATCATTGGCAAAATTATTGAGTTGACGTGCGCCAGAATTGCAGTCCACCTGTGGATCATCATCCTCTTCTTTTTCCCGAGATACAACGATATCATCGCCATCTTGGGTGATAGGTGACGTATTGACATACCCTGGAAGATAGAATGCAGAAACAAAAGAAGGTACAGAAATAATAAAATTGTCCATATCCGCAAAACGAGTGCCCGCCTGAGCTGTAACGTATATAGTATATATGTCGTCATCATCGCGACCACTTGAATCTGTATTATTTATTGGATCTCCTCCGGTATAATTATACCAATTGATCCCATCAGCGTAGCCACTGGGATCGGTTTGCATAAACCGGCCGAGCGTAGGCGAGTAGAACCGAGCCTTGTAGTTGTAGAGACCAAGTTCAGGTATCCAGGCTTGCCCAGTATATTGGAATCGCCCAATATTTGTCGGCGCCGGAATACCATATTCGTCGTAGCTGTTGATTCCGATAGCGTTACCCGAGCTGTCGCTCGTCGCCACGATCGAGCCGCGCTCATCGGCTTGTAGGAAACGGCGGTCGGTCATGCCCGAGCCTTCGTACCACACTACGATCTCGTCGGTTCCAGGCCCCGGAACATAACGTTTGAGGATCGTGCCCGAGTTATCGCGCTCGTCTATTATGGTGCCGCCCGAGTAGCTGAACCGCGTCGCTGAACCGCCAGCGTAACTGATCAAACGGCCGGTTCCGTCATAAATCATCGAAGACACGCCCGGACCCGACGTCAATTCGTTGAGCTTGCTATATGTGTAGCTGTTGCTCCCCGATCCGGTGAGGTTGCCGCGCAGATCGTAGCTCAATGTTACCCCGCCGGCACCAGTGTACTGATTGAGACCATTCGGAGTATAGCTACGACTGACACTGTATCGGGCAGTGTAGGCATAGGCATCGTTGCTACGCACGATGCTTTTGATCTGCGAGGCAGGGTTGTAGCCTATTGTTAATCCGAGATCGCTGCCTGTACCCAAAAGATCGATGTTCAACCCCGTCAAACGGTTCACCTGATCATAACCGTAGCTCCGCGAGGTACCGTTGCCGTAGCTCACCGCGCTCCGACGGCCAAGGCTGTCGTAAGCATAGGCCGCGAGCACCCCAATGTCGCTCGTCGCCCCGTTCTCGCGGATCTTCGTCACCCGGCCGAGCATGTCGAGGTCGTAGGTGACGTAGTGCCCGTCGCTCCATGTCAACCGCCGGCTTGGCGTCGACGACAGATCGTACTGATAGGATGCCGAACCATATGGCTGCGTCTCGCTGGTCAACCTGCCCAGCGCGTCGTAGGCATTGGTCACGTTGATCCCGTCGGACGGACGTTGGATTGTCGTCTTCATGCCGAGGAGGTTATAACCGAAATTGACCACAGGTTCACCCGGCGGTGTTCGGCTTGTCATTCGGTTGAGGTTGTCAAACGTGAATGCCATCGATCCCCCGTCGCGGAGCCTGACCGCGGTGACATTCGAAGCGGCGTCATAGGTCAACTGCTCATAGTCGGTCGTGGAACTAACGTTCGAGCCGGCGGTAGTCGAGGGATAGCGTGTTTTCAACAACCTGTCGTGGCCATCGTACTCATAAGTCGTGCGATTGTTGACACCATCGATAACCGCCGCAAGCTTGCCGTTATTCGTATATTCCGATTTCTCGGTGGCAGCGGCAGATGTCCCGTAAGCGCGTTCGATCTGCGTAACCTGATTTGCCAGGTCATAGGTTTTCTTGGTAATCCTATCCTTGCCCAGCGAGCCAGTCGTCCCGAGCGTGCAGGCACTGGTCGGCAGCGAGCCATAGATTGCGGTATTCATTCGAACCGTCGAGCAGCTGAGACGGCCGCGGGCATCGTAGGTGTACTGGGTCAACCCATAAGACGTACTGCCGTTTTGCAACACCTGGGTAAGCTTGCGGTCTGCGCCGTCATACGTGTTGACGGTTTTGGCCGCAGGGGTGAAGCCCGTCCAGGCCGTGTCGCTTTGACCGGAAGTCGTGCCCTGCTCGACGCTAGTGACACGCCCCTTGGTATCATAAGTGGTGCGCGACGCCGGGTTAGGCAAAGTTCCGCCGCCATCCGGATCGGCTTGAATAGTTCCGATAGGCCGACGTAAAGCGTCAAACCGGTAAGCGGTCGTATCTCCTGTACCGGCGACTGGTCCGTCGGTCGAGATCACGTCACCAACCATATTGTAACCGCGAGTGGTCGTCGAACTGACCGAGCTGTCACCGGCTTTCATCTCAACTGACGTCGGCAGCAGATTGCTGGCCAAACTCGACGATCCCGACTGATAGCTATAGATTGTCTTGCGCTCATCCGCTGTGCCCGCGCAGCTCGCTCCAGTCAGGCACGTGCTGGCAGTCGCCAGTTTCAAAATTGCGCCAGGCGCTTGAACGATATTGCCATACGAGTTCTTGTAGAACGCGTAGAGACCCGAATAGGTGTAAGTGGTTTTGGGCTGCGTGCCGCCGAGGCTTGGGGCGGGCTGAGTCACGGTCAGCAGCTGACCCGTTGTCGTATCATACGTGTAATCGGTCTGATTGCCGAGAGCATCCTTCGTCCAATTGGGCTGATTGCACTTGGCCGAATCCAGGCAGGTCGCGTCGAACCCGGCGGTCAGGACGATGTCGGCGGGCGTTCCCGCTGTCTTGGATATCTGGTGCAATTCTGTGATATTGCCGCGGGTGTCATATGTGGCCTGGACCTTGTTGCCTTCGGGGTACGTCGTCGCAGTACGCCTATTTTTGCTGTCGTAAGTATAAGAGCTGGTCCGGTTGAGCCCGTCCTTTTCGCTTATAACAACCCCCTCATCGCCGTCGATAGTAGTGGTACGCACCGCACCGATCCCATCGGTCACCGTCGCCACGACATTGCCGTTCGATGCGGAATAACTGTAGTTGGTGGTTCTTCCGGGCAGTGCCACCGATGAGACCATACTACTGCCATTATACGAGTATGTGATATCATTACTCGAGCTGGACGGACGCTGGACGCCTGTGAGGCGCCCATTCCCGTCAAAGGTAAGTGTCGTAGTCTGATTAAGAGCATCGGTAACGGTTCTAGTAATAGAGCCAGTCGAACTGGTGGTTACACCAATTTTTGGCCAACTCTGCGTCAAACCTGCGCAGCTATCCGCCATTGGGTTACAGTAATCTACACCATTATTTATCAAAGTCACAGTCTTCAAGCGCAGCCACAGATATGCATTGCCACTGGTGGGCGAGCCATCGAAGTCATAAGCAAATTTTGCCTGATAGCCGGTATTGGACGTTACCGACTGCAGGCGGTTCACGGTAACATGTGAAGTTTGAATGACTTCACTTCTATAGTTAAATGTTTGAACCTCTCCATTTGGCCTCGTAATCGTACTCGCCCTATAGGAGAAGGCATTTCCATCGTATATAAAATCGATGGCAGTCCCGTCACGGCCGGTGTATCTATATCCATTGGTAATACTGACCAACGTAGACCCATCGCCGTTTTCAGGCTCATAGGGTCCCCCAGACGTACTTTTGAATATGACCGTTCTCATACCCAAAAATAAGGTAGCCGTACCGCTCCCTGTCTCCATCGACATCAAATAGGAGTGCGCCCAAGCGCCGTTGATCCACGCCACGTCGACCGACAAGCCTCCCTCGCTTGGCTGCCCGATCGATACCGTGCTAGCGCTAATGGCGGGCTGCCCAGTTCCAAGGTCGATGCCATTTTCATCCGCCGGCAAGCGAAGCGGAGGTTCGCCCAGGGCTTGGGCAAAGGCCGGCACCGATGTGCAGGCGGTCAGCACCGTTCCCAGTAGCAGCAAGCCGCGATACCGCCGGGCATTTCGAGCCGGCTTCCGGCTAAACGCATTCTTCATCTTTGCCCCCTGTAAAAGTATTTGGAATGCGTTACTTTGCGGTGATAACCCCAATTCGGGATGAGCTGCGGCAAAGCTCGGCGACCGTCATCGAATATAGTCGCTTGTAAAGCGCATTGACCTGCGTGTCAGCGCCTGCCGCGATCTCGCATAGCTCACGGTTTTCCGTGCCGCTTGTGAACGAGACATCAGCGCAAGGGACTGCCGTAACATCGCGGCTTGCAAGCTTCTGAGCTGTGCTCGCCTCGGTCTCGACGACGACCGTGCTGTCGTCCTTCGACGGGATCAGCTTGCCTTTGATGAGGCAGGTACGACCTTTCACGGCATCTACTGCTTGCTGGTCGCCGGCTTGCAATTCCTGCGCATGGAGCGGCGAATACATCAATGGAAGCATTGGAAGGATAAACCCAAGAATAGCGGCTCTCAACTGACTGGGCATAAACGCCTCCTTTGAGATTTCTTAAAATATGGAGATCGGCTTTCGACAAGGGTTGGCCGGTTGGTATCTTTCGCTGACTAGCTGTTCGCTTCGAGGGATCACATTCCAGGCCCAAGCCGCTGGATGCGTCATCATCATGTGTCAGTCGTTGTCGTTGATGGTGCCCGTGCCGACCTTTGGCGTCCCCAGCTTTGCGCCGCCCCCGGGAGCCGACAACGTTACCGTCATCGTTTCCGAAGACTCTGGCAACGCATCGTCGGTGGTCGCGATCTGAATAGTCTGCGTCATCTGGCTAGGTAGGAAGCTTACCGTGCCGGTACTTGCCGTAAAGTCGCTGCCCGACGTGGCTGTGCCCGAACTTGCAGTAAAGGTCGCGGTTGGCGCGCCGCCGGCCGTTCGTGTGACCGTAAACGACAGGATCCCGCCCTCGGTCACTGCGGCGTCACCAATCGTGAGGGTCGGCTGCGCCGTCACATCGTAAGAGACACGGTTGTCCGCATCGTCGAACGTCATTTCTGCGGTCTCGAAGTTGTTGACCGTTCCGCTCGAAGCTGCGCTTTTGAGCCGCCCCTGCTCGTCATATGCGTAAGTGATCGTCTCAGTCGCCCCTGCCAGGGCAATAGGCCAAATCAAAAAACTCGCGAAAAACGCATGCAACAGCCCCCGCCTACGCAGCATATCTTTTTCCTCATCCCGATTCGTTTAATGAATTGAGCAAAGATCATTGGACCTTGCAATGGTCGGCTGGCTGCATGACAAAAATAACTCACAGGGATGACAATGCCCGGCGCAATTGCGCCATTCGCCGAGAATGGTTGGACTTTTTTCCACCCGCTCGTCTAGCGCTCGCCCCGCTGCCGTGCCAATGTCACTAGGGGCTATAGGGGGCACAGCTTTGCATCACGCATCGCGAATAACGATAATCGCCGCAGCGCTCACCGCGCAAACAGCCCATGCCGCGATCCCGAGCGACCCGGCCGGCTCGGGCGTTATCCTCGGCGCGGTGACCTGGCTTCAGGGAACGCTTTTAGGCACTGCTGCCACCGTGGTCGCGGTATTCGCCGTTGCGGCGGTCGGCTTCATGATGCTCACCGGCCGGATCAACTGGCTGCGCGGCGCCGTTGTCATTCTCGGCTGCTTTGTTCTATTCGGCGCTGCCAGCATTGTCGCTGGCATCCGCTCCGCGGCGCTGGGATAAAGGCATCATGGCCTCACAGCTCAACCGTGACATCGTCTTCGGCGCGCTTACGCGCCCGCAGATGTTCGCCGGCGTCACTTACACGATCTTTATCGCGAACATGATCGTTACGGCTGAGCTGTTCCTGATCTTCAAAAGCTTTTGGGTTATTGGCCTGGGCCTTGTGATTCATCTCGCCGGCATGCTCGCTTGCTTGCGGGAACCGCGCATCTTCGATCTCTGGCTTGTCCGCGTCGGCCGCTGCCCGCGCGTCAAAAATTACGCGTTGTGGGGATGCAACTCCTACCGCCCCTGACCAAAGACCCGCGAGTGATTGCGCGCGAGAAGTCGGCCGGGGCGCATCTGCCCTACGCGCGGCATGTCGACGATGTGACGATCGAGGCCCATGACGGCCTGTTGATGCAAACGATCCGGCTCGGCGGGCTGCTGTTCGAGACCGCCGATACCGACGAGCTCAACTACCGCGCCGAGCTGCGCGATGCGATGCTGCGCTCGATTGGCTCGTCGCGCTTCGCCGTCTATCACCATGTCATACGCCGCAAGGCGGAGACATCGCTCGAAGCGCGCTTCCCCGACGAGTTCTCGCGGTCGCTCGACGCGCGCTGGCGCGAGCGGCTTGCCTCGCGCGAGATGTACATCAACGAACTGTTCCTAACCGTCGTCCGGCGTCCGCTTCAGGGCAGGGTCGGGATAATCGACCGCATCCGCGGACTGGCGGCACGAAGCATGATCGATCGCCAAGCCGCGATTGCGGTGGAAAAGCGCGCGCTCGATAACGCCTGCGAAGCGCTCGTCGCGTCGCTCGGAAGCTACGCGCCGCGATTGCTCAGCGTCTACCAGACCGAAGATGGTCACCGGTCCGAGCCTCTCGAGTTCCTGTCTTATCTGTTTAACGCCCAGATGCGTCCCATGGGCCTGCCGCACGGCATGCTCGGCAATCACCTGCCCTCGCGCCGGATAAGCTTCGGCCAGGAAGCCTTTGAGCTGTCACCAACGGGTCACCTGCCGCGAACATTCGGCGCGGTGGTCTCGATCAAGGACTACCCGTCGCAAACGATGTCCGGCATGTTCGACGAGCTTTACCGCATGCCGTTCGAGATGGTGGTCGGACAGTCCTTCGCCTTCGTCGAGCGCGGCGCAGCGCTCGGCCGGATGAACCTCGCCTTGCGGCGCATGCGCTCGACCGAAGACGAGGCGATCTCGCTGCGCGAGGAGCTGACCCAAGCCAAGGACAATGTCGCTGCCGGCCGCGCCAGCTTCGGCGAGCACCACACGGCAATCACCGTGCACGCCGATAGCCTCAAGGCGCTCGACATGCAGGTCGCCGAAGTCACCGCGGTTCTCGCCGATCTCGGAATCGTCGGGGTGCGCGAGGATATCGCCTTGGAGCCGGCGTTCTGGGCGCAGTTTCCCGGAAACTTTAAATACATCGCGCGGCGCGGGCTGGTCTCGACGCGCAACTTCGCCGGCCTTGCCAGCCTCCACAATTTCCCGATCGGCAGCGCGCGCGGCAACCATTGGGGCGAAGCGGTGACGCTGCTCGAGACGACCGCGGCAGGCCCCTACTTCTTCAACTTTCACCAGAACGATCTCGGCAATTTCACCGTGATCGGCCCGTCGGGCTCGGGCAAGACGGTGGTGCTCAACTTTTTGCTCGCCCAGGCGCGAAAGTTCGCGCCGCGCATCATCTTCTTCGACAAGGACCGCGGCGCCGAACTGTTCATCCGCGCGATCGGCGGCCAGTACGACCGGCTGAGGCCAGGCAGCGCATCGGGCCTCAACCCGCTGCAGATCGAGGACACACCGGCCAATCGCCAGTTCCTGACCGAATGGCTCGCGCTGCTCGCGGGCGGTCTCGATGCCGACGAGGCTGAGCTGGTAAAGGATGCGATCGACGCCAATTTCCTGCAGGTGCGCCCGTACCGGCGGCTCGGCCATCTCGTCGAGCTGTTCAGAGGGCATGCGCGGCCGCGCGCGGGCGATCTCTACTCGCGGATGCGGCCCTGGTGGGGCGAGGGCGAGCGGGCCTGGCTGTTCGACAACGAGGAAGATTTGACCGATCTTTCGGCGACAACCGTCGGCTTCGACATGACCGCGATCCTCGATGATCCTGCGGTGCGCACGCCGGCGCTGCTTTACCTTTTCCATCAGGTCGAGGAGCGGCTCGACGGCACGCCCGCGATCATCGTCGTGGACGAAGGTTGGAAAGCGCTCGACGACGACGTCTTCGTGCGCAGGATCAAGGATTGGGAAAAGACGATCCGCAAGCGCAACGGCATCGTCGGCTTTGCCACGCAGAGCGCGCAGGACGCGCTCGAGAGCCGCATCGCCAGCGCTATCGTCGAGCAGGCGGCGACGCAGATCTTCATGATCAACCCCAAGGCGCGCGCCGAAGATTACATCGATGGGTTCGGGCTCACCCCGCACGAGTTCGAGCTGGTGCGAAGCTTGCCCGACAGCTCGCATTGCTTCCTGATCAAGCACGGCAATGACAGCGTGGTGGCGCGGCTCAACCTGACCGGCGAGAAGGACATGCTGACGATCCTGTCGGGGCGCGAGGCGACCGTGCGCATCTTCGATGAATTGGCCGAGCAAGCCGGCACCGATCCAAATGGCTGGATGGCAGCCCTGTTGGCGAGGACCTGACGCATGGCATGTCCCGCGATTACGACCGGCGACAGCTTCCTGGCGACGACGCTCGGCCACATCGATTGCCAGGCCCAAACGCTCGGCAGCTTTGGATTTACCGCGCTCGCCGATCCCACCTCGCCGACATCGCTCGCGCTGACCAGCTTGCTGACCGTGTTCATCGCGCTCTTCGGGATACGCTTGCTGCTCGGCTACCCCGCCTCCGGGCGCGATACGATTGGCGATGTCATCAAGATCGGCATCGTCCTGACGCTCGCGACCAGTTGGCCGGCGTGGCGCGTGATCGGCTATGACCTCGTGATCAATGGTCCCGGCGAAATCGCGCGCGCGATCGGCATGGGAACCGGACTGCAAGGCGGAGCCGGCGACCTGACCGAGCGCTTGCAGCAAGCCGACAATGCGCTGAGCGCGCTGGGCGGCCTCGGCAGCGGCCGGCTCGGCGTGGCCCAAGGAGATTGGTTCCAATTGGGCTTCGCTCGGATTATGTTCCTCGCCGGAACGCTCGCCCCGCTCGCGCTGATCCGGCTTACCGCGGGGATCCTGCTAGCGATCGCGCCGCTGATGGCGGGGCTCCTGCTCTTCGGCATCACCCGGTCCATCTTCACCGGCTGGGCGCGCGGCCTGGTCATGACGTTCCTGGCATCGCTGCTGCTCACGCTTCTGCTCGGAGCCCAGCTTGCGGTGATCGAGCCGTGGCTGACCGACGCGCTGACCAAGCGCGCAGCAGACCAGCAAATCCTCGACGCCCCGGCCGAGATATTGGCCGTCACGCTCGCGTTCGCCGTGGCCTGCCTTGGGAGCCTGGCAATCGCTGCAAGGATCGCGTTTTTCTCTGCGGCAGAGTCACGAACAGAACTGCATCGGCAGCATAGGCCCGAGCCCGGTTCCGTCGGCGGGCAAACTATGGTTTTGACTGGCGGCGCGGCTAGCGACGCTCCTTCGCGGGCTACCGCGGTCGCGCTCTCGGTGTCCGAGAATCTCCGCCGGGAAGCGCGGATCGAGACCGCGCGCTTGCCGGATGCTAGCCGCATGACCGCCGAGAGCGGATCTCGCGCGGGGGGCCGATCCGAATTGCCCGAGGCCCTGGGCGGCAGCTATCGGCGCGCCGCGCG
>Ga0075364_10001193_pt1 | contig 13941 bp, 12 predicted proteins | sample EndMetdeltDD1764_FD_71517 | JGI IMG/M metagenome (GOLD analysis project Ga0075364, IMG submission 71517) | Populus endosphere microbial communities from Tennessee, USA - Endosphere MetaG P. deltoides DD176-4 | ecosystem: Host-associated > Plants > Roots > Endosphere | place: USA: Tennessee... | reverse complement strand
ACGTAGTCGCGACATTCGGCAGAGCCGAATGCGCTTGGCGCGGGGTGGAGCAGCCCGGTAGCTCGTCAGGCTCATAACCTGAAGGCCGCAGGTTCAAATCCTGCCCCCGCAACCAAATCTTCAATAATCAAGAAAAACTCAAAACATAATCAAAAAGCCCCCTTGGGGCTCTTTTGCGTTTTGCGGCTTCGTTCCAAAAGTCTCTGTAAAACGTCTGTAATCAGCGATCGCGAGAACCAGATGAGCAAAGAACTTCCACTTCGAAGTCCAAATCCCGAATAAAAGGATAGGTTGGATAAGGCCGGCGCTTATTCTCAAGCCGATCTACGAACTGGTCGACAACGCCCGGCGATAGAGCCATCAGATTGGGATTGGCAATCGTCGACAGCTCGGGCGATAGGTAACCGGACTTCACGACAATGATCCTGGCCGCTTCCGGATTCAGTTCCAATCGCAGAAAGTCTGAAAGATTGTGATAGGGACGCCGCTTTGCTGACAATACGAGTTCGATCCCGCCGATCTTTACGACAGCTTGTCGTTCGGCCAGATCCTCTGCCTCCAGCAGAAACTGAACCTGGGCCTGCACATTGATCGGTTTACTGTTAATCGAATCCAGCGACGCTCCAATGCCAAGGTTGACGTCTTGACCTATGCCCGCAGTGTAGCAGACCTGAGTGGCAGCCCTGTCAGCAATACCGGCGAAAATGACACCCTGAGCATCTCGGGCAATGAGTTCTGAAAGAACTTCCGCTCGATCACCTACCCCGCCGCCGGTTGGATTGTCCCCGGACTCCGCCAGCACGACCGGTGATGTCGGGCTATTTAGCGCTCGGTCGATACATTCTTCGATCGATCCGGTTTCACAACCAAAAACGAACTGTTCGCGTACATCCCAATAGGCTTGGGCAACCCGCCTGGCTTCGCGCTCAAGCACGTGGCGATCTGTGCCGGTCATGATCGTGCATGCCTTTGCGCGCGGCTCGTCGGCCCAGACATAACCGACCATCAATGATGCATCCCAAACGCCGGGTATGGTATCGATCTCCGGCAGCATGGCGTAGAGGCTTTTTGCGGGTTCATCGACGGTACTGGTGCGTTCACCCGGAAGTACGACAGGTATAGGAGCCCAGACGATGATCGGCTTTTCGCCGGTTTTCAGGCTGCGCACGAGCATCGAAACCGAGCGCCGCATGGTTTCCTCCACATCGATATGCGGTGCGGTACGGTAAGTTGAATACATGTCCAGCGCATCGATAATGCGTTGGCTGACATTGCCGTGCAGATCGTAGCTGGCCGAGACGGTACAATCGGGACCAACGAGTTCGCGTGCTGCGCAAATCCAGTCGCCTTCCGCATCTTCCATGCCTTCCACATACATGGCGCCGTGCATTGCTAGGTACAGACCGTCAAGTGGCAAGAGCGGCTTCAGGCGGTCGAGAAACTCGGCCTTGAAGTTTTCGTAAGTGGCACGAGCGACGGGGCCGCCTGCTATAGCGCGGGCATGAATTGTCGGCAGGAATTCGGCATCATAATCCTTGAGAAAGGCGAAATAAGGCGCATTCGTCAGCGCATCCCCGCGCGTGATGCGGAAATCCTTTTCCTCGTTCAGGACCGGATTGTAGGTGCTGCATTCGATATGGATACCGCCGACTGCAATGCGCATGGAAAACCTCGATTCGATGCCTAAATTTTAAGGGGTCCGATCAGAAAATTGTTAGCGGCGATGCTTGCGGCACCTCGTGCCCAAATATCGCTTGAAACGCGATGCAGCCGGATCGGTGTCTGGCCGGCATAACGGGGCAGGACATTGGTTTCGATCGCCTGCTGCATGACCGTACCGAACAGGCCGTGCAATTCGTCTTCAGTATGGGTGATCAGAATAAGGCCCGGGTCGTTCATCTGGATGAGATTGGCGATGGCGAGCCCTAAAGCTGACCCTGCGCGATGCAGAATTTTTATGGCTGCTGCATTGCCGCTCGACGCGATCTGCTCGATCTCGGAGAGAGAGTTGCAGATAAATCCTTCCGCCCTGGCCATTTCCTTTATGGCATTCATCGAAGAGATGGTATCGAGGCACCCACGTTTTCCGCATCGGCAGGGAGAGCCGCCGGGTTCTATCGTGCAATGGGCAATTTCGCCCGCGCCGCCATGATTGCCGCGATAAAGTCTCCCATCAATGACATGAGCGCTCCCGATTCCGTCGCCGAGAGACACGACGGTAAAATTCTGCTGGTCCCTCGTGCTGCCGAACAGCTTCTCATGAACAGCGATCGCTTTTGCATCGTTTTCTATAAACGTGTCGATACCGGTCTGTGCTCGAATAATGTCTGCGAGAGGCACGCCTTGCCAGTTGAGCAAGGTCGACTGAATACAGGTGGCCTGCCGTTCATCGACAAAACCCGATAATGCAACGCCGATCCCGCCGATTTTGTCTGACGCCTGCGGATGCGATTTCAAAAGCTCTGGCAACCGCTTGGCAATCGATTGAGCAATGCTCTGCGGATCACGCGAAAGCGGCATGTCCAGGGTCGCGATTACCTTGCCGCTGAGATCGCAGAGGATCATTGGCGCCGGATCCTGGATAAGCGAAATACCGGCGAAAAAGGCCCATTCCGGTTGAAGGTCGAGACGAATCGATGGGCGGCCCTGACCATAGACCGTACCGGATTCATGCAACACGCCCAGATCGATCAGATCGCGGGCAAGCCCGCTCATGGCTGCCTTGCTTAATCCCAAGGCCATAGCCATCTCGGTCCGGCTGAGCGGGCCGGATTCGCTGATAATACGCAGAAGCTGGCGATGTGATGTGGTGAGCATGAAAAACCGTCATGGAGGAGAGGCTTGACACTAAGTTTACAAAGTGAACAAATCAACGGCAATAAATAATAAAAATAACCTAAGGCGAATCTTCCGCCAAAGTGATAAAAAGAGGGTGAGTGGAATGAAGAGAATTCATAAAACACTTCGTCGCCGTCTGGTTCTGGGCTGTGCTCTCGCTATCGGCCTTTCCATGCCATTGACGACACACGGTATTGCCCTAGCAGCAACGCTGACTGTCATGCAGAGCGAAGCGCCTCGCTCTATGGATCCTGGTGATCAGACTGCGACCTATACTGCCGCTGTGCTTGACCCGATATATGAGGGGCTGGTGCGTCGTGACCCGGACCTTGCCTTGCGTCCAGCCTTGGCAACAGAGTGGTCGGCAGATGCCTCCGGCCTGGTCTGGACATTCAAGCTGCGTCAGGGAGTGAAATTTCACGACGGTACACCGTTTGATGCAGATGCCGTTGTCAAGAATTTCGCCCGGCATCTCGATACCAAGCGTGGTCTGGCCGCCAGTGGCCGCCTGCGTACTTTTCTCGATAACGTGACGGCAATCGATCCCGCGACCGTGCAGTTCAAGCTGAAAACGCAATATCCGGCGTTTGTCGCGCTTCTGTCGACTGGTCCCTGCCTGATAGTCAGTCCGACAGCCGATGCAGCCGGCACGATTGGCACCAAGGCGGTTGGCACTGGCCCTTACAAACTGGCCGAATACAAGTCCGGCGAATATGTGTTGCAGGAAAAGAATGCCGAATGGTGGGGTGGCGCCCCGAAGGGTGAGGATAAAATCAAGTGGACATGGACTGCCGAAAATTCGGTCATGAGCATGGCGCTTCAAACCGGTGATGCCGATATCGTCAATCCGCTTCCACCGGCATTTGCCAACCAGTTAAAAAACAATTCCGATATGACCGTCCATGCTTCGGATGGTTCAGCTGTTTTCTGGGTGTCTCTGAACACAAAGATGAAGCCGCTTGATGATGTAAAAGTTCGGCAGGCGCTGAATTATGCGACGGATCGTGAAGGTCTCGTCCGCGCTTTCATGCAAGGTTATGCCACACCCAGCAACTCGCCGCTTGCTCCGGTCACGCCCGGTTATGATAGATCGTTGGCGCCGTATGACTACGATATCGATAAAGCCAAGGCCCTGCTGGCTGAAGCCGGTTATCCAGATGGCTTTACGATGACAACGATCGTTCAGGAGCAGGAAGCGCGTATAGGCGAACTCTTGCAGGCCATGTGGGCCAAGGCAGGTGTCAAGCTGGAGGTCAGGCGCATGGAGGGCGGCGTGTGGTCAAAAGCGGCTTTCCTTGATCCTGCCGGCAAGGAAAAGGATGGTATCGGTTCGTCAATCGCATCCTGGTCTTCGGGTGTCAGCGGAGCGGATTTACAATTGCGCCCGCTTTATTATTCCAAGAGCGCTTCTCCCACCGGCGCCAATCTCGGTTTTTTCTCCGATCCAAAGCTGGACGAACTGATCGACAAGGCGGCTTCGACGCTGGATGAAAAGACGCGTAACGAAGTCTATGGCGAAGCGCAGAAGGTCGTCAACGAACAGGCACCGCATGTACTTCTCTTTACCAAACAGGATCTCTATGCCACCCGCGTCAACGTTAATGGAGCCTGGATGATCCCGGGCGGTCTCGTTGTGGTCAAGGACGCCAAGAAGTGAAGGCATTGATCGGCGACCGCAAAGCCGGTCGCCGATCTGGCCGAGAGAGCTCATGAAATCCTATATCTTCCGCAAAATTCTAGCTTTGCCGCTGATCCTGATCGGTGTGTCCATGCTGGTCTTTCTCGCCATTCGGGCCCTGCCGGGCGATCCGGCACGTTTGATGGCGGGGCCCGAGGCGACGCAGGAAGCGGTCGATAACATGCGTTCCCGGCTCGGGCTCGACCGCACGCTGGTCGTTCAATACGCAGAATTCGCCAGCAATGCCGTCCAAGGCGATCTGGGCCTGTCCATCAAGTCGAAATTGCCTGTCGTGGACGAGATCGCTGAGCGTATGCCCTATACTCTGGGCCTTGCGGTTTGCGCCTATCTTCTCGCCATAACTATCGGCGTGCCGGCCGGCATGATCGGTGCTATCTATCGTCATGGCTGGCAGGATCAAGCTGTCATGCTTTTGGCAATCGTCGGAGCTTCGATCGCCAATTTCTGGCTGGCGCTGATGGCGATGAATACGTTTTCCGTTGGTCTCGGCTGGTTGCCGCTGCTCGGTGCATCGTCATGGAAAAGCTTTATCCTGCCGTCCGTCACACTGGCTGTTCTGCCAACGGCCGTTATTGCTCGCATGACGCGTTCGAGCATGATCGAAGTCTTGGCGCAGGATTACATTCGGACTGCTCGCGCCAAGGGCTTGGCACCGGGATCGGTTTATTGGAGCCATGCGCTGCGCAATGCCCTGATTCCAATTGTCACGATTGTCGGACTAAATTTCGGTAGTCTGATTGGTGGCGCTGTCGTGACGGAATCTGTCTTCAACTGGCCGGGTATCGGCCGGCTGCTGGTTGATTCGGTGCGTTACCGTGACTATCCGGTCATTCAGGGCGTAACACTGGTTGCCGTCACCGGCGTTGTCATGATGAACTTTTTGGCAGAGCTGGTGATTGCCGCTCTCAATCCCAAGATCAGGCTGGATTGACTATGGCTTTTCAGACCGACATGGAAAATCTGCAGCCGCGTTCCTGGCGACAGGTTTTATCCCGCTTGAGTTACTGGGCAATGGCGCATCGCGGCATCGTCATTGGTGGCGGCTTGATCAGCTTGATCGTTCTCGCTGCCATTCTTGCGCCATTCATTGCTCCGGCCGATCCTTATGAGCAGGACTTGTTATCGACAATGATGCCGCCGTCGTGGGATCACCCCTTTGGCACGGATGATAACGGGCGTGATATTCTTGCTCGCGTGTTGTACGGCGCGCGCATCTCGCTTCTCGAAGTTGTGCTCAGTGTGGGACTTTCCGTTCTCGTAGGAGTGCCACTTGGTATCTTTGCCGGCACTGCGGGCAGGATGGTGGATCAGGCGATCATGTGGATCATGGATATCCTGTTTGCCTTTCCGGGTATCGTGCTGGCCATTCTTATCGTCAGCGTGCTTGGCTCCAGCCTGATGAACCTGATGATTGCCATCGCGATCTTTTCTGTTCCGGTCTATGCCCGTCTGAGCAGAAACCTGACGCTGGGCATCAAGAGCATGGATTATGTGGAGGCTGCGGTTTCTTTGGGCATTTCACGCCAGCGGATCATGAGCCACTACATCCTGCGCAATGCCGTCGGGCCAATCATCGTGCAATCGACACTGACGGCCGGTACGGTCATCTTGTCGGCGGCCAGTCTTTCCTTTCTGGGGCTTGGTGCACAGCCGCCGCTACCGGAGTGGGGAGCCATGATGAGCGACGGCCGTAATTATCTTGGACTGAATATCTATATGTCGCTGTTTCCCGGCCTTGCCATCATGATCACCGTGCTTGGCTTCAATATTCTCGGTGATGGGCTGCGTGACCTTTTGGACCCACGTCAATGACTATGGTCGCCAGCCCGATCTATTCCGTCGATATCGGCGGTTCGTTCATGAAGTTTGCCGTATCGCCTGAACCAGGCGTGATCCGCATGCTTGATCGCGTCGAGACTCCGGCTAATTCCTGGGTTGGTTTCGTCGCTGCCCTATCCTCTCTGGTCGAGAAACATGTTCCGGGCGATCAGCGGACAGCGCCTCTCGCGCTCTCCATCGCTGGTTTGATCGATCCGAAAAACGGGACTGCGACATCGGCCAATATTCCGTGCATTACCGGGCGCGTGTTGGCAAAAGAGCTTTCGACGGTGCTCCATCTTCCGGTATTTGCCGCCAATGATGCCGATTGCCTGACCCTGGCTGAGGCGAATGAAGGTGCAGGCCGTGGCCATGCCGTTGTCTTTTGTGCCATCATGGGTACCGGTATTGGCGGCGGTCTTGCGATCGACAGCCGTCTGGTCAAGGGAGCTGGCGGTGTGACCGGCGAATGGGGACATGCCCCGGTTCTGAACACGACCGTCTATTTCGATGGCGGAGAACGTGTGCATGTGCCGCGTTTCGCCTGTGGTTGCGGCCAATCCGGTTGTGTCGATACGATCGGTGGCGCTCGCGGAATGGAGCGCCTGCATCATTTTCTGCACGGGCATAGCTATTCCAGCCACGAAATTTTGGAGGCCTGGTCAAACGGTGATCCTGCCGCAGGTCGCACGATGACCGCTTACCTGCAGCTGGTCGCCGATCCGCTGTCTTTGGTTGTGAACATAACCGGTGCATCGGTCGTGCCAGTCGGCGGCGGACTTGCCTCGGAGCCAAGACTGATCGCGGCGCTGGATGTGGCCGTGCGAAAACGCATTCTCAATCGGTTCCACCAGCCGCTGGTCGTACCCGCCATCCTTCAGGCCGATGGTGGATTGGTTGGAGCGGCGGTGTTGGGGCGGCAGGAATTACAAAGGCGGCCGGCATGACCATTCTGCTGGAAGTATGTGTCGATAGCCCGGCGGGTCTGGCCGCGGCTGTCGAAGGCGGTGCGGATCGCATCGAGCTTTGTGCGGCACTCGATACCGGAGGCCTGACACCCTCTTCGGGATTGATGGCCCTCGCCGCCCGTGTACCCGTTCCCGTCTACGCCATGATCCGTCCGCGGGCAGGCGATTTTGTTTTTGCACGTGATGAAGAGGCCGCCATGGTGGTTGACATCGAGGCTGCATTGAATGCGGGCCTCGCCGGTGTCGTGATCGGAGCAAACCGGGGCGATGGCAGCCTTGATGCCGCTTTGCTTTCGCGCCTCAAAGCCATATCCGGAAATGCCGGTATGACACTGCATCGTGCCTTCGATCTGGTCGTGGACATGGAACATGCTCTGGAACAGGCGATCGATCTTGGTTTCGAGCGTATCCTTACATCGGGTGGGCAGCGCACGGCAATAGACGGAAAGGATATGGTTGCTCGGCTAAATAAAAGGTCTGCCGGTCGTATCTCTATCATGCCCGGCAGCGGGCTGCGTCCCGGCAATGTCGAGGAGATGTTGCAGTTTGATGTCGGTGAGATCCACGCATCCTGCCGTAGTGCCCTCAATGCCAACCCCGACGATCGCGCTACGGTTTTCGGTTTCCAGCCGAAAACCCGATTTGAAACGGACGCCAATATCGTCAAACAGATGCGCGCCACACTCGACAACTGGAGCGGCGACAAAAAGTAACGTCGCCGGCATTTGCATCTTGGCCGGCGGGCCGTTATCCAGAAGTCCCGCATTCTCCTGCCGAGGTATTCCTGCATGTCAGCTTCCCTGCCGCAAAAGACCTATGATGCCTTCCTGTTCGACATGGACGGCACCATCCTTAATTCGCTTGCGTCTGCGGAACGTGTCTGGGGCCGATGGGCGGCAAGCCATGGACTGGATGTTGAAAAATTCCTGCCGACCATGCACGGCAAACGCGGCATCGATACGATTACAGCGCTCAACCTGCCGGGTGTCGATCCCGCGGCAGAAGCCGCAATCATCCTGCAAGGGGAAATCGATGATGTCGAGGGCGTTGTTCCGATTCCGGGCGCAATTGAGTTTCTGACGTCCATCCCACCGGAAAAATGGGCGATCGTCACGTCTTCGCCGTTGATGCTGGCCAAACGGCGCCTGGCCGCCGCCGGTATTGCAGAGCCGCGTTTCATCGTCACCGCGGAAGATGTGAAAATCGGCAAGCCCAATCCGCAATGTTATATTCTCGGTGCCGAACGCGTCGGAGCCAGCGTCTCGCAAGCGCTCGTTTTCGAAGACGTCATGGCTGGTGTCGAGGCAGGTGAGGCTGCTGGCGCCGATGTCGCCGTGATCACTCACACGCATGAACATCCGATGGAAACAGGTTATTTGAAGATCTCGGACTATCGTGACCTTACCGTGCAGGTCGATGCTGAAGGTCGTCTATCTTTGCAGAGAAAATAGAGCGTCTCTAAACTGAGAGGCAAACCTTGATCTGAATCAAGGTCGCTAAATAGATCAAATGACATTTCTGCCTGGGAGCGGGGGCTGAGCGTTGGATTCAGTCCATCGTCATATGCTTCAGGGGGATGTTCGCGATGAACAATACCATTACCATTGGTGGGCTGGTTGCAGGAGCGTTTCTTGCGCTTCTGGGCGCCGGTTTTGCCCATGATGATCTTTTTGCTGCCCACATGTGGGTGCTTTTCTTCTGTCTTGCCATCAGCACGGTCGTGGTTGTGCGCCGTGTTGATTTCACCGGTGCGGGCCGTACAAATACCCGGGATGATCAGTCCGGCTATTTCGACGAAGTTGTCCGTTATGGAACAATCGCCACGGTCTTCTGGGGCGTTGTCGGTTTCTTGGTCGGGGTTTTCGTGGCGCTGCAGCTTGCCTTCCCGGCGGTGCTGAATTTTGAGCCATTCCTGACCTTCGGTCGCGTTCGGCCGCTTCATACGTCGGCGGTCGTTTTTGCATTTGGCGGCAACGCGCTCATCGCAACCTCTTTTTATGTGGTTCAGCGCACGTCGCGTGCTCGCCTGTTCGGTGGTGATCTCGCCTGGTTCGTATTCTGGGGCTATCAGCTGTTCATCGTCATGGCGGCCACCGGCTATCTGCTCGGCATCACGCAGGGCAAGGAATACGCTGAGCCGGAATGGTACGTAGATATCTGGCTGACCATCGTCTGGGTCGCTTATCTGCTCGTTTTCCTGGGCACGATCCTGAAGCGCAAGGAACCCCACATCTATGTGGCAAACTGGTTCTATCTGGCCTTCATCGTCACCATCGCCATGCTGCACATCGTCAACAATCTGGCGATGCCGGTCTCTTTCCTTGGTATCAAGAGCTATTCGGCCTTCGCCGGTGTGCAGGATGCCCTGACACAGTGGTGGTATGGCCACAACGCCGTCGGCTTCTTCCTGACGGCCGGCTTCCTTGGCATGATGTATTATTTCGTGCCGAAGCAGGCTGAACGTCCTGTCTATTCCTACCGCCTGTCGATCATCCACTTCTGGGCGCTGATCTTCATGTATATCTGGGCCGGCCCGCACCACCTGCACTATACGGCCCTGCCGGATTGGGCGCAGACGCTCGGCATGGTCTTCTCCATCATGCTGTGGATGCCCTCCTGGGGTGGCATGATCAACGGCCTGATGACGCTTTCGGGCGCCTGGGACAAGATCCGCACCGACCCGATCATGCGCATGATGGTCATGGCCATTGCCTTTTACGGTATGGCGACCTTCGAAGGGCCGATGATGTCGGTGAAAGCCGTCAACTCCCTCAGCCACTATACGGATTGGACTATTGGTCACGTGCATTCCGGCGCACTCGGCTGGGTTGGCATGATCACCTTTGGTGCCGTTTATTTCCTCGTGCCGAAACTCTGGGGTCGCAAGCGTCTCTACAGCCTCGCCATGGTCAACTGGCATTTCTGGCTCGCCACTCTCGGTATCGTCGTTTACGCGGCCGTCATGTGGGTTGCCGGTATTCAGCAGGGTCTGATGTGGCGTGAGTACGATGACCAGGGCTTCCTCGTCTATTCGTTCGCGGAAACCGTCTCGGCAATGTTCCCCTATTATCTGCTGCGTGCACTCGGCGGTGCCATGTATCTCGCCGGTGGCATCATCATGGCCTTCAACGTCACCATGACCATTCTTGGCCATGAACGCGAAGAGCGGTTGCCCGGTCGGGCACCGGCCAATCTGCAGCCCGCCGAATAAGGACGAAACTCATGTCTTTGATGGATAAACATCAGTTCATCGAGCGCAACGCGACCCTGCTTCTGGTCGGATCGCTGTTTGTCGTGTCGATCGGCGGTATCGTGGAAATCGCACCGCTCTTCTATCTGGAAAACACCATCGAGAAGGTGGAGGGGATGCGTCCCTACACACCTCTCGAACTGGCTGGCCGCAACATCTACATCCGCGAAGGCTGTTACGCCTGCCATAGCCAGATGATCCGTCCGTTTCGCGACGAGGTCGAACGTTATGGTCACTACAGCCTCGCGGCTGAATCCATGTATGACCATCCGTTCCAATGGGGCTCGAAGCGCACGGGTCCGGATCTTGCACGTGTCGGCGATCGCTATTCCAACGAATGGCATGTTCAGCACTTGATGGATCCGCGTTCGGTCGTGCCTGAATCGGTCATGCCGAGCTACGCTTTCCTCAAGGAAACCACGCTCAAGGTCACAGACGCCACGATGGAACTGACGGCGAACAAGCGTGTCGGCGTTCCTTATTCGGACGACATGATGGCCAACGCCAAGGCTGATCTCGAGGCGCAGGCCAATCCAGACGCGGATACGTCCGGCCTGATCGAACGTTATCCCAAGGCAAAGGTCGGCAATTTCGATGGTGATCCGGCCCGCCTGACCGAGATGGATGCTCTTGTCGCCTATCTGCAGGTGCTCGGCACACTGGTCGATTTCTCGACCTATGACGACGCCACCGGTTATCGTTGAGGAGGGGCTTTTATGGAAACCTACACAGCGATGCGTCACTTCGCCGATAGCTGGGGCCTGCTTGCCATGACCCTGTTCTTTATCGGCGTCATCTTGTTTACCCTGCGTCCGGGCGGCAAAGCATCGGCAGACAGGGCTGCGCATATCCCTCTGAAGGATGAGGATTAAGCCATGTCCGAAAAACATGTCGATGAAATCAGCGGCGTCGAAACCACCGGTCATGAGTGGGATGGCATCCGCGAACTCAACAATCCGCTGCCGCGTTGGTGGTTGTGGACCTTTTACGCCTGTATCGTCTGGGCGCTGGGTTACACGGTTCTCTACCCGGCCTGGCCGATGTTGACCGAAGCAACGCCGGGCATACTCGGTTATTCCAGCCGAGCAGAACTGACGTCGGAAGTGGAGACGGCGAAGCTTGCACAAGGCGATATCCTTGCAAAGATTTCGCAGTCTTCATTGCAGGAGATCGTTGCCGATCCGCAGATGAACCAGTTTGCCATTGCCGGCGGCGCATCCGCCTTCAAGGTGAACTGTGTCACCTGCCATGGTTCGGGCGCGGAAGGCAGCAAGGGTTATCCTAACCTGAACGATGATGACTGGATCTGGGGTGGCGATCTCGACACACTCCAGCAGACCATCGCTCACGGTATCCGTGATGCCGTCGATCCGGATACCCGTATCGCTGACATGCCGGTATTCGGTGAGATGCTCGAGCCGGAGGAAATCCGTCAGGTAGCTGCCTATGTCATCAGTCTGACCGATACCCCGAAGGATGCTGCCATGGTCGAACCGGGCAAGCAAATCTTCCTGGACAACTGCTCGTCCTGTCATGGCGAAGATGCCAAGGGCAATCGCGAACTCGGCGCACCCAATCTTGCCGATGCGATCTGGCTGAAGGTCAATGGCGAGGCGGAGATTGCCGAACAGGTTCGTACGCCCAAACATGGCGTCATGCCGGCCTGGCAAGCTCGACTCAGCGGCGATACCGTCAAGCAGCTGACTGTTTATGTCCACTCACTGGGTGGCGGCGAATAGTCAGGATCAGCGTCAGATTTTTCATCTGCTGCAATCTTGGAAGGCCGCACTTTGGGAAGGGTGCGGCCTTTTCATTTGTCAATTCTGTCGCACCCGAAACTTGACCTAGGTCAAGGTTTGCCTTGCTGGCGAGTGGGAAAAGGGCGGAACAAGAAGTGGATCGTCCCATGAATCTTTATACGGCCAACCATCTCCAGCCCGCTGGTGGAGCCGGCGGGTCCGGCAATGGATCGGGGAGCGGTTCCGGCGCGGTTCCTCCGACCGAACCTCTTTATGAAAAACGCAAAAAAATCTTTCCGAAAAGCGTGAAAGGGCGTTTCCGCCGTTTCAAGTGGCTCTTCATGGTGGTGGCGCTTGCCATCTACTATCTGACGCCATGGATTCGTTGGGATCGAGGCCCGCATGCACCGGATCAGGCGGTTCTCATCGACCTGTCGGCACGGCGTTTCTACTTCTTCTTCATCGAAATCTGGCCGCAGGAATTTTTCTTCGTCGCCGGTCTTCTGGTCATGGCGGGCCTGGGTCTGTTTCTGCTGACATCTGCGGTGGGGCGCGCCTGGTGCGGGTATGCCTGTCCTCAGACGGTCTGGGTTGATCTCTTCCTGGCCGTCGAACGTTTCATCGAAGGAGATCGTAACGCCCAGATCAAGCTGAATGCCAGCCCCTGGACATTCGCGAAAATTTACAAACGCACCACCAAACATGCGGTCTGGCTGGTGATCGCCGTCCTCACCGGCGGTGCCTGGATCTTCTATTTTGCCGATGCGCCCGGTCTTGCCTTCGATTTCGTCACCGGTCAGGCGGCTATGGTCGCCTACTGGACGGTCGCGATCCTGACGGCAACAACCTACATTCTTGGCGGCCTGATGCGCGAACAGGTTTGCATCTACATGTGTCCCTGGCCACGTATTCAGGGTGCCATGCTGGACGAGCATTCGTTGGTCGTCACCTATAATGACTGGCGCGGCGAACCACGCAGCCGCCATGCGAAAAAGGCCGCCGCTGCCGGACAGCCGGTCGGAGACTGCGTCGATTGCGATGCCTGCGTCGCGGTCTGTCCCATGGGCATCGACATCAGGGATGGCCAGCAGATGGCCTGCATCACCTGTGCGCTCTGTATCGATGCCTGTGACAATGTCATGGACAAGCTTGGCAAGCCGCGTGGGTTGATCGCTTATGCCACGCTTGATGAGTACGATGGCAATATGGCGCTGGCGACCAATGGCGGCCAGACGGCTATCGAGCCTGCCCGCGTCCGAAATGCCGATGGCTCGTTCGTGGATCGTGTTCGGCAGTTCCGCTGGCAGGTTATCTTCCGCACCCGCACACTGATCTACTTCGGTATCTGGGCTCTCATCGGTCTGGCGCTCGTTTACGGCCTATTGGCAAGAGATCGGTTGCAGCTCAATGTCGTGCACGATCGAAATCCGCAATTCGTCATGGAATCTGACGGCTCGATCCGCAACGGTTACACGATACGGCTCCTCAATATGGTGCCGGAACCACGCACCATCATGCTGTCGCTTGATGGTCTGCCGCAGGCAACGATGAAGGTTGTTGGCGTCACCGATGTTCCCGGCCAGATCGTTGCCATCGCGGCCGAACCGGACAAGGCGATGGCCCTGCGGG
>Ga0075364_10001191_pt1 | contig 13949 bp, 10 predicted proteins | sample EndMetdeltDD1764_FD_71517 | JGI IMG/M metagenome (GOLD analysis project Ga0075364, IMG submission 71517) | Populus endosphere microbial communities from Tennessee, USA - Endosphere MetaG P. deltoides DD176-4 | ecosystem: Host-associated > Plants > Roots > Endosphere | place: USA: Tennessee... | reverse complement strand
GCGGGCCGGGTGTCGAGCAGCCGCAGCAGGGCCGGCACGACGGTCTCCGGCTCGGCCCGGTCGGAGATGTCCTCGCCGGGGAACGCGGCCTGATGCATCTCGGTGCGCATGTCGCCCGGATCGAACGCGTAGACCGGCACCGCGGGGTTCTCGGCGCCCAGGATGGCGGAGAGCTGATCGAGCGCGGCCTTCGACGACCCGTACCCGCCCCAGCCCGCGTACGGCTCGACGGCCGCGTCCGAGGTGAGGTTGACGATCATCCCCCCGTTGCCGGCCAGCGCCGGCAACGCCGCCTGGATCAACGCGAGCGGGGCGAACAGGTTCATCTGATACACGCCCCACAATTCGGTTGCCGGGTAATCGGCAAGGGCCGGTTGCGGGCTGGGGCCAAGGCGGCTGGCGTTGTTCACCAGCAGGCGAAGCGGCCCGGCCTGGCACGCGGCGGCGACCAACGCCGCGCGATGCGCCGCGTCGGTGACGTCTCCGGGTCGGGTGATCAGCCGCGCCGAGTTCAGTTCTCGGGCGGTCGTTTCCAGTTCGTGGGCGCGGCGGGCGTCGCCGACGACGGTCCAGCCGCGGTCGAGCAGAGCGGCGGTTACCGCCCGGCCAAACCCGCGGGCGGCACCGGTGACAATTGCAACGGGGTTCTCGGATTGGGTCATACAGGCATACTGGTAGTTAAAGTTAACTTTAAGTCAAGCCCGAAACCCGAAATCGAGGTGAGCCACGGTGGACGCGCAGGATTTGTTCACGGTAAGCGAACTCGCGAAGCGCAGCGGCTTCGCCGCATCGGCGATCCGGTTCTACGAGAACCAGGGCCTGATCACCGCGTCGCGAACCTCCGGCGGTCAGCGCCGATTCGAACGCCAGATGCTGCGCCGGCTCGCGTTCATCCGGGCCGCGCGCAACGTCGGGCTGAGCCTCGACGAGATCACCGCCGCCCTCGCCAGGCTGCCCGACGGCCGCACCCCGACCCGCGCCGACTGGGCGCGGCTGTCCAAGGGCTGGCGCACGCGCCTCGACGATCAGATCGCGGGGCTGATGGCGCTGCGCGACAACCTCGACTCGTGCATCGGCTGCGGCTGCCTGTCCATGAAGCGGTGCGCCATCTCCAACCCGGGCGACGCGGCCGCGGTCGCCGGGCCCGGCGCGGTCTACCTACCCAAATCGGTGCGCCGCTAGCGGCCGGGGGCCTGGGCATCGCGTTCTTAATGTTACCTTAAATTACTCTTACTTTTCTTATAAATCGGCTAGGGTTGCTCCTCACGGGATTACCACGCCACACGGCGCTTATCGGAAGGAAGCTGCGCGTGCAGGATCAAGACGACCGGCCGATAGGCCGAATAGATGCGGACGACGTCCAGACGGGGCGCGGCCGACCGCCCCGACTGTTGCCGATCGCCGACGCCGCGGTGGCGTATCGCCTGGTCTACGGACGCGTCGACGCGCTGCTCCGCGCGCGTCCTGAAGTCGCCCGACGGCCGGTGCCGGCCTGTCCCGCCTGGACCATCCGCCAGACGGTTGCTCACCTGGCCGGGGTCGCACGGGACATCGTCTCACTCAACATGGGGGACAGGGGCGCCGATTCCTGGACTCAGGGGCAGGTCGATCGCCTCGGCGGGCACAGCCTCGACGAGCTGCTGGACCTGTGGGGGCAGCTGATCGACCCGGTGACGGCGAGGCTCGATCAGAGTCCCCCAGGATCCGCGTGCCAGCTAGTCTTCGACGCTCTCACCCATGAGCACGACATTCGCGGCGCGCTAGGTGAACCGGGTTCCCGCACAGGCGATCTCACATACGAGGTCGCGCTGGGATTCTTGACGACGATGGGTGACCACATCAACCGGCACGTGGGGTTGCCGGCACTCCGGTTGGTCACCCCGACAATCGGATCCGTACAGCTTGGCGACCCGCACAGCGCGCGAGGTCAAGTCGCCCTCAATACCTCTGATTTCGAGGCGCTACGCGCCCTCGGCGGACGACGCAGCGTCGGGCAACTGTTGGCGCTTCCCTGGCATGGGGATCCCACAAACGTGCTGCCCGCCTTCACGGACGCGCTGCCCGCCTTCAGCAACGGCGGTATCCGGCCGCCAACCAACGACCTCGTCGAATAGACACGCCGCGAGCTAAGTTACTGAGCCTCGTCCAACCGGTGCTTCAGCGCGTCGAACTCGTCCTTGACGCCGGTCGGCAGCTTCTCGCCGACGAATTCCAGCCATTCCTCGATCAGCGGCAGCTCGTCGCGCCATTCGTCGACGTTGACCTTCAGCGCCGCGGCCACGTCGTCGGCGGTGACGTCCAGCCCGTCCAGATCCAGGTCCCGGGCGCTCGGCACGACGCCGATCGGGGTGTCCTGGCCGCCGGCGTTGTGCTCGATGCGGTCCACAATCCACTTCAGCACCCGGCTGTTCTCACCGAAGCCGGGCCACAGGAACTGACCTTCATCACCCCGGCGGAACCAGTTGACGAAGAACACCTTGGGCAGCTTGGACTCGTCGGCGTTCTTGCCGATGTCCAGCCAGTGCTGGAAGTAGTCGCCGACGTGGTAGCCGAGGAACGGCAGCATGGCCATCGGGTCGCGGCGCACGGCGCCGACCTTGCCCTCGGCAGCCGCGGTCTGCTCGCTGCCCATGGTGGCGCCCATGAACACACCGTGCTGCCAGTCGCGCGCCTCGGTGACCAGCGGGACGGTGGTCTTGCGGCGCGCGCCGAACAGGATGCCCGAGATCGGCACGCCCTGCGGGTCGTCCCACTCCGGCGCCAGGATCGGGCACTGCGACATCGGCGTGCAGTAGCGCGAATTCGGGTGCGCCGCTTTGGTGTCCGTTTCGCGCAGGACCCAGTCGTTGCCCTTCCAGTCGATCAGGTGGTCGGGTTCGCCCTCCAGGCCTTCCCACCACACGTCGTTGTCGTCGGTGAGCGCCACGTTGGTGAAGACGGTGTTGCCCGCCGCGATGGTGCGCATGGCGTTGGGGTTGGACTTCCAATTGGTACCCGGCGCGACCCCGAAGAAGCCGAACTCAGGGTTGACCGCGTACAGCCGGCCGTCCTTGCCGAACCGCATCCACGCGATGTCGTCGCCCAGCGTCTCGGCGCGCCAGCCGGGGATGGTCGGCTGCAGCATGGCCAGGTTGGTCTTGCCGCACGCCGACGGGAAGGCCGCGGCGAAGTAGTACGCCTTGTTCTCCGGAGAGATCAGCTTGAGGATCAGCATGTGCTCGGCCAGCCAGCCCTCGTCGTGGGCCATGGCCGAGGCGATGCGCAGCGAGTAGCACTTCTTGCCCAGCAGCGCGTTGCCGCCGTAGCCGGAGCCATAGCTCCAGATTTCGCGGGTCTCGGGGAAGTGGGTGATGTATTTGGTCTCGTTGCACGGCCAGGGCACGTCGTCCTGCCCCTCCTCCAGGGGGGCGCCGACCGAGTGCAGGGCCTTGACGAAGAAGCCGTCGTCGCCGATCTTCTCCAACGCGGCCTTACCCATCCGGGTCATGGTGCGCATCGAGACCACGACGTACTCGGAGTCGGTGATCTCCACGCCCAGCTTGGGGTCGTCGGCGCCCAGCGGACCCATGCAGAACGGCACCACCCACATGGTGCGGCCACGCATGCAGCCGCGGTAGAGCTCGGTCATGGTCGACCGCATCTCGGCCGGTTCCATCCAGTTGTTGGTCGGTCCGGCGTCGATCTCGCGCTCAGAACAGATGTAGGTCCGCGACTCGACGCGCGCAACGTCCGACGGGTCGGATAGCGCCAGGTAGGAGTTCGGGTGCTTCTTCTCGTTCAGCTTCTTGAACGTGCCGGCCTCGACGAGCTGCTGAGCCAGCCGATTGAACTCGTCTTCGGAGCCGTCGGCGAAGACGACGCGGTCGGGCTGCGTGAGCTCGGCAACCTGCTCCACCCACGCCAGCAGGCCCTGATGATTTGTGGGCGCGGTATCCAAGCCGGGGATGGTCGCTGAGGTCATCGAAATCTCCTGAATTCTGCTGCGTGTTATCGGCGGCTGTCGGTTTCGTATCCAGTTGCCCATGGCTTCTCAGCACAACTGTTGACACGGTGGAGCTTTTTATACAGGTTATCGTGTGAGACTTGTCGCGGAAGGCCTAGAGGGGTATAAGCCTTCTCACAACATCGATTCAGAAGCGTCGGCATCCGCACATCTATTGCCATTTGCTCCTCGAATCCGATCCGCGAATTCCGCCGTCCGACTGCGATGCCGCCTGACGCCCGATGCCGGCTCCGTCGGGTTTGGGTATACCCGGTTCGCCCAGTTCTGCACGCACTGCGTCGAGCGCGGCCTTGACCGTCGGCATCTCGCGGTCGCGCAGCGCCGCGGCGCGGGCCGCGGCGATGGCGTGCTCGCGCAGTTCGCTGTCGATGGCGCTGACCTGATCGGCCACCTGAGTGTTCTCGGCCTCGTCGCGGGTGGCCAGCTCGGTGCTCAGCACCGCTTCGGCCACCAGCACCCGGCTGGAGACCAGCTGCTCCAGCACCGACCGCAGCGCGCCCGCCGCGTCGCCGGTCCAGCGGTCCAGCAGCGCGCGGTCGTGCAGCAGCCCGCGGATGTGCACCACCCACACGGTCACCGCCAGCCCGATCGCCACGCAGGCCACGCCGCCGGCTATTTGCAGTCCGGGGCCCAGCCGTGGGGCCAGACCGGCCACCAGTCGACTCAGCGTCAGCGCCACGCCCAATCCGAAGCCGGCGCCCAGCAGCATCATCAGCCGGGTTTCCAGCCGCCGCGATTTCAGGCGCGGGCCCGGGGCCTCGACCGTCGGCAACGGCTCGGACGAGGGGAGCTCCACCGGCACACCCACCGCCTGCGCGACGTCCGCGAGCAGCGTGGCGGTCTCGTCGGCGACCTCGGCGACCACCCCGTCGAGCCGGCCGCGGGCATGGGCCTCGAACCCGGCCAGGTCGCGGCGGCGCAGGCTCGTCGCATCCTGCTGCAGCTCGCCGTGCACGGACGAACACCGGTTGCGCGCAAGGTAGGACAGCTCGACCCGGGCCTGCTGGATCTGACCGCGCAGCGTGATCGTGCGTTCGGACCTCGCCTGGCGCCGATTCCGCAACGCCGCGCTGCGCTCTTCCCGCAGGGCGTCGACCCGGGCCCGCCGGCCGGCGCCCTCGGCGTCGCGATCAAACCGCTGCGCCACCGTCTGGAGCCGGGATTCCCACGCGCGCAACCTATTTCGTCGCGCGATATCCGAATCCGCGAGTTGTCCCTGGACGGTCGCCACCAACTCCTCGACGCGGGGCTCGCCGAGTTCCGGCGCCGCGGCCGCGCCCACCCACGGCACCCCGCCGTAGCGCGGCGCGTGCGCGGCCAGCGCGTCGCGGTCGGCGGTCAGCACGTCGCGCCAGGTGCGGTGCACGTCGATCTTGGACACCACCCCGATCACCACGTCGGTGTGCTCGGCGGCCGCGTCGAGCAGCACGCAGTCGGATTCGGTCAGCGGAGCGGCCGGGGATACGACGAACACCACCGCCATCGGCGCGTCGCCGGGTACCAGTTCCGGCGACTCGACGAACGTGTGCCGCGGGAGCCGCTCGCGCAACACCCCGGCCACGCCGCTTACGCCGGCCAACCACGGACCGGTCACCAGCACGACGCCGCGGCGGCTGATGGCGGGTGGACCCAGCCGCGGCCCGATCGCCGCCACCAGCGCGTCGACCCGGGCCGCCGGATCATCGCGGGCCCCGTTGGTCACGTCGGCTCCCCGCCGGCCCGCGACCAGAGCCGCAGCGATCCCCTGGTGATATCCGCGGCACACGCGCGGCACAGGTCGCCCACCGGCCCGCTGCCGTAGCGCTGCCAGTGCACCGCGCGCTGCAGGTGCGCGGCCGGACCCGCCTGCAGCCCCGACGCCTCGACCACCTCCAGTGCCGCGGCCATCCGGGCGATCACGGTGTCGTCGCTGGTGAGGAACTCGCTGATCCCGTCTCGCGAGACGGCCTGCGAGACGGCCAAGGCCTCCAATTCGGCGACGGCGTCGAGCACCCGTTGGTAGCGCACCCCGGCGCCGACGGCGACGAGCCCGTCCACGACGGCGTCGACGCGGCTGATCCGCCGCCACAGGGCCAGGGCCTGCGCGGCCGTCCGGTGCCGCAGCGCGGCGACGCCGAGCGCGGTGCCGAACAGGTCGAGGGCCTCCAGCAGGCGCCGCCGCGCCTCGGTCGGCACCGGAACCCACGCCGCAAGAAAACCGTCGAAGGAGCCGTCGAGGGCGGCCAGCCCGCCGGGATGGTCGGCCAGCACCCGAAGCGCGGCCCACAGATCCTCATCAAGATCGTCGAGCGCGGCGACGGCGAGCAACCCGCTCATCGGCTCGACGGCCACCCGCAGCAGCTCGCCGAACTGCGTGCAGCGGGCCCGCGCCGCCGCGAGCGGTCCCCCGTCCGCCAGCCCGCCGCCCAGATCCGCCTTGTTCAGCACCACCAGCACCGGACGCCGGGCCGCCGCCACGGCGTCGGCGTCCTCAGGCTTGACCACCTCGGCGATCACGTAAACATCCACGTCGGCAACGCCCGTCGGCGTCACCTCTATGCCCGGCGAAACCCGGCGCAGCGCGCGCGCCACGGTGCGACGACCCACCCCGCGACGTCCGTGGACGGCTACCCGGAGCGGCGCGGCGGCCCGCTCGGCGATCGCCTCGAGCCGCGGATCGGCGGCCCGGGCGGCGAATCGTGCCAGCTCGTCGACGAAAATCTGGTTCCCCTTGTCCCTGATATCCGGACCAGTGTGCCGGACGGCCCAGCGAGCTTCAGCGATGGTCGCACCTGCGCCGCGGAGACGCGAGCCAGCTTGAGCCGGTACCCAATCTGCTACCAGTTGAAGGCAACTGTTGGGTATCAATCTGGACCACGGGCGGCTACACCAGGGGTTCATGGGCCACCATGGACAAATGCATGCGCACACCGGGGTGGGGCTCTGTCCCGACGCGCCGGTCGACAGCGACGCAGACCCCTCCCCGGAACCGCACGACATGCCAGATCTGCCCGATATGGAGGGATACCTTCCGACCACCAGCTTCCGCTCGCGGCGTTCCGCGCTCTCGAACGCCCAACGCGAGACCTGGGAGCGGCTCTGGCCCGAGCTGGGCATGCTCGCCCTCCCCCGCGCCCCCCACGCACAACCGCTGGACACCCGCGCCTGGTTCGGCCGGGAAGCGCCCGTGGTGCTGGAGGTCGGCTCCGGCAGCGGCACCTCGACGCTGGCGATGGCGCAGGCCGAGCCCGGCATCGATGTCATCGCGGTCGAGGTCTACAAGCGGGGGCTGGCCCAGCTGCTGTGCGCGATCGACACCGCGAAGATCAACAACATCCGGTTGATCCGCGGGAACGCGGTCGACGTGCTGGACAACATGATCGCCCCCGCTTCGTTGTCCGGCGTGCGCGTCTTCTTCCCCGACCCGTGGCCGAAGGCGCGGCACCACAAGCGCCGATTCCTGCAGCCGGCCACGATTGCACTGATCGCAGACCGGTTACTCCCCGGAGGTGTGTTGCACGCGGCGACCGATCACCCCGGATATGCCGAGCACATCGCCGCCGTCGGCGACGCGGAACCCGGGCTCGTCCGCGCCGGCGTCGGCACCGAATCACTACCGATCTCGGTTAGGCGCCCCACCACCAAGTACGAGACGAAAGCCCAAGAAGCGGGCAGCGCCGTCACCGAGTTGATCTGGAGAAGGCGATAACTATGAGCCTGACGGAAGAAGTGACAACCGAAACCGCGGAAACCGTCACCGCCTTGCCGGCGGGGCCGGAGCTCACCGGCTACGCGGCGCCGAGCGGGCGGGTGCTGCTGGTGTGGGACGCCCCCAACCTGGACATGGGCCTGGGCTCCATCCTGGGCCGCCGGCCCACGGCGCTGGAACGGCCCCGCTTCGATGCGCTGGGCCGCTGGCTGCTGGCCCGGACCGCGGAGGTCGCGGCCAGCCGTCCCGACGCCTCGATCGAACCCGAGGCCACCGTGTTCACCAACATCGCGCCGGGCAGCGCCGAGGTGGTCCGGCCGTGGGTGGACGCGCTGCGCAACGTCGGGTTCGCGGTCTTCGCCAAGCCCAAGATCGACGAGGACAGCGACGTCGACCGCGACATGCTGCAGCACATCAGCCTGCGGAACAGCGAGGGGCTGGCGGCGCTGGTGGTGGCCTCCGCCGACGGTCAGGCGTTCCGCCAGCCGCTGGAGGAAATTGCCCGCTCCGGGGTCCGCGTTCAGGTGCTTGGATTTCGTGAACATGCCAGTTGGGCGCTAGCGTCGGATACCTTGGAGTTCGTCGACCTGGAAGACATCACGGGTGTATTCCGGGAGCCGTTGCCGCGAATCGGCCTGGATTCGCTGCCTGATCAGGGTGCTTGGCTGCAGCCGTTCCGGCCGCTGACCTCGCTGCTGACCTCGCGTGTGTGAACAACCGAAAGACTTGAAAAAGACAAGGCGCGGGTCGCTGACGATCCAGTAAAGGAGCTTAAGTGTTCGCCTGGTGGGGTCGAACTGTGTACCGCTACCGGTACATCGTGATCGCTGTCACGGTGGGCCTGTGCTTGTTCGGCGGTGTTTTCGGGCTGAGCCTGGGCAAACACGTCACGCAGAGCGGTTTCTACGACGAGGGCAGTCAGTCCGTGAAGGCGTCGATCCTGGGCGACACGGTCTACGGCCGCGACCGGACCGGCCACATCGTCGCGATCTTCAAGGCCCCCGACGGCAAGACCGTCGACGACCCGGCCTGGGCGAAGAAGGTCACCGACGAGCTCAACCAGTTCGTGCAGGATCACCCAGACCAGGTCATGGGCTGGGCCGGCTATCTGCGGGCGAGCGCGGCGACCGGCATGGCCACCGGCGACAAGAAGTTCACCTTCGTATCCATCCCGCTCAAGGGCGACGACGACGACACCATCCTCAATAACTACAAGGCCGTCGAGCCCGCCCTGCAAAAGCTCGACGGCGGCACGGTCAAGCTCGCCGGGCTGGAACCGGTGGCCAACGCGTTGACCGGCACCATCGCCACCGACCAGAAACGCATGGAAGTCCTGGCGCTGCCGTTGGTGGCGGTGGTGTTGTTCCTGGTGTTCGGCGGCGCGATCGCCGCCGGCTTGCCGGTCATGGTGGGCGGGTTGAGCATCGCCGGGGCGCTGGGCATCCTGCGGTTGATGGCGGTGTTCGGTCCCGTGCACTTCTTCGCCCAGCCGGTGGTCTCGCTGATCGGTCTGGGCATCGCCGTGGACTACGGGCTTTTCGTCGTCTCCCGATTCCGGGAAGAGATCGCGGAGGGCTACGACACCGAGACCGCGGTAAGACGCACGGTCATGACCGCCGGGCGGACGGTCGCGTTCTCGGCGGTGCTGATCATGGCGTCGGCCGCCAGCCTGCTGATGCTGCCGCAAGGCTTCGTGAAGTCGCTGACCTACGCGCTGCTCGCCGCGGTGGGGCTGGCGGCCATACTGTCGATCACGCTGCTGCCCGCGTGCCTGGCGATCCTGGGCAAACACGTCGACGCGCTCGGCGTGCGGACCGCGTTCCGGGTGCCCTTCCTGCGGAATTGGAAGGTTTCCCGCGCCTACCTGAACTGGCTGGCCGACCGGCTGCAGAAGACGAAGACCCGCGAAGAGGTCGAGGCCGGCTTCTGGGGCAAGCTCGTCAATTTCGTGATGAAGCGGCCGCTGGTGTTCGCCATCCCGATCGTGATCGGCATGGTCGCGCTGGTGATCCCGCTGGGCAACCTGGCGCTCGGCGGCATGAGCGAGAAGTATCTGCCACCTAATAATTCGGTGCGTCAGGCGCAGGAGGAGTTCGACAAGCTCTTCCCCGGCTATCGCACCAACCCGCTGACGCTGGTCATCCAGTCCACTAACCACCAAGCGGTCACCGACGGGCAGATCGCCGACGTCCGCAGCAAGGCAATGGCGATCAGCGGATTCATCGAGCCGGACAACGACCCTTCGAAGATGTGGCAGGAGCGCCCGCAGGCGCCCGGCGCGTCGAAGGATCCGTCGGTCCGGGTCCTGCAGAACGGGTTGACCAACGCGGGTGACGCGTCCAAGAATCTCGCCGAGCTGCGATCTATTACGCCCCCCAAGGGCATCGACATATTTGTGGGCGGCACGCCCGCGCTGGAACAGGATTCGATTCACAGCCTGTTCGCCAAGGCTCCGGCGATGCTGGTGGTCCTTCTCACCGCCACCCTGATTTTGATGTTCCTGGCGTTCGGGTCGTTCGTGTTGCCGATCAAGGCGGCGGTGATGAGCGCGCTGACGCTGGGGTCCACGATGGGCATCCTGACGTGGATCTTCGTCGACGGGCATTTGTCGAAGTGGCTGAATTTCACGGCGACGCCGCTGACTGCGCCGGTGATCGCGCTGGTCGTCGCGGTCGGCTACGGCCTGGCCACCGACTATGAGGTGTTCCTGGTGTCCCGGATGGTCGAGGCGCGCGAGCGCGGCATGTCCACCACGGAGGCGATCCGGATCGGCACCGCGACCACCGGCCGTCTCATCACGGCCGCCGCAATGGTCCTGGCCGTCGTCGCCGGTTCGTTCGTGTTCTCCGACCTGGTGATGATGAAGTACCTGGCCTTCGGCCTGATGGCGGCCCTGCTGCTGGACGCCACCGTCGTCCGGATGTTCCTGGTGCCGGCGGTGATGAAGCTGCTCGGCGACGACTGCTGGTGGGCACCGCGCTGGGCGAGGCGCCTGCAGACCCGCATCGGGTTGGGCGAGATCGACCTGCCCGACGAGCGCAAGCGGCCCGTCCTCAACGGGCGTGCCGTGCGGCCTCCGGTCACGGCGGGGCTGGTCGCCGCGGGTGCCCCCGGGGGCCCGCGACCACCGCACGACCCCACGCACCCGGCCGGCCTCGCCGCGCTGGAGGCGCCCCGCCCGTCGCCCGGGCCGACCCGCCCGGCCGTCCGGCCCGAGCTCAGGCCCGCGCCCAACGGGCCGTCCAGCGCCAGCACCAAGCAGATGCAGACCCGATCGACTCAGTCGGCTCAGTCGGCGGAGCCGCCGACGAACCGCCTCACCGCTCCCCCTTCGTCGGCTCCGGCACCGCCGCGGCCACCAGTGCCGCCGCCGGCCCAGCGGCCCGGTCCGCCGCCGGCACCGTCCGGCAGCCAGACCCGGGCCATGCCGGTGCCGGGGAACAGTCCCGGCCCCAAGGACGAAGCGCCGGGCGAGCAGGCCGGTGAAGGAGATGCGACTGCCGCACTTCCCGTGATGGGCAACGACGGCGACGACTCCGACGCCGCGACCGAGAAGCTGAACGCCGGGGACAAGACCCGTCAGCGCCGGCGCGGCGGCGGGGGCTTGAGCGCCCAGGACCTGCTGCGCCGCGAAGGCCGCTTCTAAGCCTTAGCGGCGGATTCGGCGTCCTTGTCGGGCTTTTCGGGCTTGTCGGGCTTGTCGGGTTCCGCCTCGATGATCCCGCCTGCTCCCTCTTCCTGCTCGGCCGCTTCGGCCTCCGGATCTCGCGCCAGCAGGACCTGCATCGCGTTGTTGAGGAACGCCACCGTCGGAACGGCCAGCAGGGCGCCGACGATCCCGGCCAGCACACCGCCGGTGGAAATGGCCAGCACCACCGCCAGCGGGTGAATCGAGACCGCGCGACCCATCACCAGCGGCTGCAGGATGTGGGCCTCGAGTTGGTTGACCACGATCAGCAATCCGAGGGTGAGCAGCGCGTAGAGCAATCCCTTGGCCAGCAGGGCAACCACCACGGCCAGCAGGCCCGAGACCAGGGCGCCGATCAGCGGGATGAAGGCACCGAGAAACACCACCGAGGCCAGGGGCAGCGCGAGCGGCACGCCCATGATCGCCAGGCCGATGCCGACGCCGGTCGCGTCGGTCAACGCCACCAGGAACGTGGCCCGCACATAGCCGATCAGCGACCCGTATCCGGCCCGGCCCGCCTCGAGCACCCGGTCCCGGGCGTGGGCCGGGACAAGCTTGGCGACGTACTGCCAGATGTTGCGCCCGCCGTAGAGGAAGAAGATCAGCGTGAACAGCACCAGCACCGCGGCGGTGACCAGCTCGGTGACGGTGGCAGCGGTGGACAGCGCGCCGCTGGTCAACTTCTCCTGATTGTTGCGCAGCGCCTGGATTGCCGCGTTGCCCGCGTTCTCGATCTGTTCGCTGCGCAGGTGCGCCGGCCCCTCCATCAGCCACCTGCGGCTCGACTGGATGCTCTGCTCGATCTGCTTGACCAGATCCGGCAGACCGACGATGAACTGCGTGACGACGAACGCCAGGATGCCGCCCAGGATGGCGAATGCGCTGAGCAGGATCGCGGTCACCGCCGCGCCGCGCGGCACACCCAGCCGGTCCAGCCAATCGACCGCCGGCAGCAGCAACGCGCTGATCATCAGCGCCAGCAACACCGGAACCACGATGATTTCCAGCTTCGCGACCACCCACAGCACCGCTACCGCCGCGGCGAGGATGACCAGCAGCCGCCACGCCCAGGCGGCGGTCTTGCGGACGATGGGTTCGACCGACGCGTCGTCGAGGCTTGCCGACATCCGGCAAGCGTAACCGGGAGTAATGCCACATCAAGGTCGCGGCTTGGTCGCGGCTTGAAAGCGGGAAAGCGGCGCTGCGCCGTCGGGCCCGGCACGATCCGGTCACGATGCCCGGGACGGCGATACGCAGGGATTATGGTGCAACCTGCACGGTTACCCTAAATCACGTGTCGCACGACGCCCCCGCCCGCAAGCTGGTCAGCCAGCGCGATGAGACCTCGCGCGGCAAGTACTGGTGGGTGCGTTGGGTTGTCCTGGCCCTCGTCGCGATCGTGCTTGGCGTCGAGGTCGCGCTGGGCTGGGACCAGTTGGCAAAGGCCTGGTCGAGCCTGAACGCGGCCAACTTGTGGTGGCTGATCGCCGCGGTCGTCGCGGCGGCGGCGTCGATGCACAGCTTCGCCCAGATCCAGCGCACGCTACTGAAATCCGCCGGCGTGCACGTCAAGCAATTGCGGTCGGAAGCGGCCTTCTATGCAGCCAACTCGCTGAGTACCACGCTGCCCGGCGGCCCGGTGCTGTCGGCCACGTTCCTGCTGCGGCAGCAGCGCATCTGGGGTGCCTCGACGGTGGTGGCGTCGTGGCAGCTGGTGATGTCCGGTGTGCTGCAGGCGGTGGGGCTGGCGCTGCTCGGGTTGGGCGGCGCCTTCTTCCTGGGCGCGAAGAACAATCCGTTCTCGTTGCTGTTCACCCTGGGCGGTTTCGTGGCGTTGCTGTTGCTGGCCCAGGCGGTGGCCTCCCGCCCCGAGCTGATCGAAGGGATCGGCACCCGGGTGCTGTCGTGGGTCAACTCGGTGCGCGGCCGGCCCGCCGACGCCGGCCTGCAGATGTGGCGCGAGACGCTGATGCAGCTCGAATCGGTGAGCCTGGGCCGCCGCGACCTGGGCGTGGCGTTCAGTTGGTCGATGTTCAACTGGATCGCCGACGTCGCCTGCCTGGCCTTCGCCGCCTACGCCGCCGGCGACCACGCCTCGCTCGCCGGGCTGACGGTGGCCTACGCGGCCGCCCGCGCGGTCGGCACCATCCCGCTGATGCCGGGGGGCCTGCTGGTCGTCGAGGCGGTGCTCGTGCCCGGCCTGGTGTCCAGCGGGATGGCCCTGCCCAATGCCATCTCGGCGATGCTCATCTACCGGCTGATCAGCTGGCTGCTCATCGCCGCGATCGGTTGGGTGGTGTTCTTCTTCATGTTCCGCACCGAGAAGGTCGCCGGTGCGAACTCCGGGGACGACGCGCCCACCGACCCCGGCCTCAAGCCGATTTCGGAGGCGCAGCTCCGCTCCTACGACGACATCAGAGACCCGGCCCAGGACGCGCTGCAGGGCCCGTTGCCGCCGCCCGATCAGGGGCCGGATCGCCCCCGGCGCAGGTAGATCAGCCGGCGTTGTTGGGCCGCGCCGGCCCCGGAAGCGGCCCAACAACGCCGGCTGATCTACCTGCGCCGGGGGC
>Ga0075364_10001190_pt1 | contig 13952 bp, 13 predicted proteins | sample EndMetdeltDD1764_FD_71517 | JGI IMG/M metagenome (GOLD analysis project Ga0075364, IMG submission 71517) | Populus endosphere microbial communities from Tennessee, USA - Endosphere MetaG P. deltoides DD176-4 | ecosystem: Host-associated > Plants > Roots > Endosphere | place: USA: Tennessee... | reverse complement strand
CGACCCAGGCGAATGAAAATTCATTGGGTGCGTTGGGTGTCTGGTCATGACCGGAGTCCTCGAGCCGACCACGGCGGCTGGCACTCAAAAATCCCGGGCTCGCGGTCTCGAAATTGGGAGCCGAGTTCCGCATAATGTCCGCCTCCTGGACAGCCGTCGAGCACAGGTGGCGCCGCTTCCGGCGAACGCTGAAACCGGGCGGCCGCCGAATCTCGAAATCGCCAAAGATGTCCTGCGTCTCCTCGGCGATCGTGGGCGCGTCGACGTGCGGTTCCTCAGCCACATCCGTGCGTGGATGGTCGTCCCCGTCGTCGACTTCGCACTGATGCTGACTCCTCTTGCATGGCGGCCACCTCAGATCCACGCAATGGTGCTGATGGCCATCCTTGCGACGCTTCTCCTGACCGACGGCGGCCGATACGTCGCACCCCTGCACCTAAGTGTTTTGGACGAGCTGCCGTCCATCGTTACTCGCCTGCTGGCCGCAGTGGCCGCGGTCTCCGCCGCGATCCTCTACGTGTACCACAAGATGGAAGTGCTGGTCTTCTTCCAGACGGCCTGCCAGGCCGTGGCGCTGGTCATTGTTGGCCGCGTCATCACCACGCGGCTCATTGCCATAGGTCGCCGAAGCGGGATTGCAGCGCATCACACCGTGCTTATCGGCGGCGGACCGCTGGCCACAGAATTAGCCAGAATCCTTGCCCAGCATCACGAGTACGGAATCACGTTGGGCGGCTTCGTTGATGATGATGACGACTGTCCTGCAGAGGAGTACCTGCCACGCCTAGGTCGCCTCGCGGATCTCGACATTGCGGTTTTGACAACCGGTGCGGACACCCTGTTGGTGGCTGATGGAAGGTTCGAGGAACGCGCGCTGATCGATGCGGTGCGTACAGAGGTGTGTCACCACACAGACCTATTCGTCGTTCCGCGAATACCTCACTTTCACGCCCAGACCGGTATGGCTGACCACATTGGCTCCATTCCGATCATGCGAATCCGCAATCCCAACCTTCACGGGCCGACGCGGCTGATCAAGCGTGGCTTCGACATAGCAGTCGCGGTGACAGCACTGATCCTCTTGCTGCCCGTGTTGGCTGCAGCTGCGCTGGCGGTGCGGATCGAGGGCGGACCCGGCGTCATCTTCCGGCAGGTCAGGGTGGGACGCGACGGAAAGAACTTCGAGCTGTTGAAGTTCCGTTCGATGCGGCCGGCCAATGAGGTTGAGTCGCAGACGAATTGGTGTGTGGCCACCGATGACCGCGTCGGCCCAGTCGGACGATTCCTGCGCTGCACCTCCATCGACGAGCTACCTCAGCTGTGGAACATACTTCGAGGCGATATGACGCTGGTGGGCCCGCGACCGGAACGACCGCACTTTGTCGAGCAGTTCTCGACGCAGTTCGACAGATATGCCCACCGTCACCGCGTACAGGTCGGGCTCACCGGTTTCGCCCAGGTCAGTGGGCTTAGGGGGGATACGTCCATCGCCGACCGCGCCCGGCACGACAACTTCTACATAGAAAACTGGTCGCTCTGGTTGGACATCAAAATCATCTTGCGGACATTCCGCGAGGTCTTGTTCTACCGGGGAAAGTGAGCTCGGTGGTGAAGCGGGCCAGTCTCGATCGCCGGGGAAGCTGACGGTGTCGGGCGTCATCATCCACGAGTGGATGTCAGCACATGGCGGGTCTGAGAAGGTCTTTGAGGCGATGAGTCGTGCCTTCCCCGACGCGGATCTGTTTACGCTGTGGCGCGATCCCGGCGCCGTGATGGCCGGCCGCAAGATCACGGAGTCCTGGCTGTCGCGCACGCCGTTGCGCCGGTCCAAAGCGCTCGCCCTGCCATTGATGCCCCGGACATGGCGAACGCTCCATAGCGGCCACTGCTACGACTGGATGCTTGTGAGTTCGCACCTGTTCGCCCACCATGCCCGATTCCGGGGTGCGAACCGAGGTATCCCCAAATTCGTGTACGCGCACACCCCGGCTCGCTACATATGGACACCGGAACTCGATGTCCGCGGCGGCAATCCCGCCGTGCGTGCCGCCTCGGCGCACTACAAATCGATCGACCGGAGACGGGCAACCGAACCTGTAGCGATCGCCGCTAACAGCGCATGTGTCCAGGATCGTATCCAGCGATTCTGGGACCGCGACGCGACAGTCATCTATCCACCCGTTCCCGTTGAATCGATCGCGGAGTCGGCACGAACAGGCAACGGCCTCAGCGATGCCGATCGGCGCGTAATCGACGAGCTACCAGCAGTATTCATCCTCGGAGCCTCACGGTTTGTGTCGTACAAGCAACTCGACAAGGTGATATCCATCGCCATCCTCCTGGATATCCCGGTGGTGATCGCCGGCCGAGGCCCTGAGGAACAGCGCCTTCGCGACATTGCAGCGAGCGCGTCGGTGCCTGCGACGTTTGTCATCTCCCCATCGGACGCGTTACTGCACGCGCTGTACGCGCGCAGCGCTGCCTATGTGTTCCCGCCTGTGGAGGATTTCGGCATGATGCCTGTTGAGGCGATGGCGGCAGGGGCGCCGGTCGTAGTCAACTCCGTGGGTGGCGCACAGGAGAGCGCTCAAAAGTCAGTGGCTGGCATAGTCGCGGATTTCGCAGACGTCTCCAGTGCTGCCGACCGTACCCGCGAACTCATAGATCGCGGTATTCGGCCGACGATTGATGAGGTAGCGGAATTCTCCGAGGCGCGGTTCGTCGAGCGCGTCCAGGGCTGGGTCGCTGTCGAGTTGGGGTATGAAGCGTGCCGGGCGTGAGAGGGGATGCAGTCCGTGCGCATCGCTGGGCGTGATACTCGCACGATTGCCAAAGCGGCGTTCGAGCGGCGACACTATGTCGCAGCCAGCAACATGCTGAGGATGTACGAACATCCCTTCGAGATGTATCGCCGGTACTTGACGAGCATGGGTGAGTACCCGTGCACTGTGCGCGTCTCCAGCCCGATCGGTCCGATCGACCTCGATTTGTATACCCACGACGATGTTCTCACCGTCAACGAGATCTTCTGCCGAGTCGACTATCTCGCCGATGCCAGAGACAAGGTCGTCGTGGACTTCGGTTCCAATATTGGAATCTCAGCCGCGTACTTTCTGTCTCGGGGACCAGATACTTTCACATACCTCTTCGAGCCACTTCCCGCCAACATTGAGCGGCTCCAACACAATTTGCGCCCGTTCGAAGGCCGCTACGCCCTTGATGGAGCCGCGGTAGGAACGGAGGGAGGCAAGGTGCAGTTCGGCTGGGAGCCGACAGGACGCTATGGCGGAGTCGGGCAACCAACCGGCAACTACATCACTGTTGAGTGCCGGAAAACGCGTGAGGTCCTTGAGGATGTCGTCGGCCGACACGGCCAGATCAACATCCTGAAGATAGACATCGAGACCATGGAGGAAGCGGTGATCGGTGATATTCCATCGGCGCTGGCACGCCACATAGACAAGGTCTATGTCGAGTACAAGTTTGCCGAAAACCCGCTTGCCGAGACGCATTCGCTGTGCCAACGCGGCCCCATTGCGCAGTTCTTCCGCCGCTGAGCCCTATTCGTCCGCTCTCCGCTCAACGATGCAACGAGCTGGTCGGCTTCTTGGCGGGGAATGCCCCCAACGACGTTGCGATTGATGAAGGCCTGGCGTATTCGCCGGAATGCCTGCCGCTCCCTTGGTTTTCGCCGCTGATGCGTTCGACACCTTCGTGCTGCCGGTCTCGCACCATCGAGTAGAGGTATCCAAAAGCGACCGCGATCAGAATCATCGACTGTCTGTCGCCGTACAAGGCCGTGTTGTCCCCCATGCCGTGGATAAACGCCCAAGCGATCGCGCAGAGCGCGAACGTGGCAGTACGACGGTCGCGGACTGTGGGCTGCGCAGCGACAACACGGAGGCCGAGAGCGATGGCCGCGATAATGAACACAACGGCTAACACGACGGCAACGATGCCCGAGTACGCCCATGTCGCGATAAGGACGTTGTGCGGCGGAATGTCGGATCGGCTGCCGATCTTACCAATCTGCTCCACCCAGCCACCAAAACCCGGACCCAGTATGGGCGTCTCTTGGAACATCTGTGCTGCGCGCGACCAAAGTCTTTCTCGTGCGCCGTAACTGGAGCCGGAGGTGGAGTAGAACGTGGGTGCAACACGCCCCACAAGGTCTGTCAGCAGGGAGAAGGCGAGTGGCGCCAACAACACGATCGACAGGGCGGCGACCACGGCTGAGCCCTTGCGAATGTGCGGCAGAAACAGGATCACGAGTGCACAGCCCGCACCGATAATGAGAGCCGACTTCGAACCTGTGAAGATGGACCCGGCGAGAGCCAGGGCCGCAAACGCATAGAGCCAACGGCGCATGGTGCGGCGCGCGGCGACACACAGCAGAAGCGCTGCGACGCCACCGAAGAGCGATGCGACGTTTCCGTTTACGAAGAACCCGCCGGACTTATGCGGGTCGAGCACATTGTTTGGGAGGTCGCTGTACAGATGCGCGGCCGCAGGCCCAACTGTGATCGCGGCTAACCGAGAACGAAGGAATTGCTCCTCGATCGCTGGGTCGACTTGAAAAGCTATTGCCAGCACAGATTGAAGCGCGACCCCGGGAACGCTCCACGACACAACGGTATCCAGAAGTTCTGAGTCATCCCTCGCTACGACGATCATCTCGCGCAGCCACAACAAGAACACCACCCCGAAAAGCACGGTGGTGACTCCAAGACGCATCCCGGAGGGCAGAGCCCACAGCAAGGACGCCGCTGTCATCGCGATTAGCAGGCCCAAGATGACCATGAGAAGGCTGTCTGCACGCGGGCGCCCGCGCGCTGCCAGCCCCGCGAGGCAGGTCATCGCTGTCCAGAGCACGGCGAGCGAGGCAGGCAGACCCGGCAGATAGAACTGGGGGACCAGGAGCACTGCTACCCCGATGAGTCGCATACGGTGCGGCATGGCCAGATTGGCGATCAGCATTGCGACCGCGATGCCTGCGCTTACGAGCACGTCGCTTCCCCCCTTTCGCGACGTCAACAGGCCCAATATTAGCCGCCCGTTAATGGCCTGACTTGCAATTCGATTGGGCCGCGACGGCTATCGGGAATTTGCGGCCTTAAGCAGGTCGGCCCTGCCACGCTTTCCTAGCAGCGTGAGCGATGGTGTCATTCCCGCCTTCGAGCAAGTTGTGGTGCATTAGACCGCGTTCCTTCGGTCTTATCGGCCACCAGGTCGCAGCCGATTCCGACACCTGTCGGGTGAGGACTCCTGACGCGACGGCCGCGTAGTGGAGCCAGAAGTCGTCTGCTCGCGGACAAACGCGCATGAATTCGTCGCCTCGCTCGCGCAGCGCCCTGAGCACCTTAGGCGGGTAGAGAACACCCGCAGCCCCTGTGGACATCAGGTTCTCTGAAGGAATGGTGCTGGCGCACAGCGGCCACGACGCGTACGGGTCATCGCTCATGACCCGTGCCCGATAGGTGAGCACTTCGGCCGGCTCATCCGGTCGATGCGCGGCGACCAAGCCGGCCAGCCAGCCACGGGGATAAAGCACGTCGTCATCAGCCGTCACGAGCGGACGTTCAAGACTCTCCTGCATGACATAGGGGAAGTACTTCTTGTGGGGCCCATAGTCCGCACAGTGCTTGATTTTCAAGCCCCGTTTCATCAATCGACGCAGAGTGCTCGGGGGGTTTCTCACGACGGATTCATCTTCGTGCCACAGCACTATGCTGCGTGGCAGCAGAGTTCCGCGGCCGATGGTCTCTAACGTCCTCCATGCGCGCCGAGTTCTATCTCCATAGGTAGTGATCGAAACATCGACATCACAACCCCCGGTGATGGGCCGACGCGAGCACACGTTTCTTACCGTCAGCACCAGGGTGTAAAGGGTTATCTGCAGGTGCAGGAAAGTCTTCGCCGCTAGGTGCGTGGGGTATCGGCCGTTGTTGCGCACAAGCGATAGTCTCATGTCGGGATCTAAGAAAAGGTTGCTGCGCCGCCTCTGTGGTCCCTTTGCGATCGGGTATCCATCACCCACAATGATTTAGGGGAGCGGGTTTCGCCCTTTTCCCATCGGGCACGCCCGGCGTCCTGTAGCCCGAAGCTGAGGAGGAAGCTGCAATGAGCTTCGTGCGCAACGCCACCCGCGTGCTGCCGCTGGATGTCGCCGTCGCAGGACGGAAGCTCAATGCCCTGTTCCGTATTCTCGACCCGCTGTTCCGCGCGAGCACGCGGAACGACGTCATCGAGACGCAGTGGGGCCCCCTGGCGCTGGACGGCGACCACGCACCGGAGCGGGTGTTGTCCTACCTCTTCTACAACGTGTCCCGTTACTACGAGAAGAGCGAGCTGGGCCGTTATATCGCGCGCGTTGCCGAACCCGGCGCGACGTTCGTCGATATCGGCGCCAATTTGGGCTTCTACGCTTTGGTGGCGCGGCGGTACGGATTCAACACAGTGGTGGTGGAGCCGGAGCCGCGTCACAGCGCCTTCCTGCTGCGCAACGAGCACGCCTTCGGCAAAGTGCTGCCCATCGCCTTCTCCGATCGGGCCGGCGCACTGCCCCTCTACTACGAGCCACACAACCACTCCGGGGCCACCTCTCTTTTCCCCGCTCCGAGCTATGTTCGCAGCGAGGAAAAGGTGCCGGTGCATACCTTCAGCGAGGTTGCCGCCCGCGGGGACCTGGGGGACGTGTCGAAGATTCGTCTGATCAAGATCGACGTGGAAGGTTTGGAAGCAGAGGTGGTGGCAGGCATGGTCGACGCGCTGCGCACCGGCTGGCGGCCCCACGTCTGGTGCGAGGTCCGGGGTGATCGTTCGGGACGCAACGGCGGCAGCTATCGCAGGGTGCGCGAAACCCTGAGTGCCTTCGGCTACGTCGCGCGTGAGCTCAAGAACGGCCGCGATGTCACGCTCGACGAGCAGGACCTCGCTCAGCGCACGGTGTTCGACCTGCTGTTCACTCCCGACGCCGGGGACTCGCCGACAGGAGTTCGTCAATAAGAGTCAGCGCCTGCTCCCCGCGGGCCTTCCAGGAGTGGCCGCGCGCCAGCGCTCGCCGCCGCGCGGCCGCTTGTTCCGACCACGTCTCGAGACCCTCTTGGACCGCATGCAAGAACGACTGTCCTCCGGCCAACACGACATCGTCCGACGCGGTCCGCTCAAGACTGGGCAATGCCGTCGAGACGACCCGTAGTCCCGCAGCCAAGTATTCGTACACCTTCATCGGAAAGACTCCGGCGGTGTATTCGTTCAGGCAATACGGAATGAGTCCCACCATCGAGGACGCCAACAGACGAGCCAACTCCTGCGGCGCAAGGTTTCCGACATAGTCAATCCCCGGCAACGCGAACAGGTCGTCCATCTCCCGTTGGGCAGACGTCCCGTCGACGGATGTCGGGCCCGCCAAGACGACTGGTACCCCAGCAGTTGCCAACGACCCCAGCAGGTCGAAGTCGACTTTGGACGGCGTCAAGTTGCCAGCGAAAACAGCACGCGGCTGGCGCGTCTCGTTGGCCGCCTCGTACAGGCCGGTGTCCGCAACGTTCTCCCAGAGCAGGACATCCTCGCGTCCCATGTTGCGCAGATGATCACGGACTCCCGAACTGCTCGCAATCACCCGATCGGCCTTGGTTAGCAGTGAGGCTTCACCGGCGAGACACAGTTCGCGGTGGCTTCTGTGCTGCGCGTGCAGCAGGTCAACGGAGTGGTAGACCGTGCGGGCGAACCGGTCTTCGAGCCCATACGTGACGGGTGAAAAGGTCCACAGGACAGCGTCATCCCCTTCTACGGGTAAACGTTTCACGAGGTGCTTGTTCAGAACTCGAACCGGTGCGACGCCATGCAGTGGGATCACAATCGGGTGAACGACCTCAACGCCCCACGTGTTCGTACTCGAAGTCGTGCCGGTTCGGCTCGAGCGCAGCCGGTCCACCATACGGCGCAGGTCGGCGGCCCCGAGGGTTGGTTTCCGCAGTCCGAACGATTCGATGTAGGTGACGGGTACGCGACGAGCGAGTTCGCGCGCTAGGTGTTGCTTGTTCGTCCATGCCGCGCTGTGAAAGTCGGCGGTGGAAAGGATTACAACTCGCACGGGCTCATCTTCTCTGCATGTGGATCGGCGTTGTCTATGCACCCACGCGGTTGCGGCGCAACATGTTCAGGTCGAACGCCCTGAATCGGTAGAACTCAGACAGTGGCACCCCACAGTTCTTGTGGAGCAAGAAGATGTTGAGATAACCGGGTAGCACCGTCCCCACAAACATTGCGAGAGCGGCGCCTAGAGCGCCAAGTGTCGGAACCAAAACGAACATCGCGACGACGTAGAACGCCGCACTGATCGCCATCCCCAGGCTTCGAAGGCCAGGCCGTCCGCGTGCGCTGAGGGCGGCGCCTGCGACAGAACCTGCAATCGCGAGGGCATAGGTCAGGACGAGAACGAAAATTACGGGAACAGCCGGCGAAAACTCCGGCCCAAACAGAATCGGAACCATCCACGGCGACGCAGCAGCGAGAACCCCTCCGACCAGTGCGGTGACCAAAGTCGTTATCCGCGCGGCGCGACCGACGCGGGTGGCGCTCGGTTCACCGGACTCGACCGCGAACATCACTTGACTCACAGCACTGTTGAACAACAGCGCCACACCGCTTACGTTCACCGCCACTACGTATATTCCCAACTCCTCGACGCCCGCGAGAGGCGTCATCATCACCTGGTCTAGTCGCAGCAAGATGATCCCGGCGATCGACCCGACCCACACCCGCCAGGCATACGACGCGACGCGCGGTAAGGAGTCCGAAGATTCTGGCGAGGTGTTCGACCCACGCAGTGCAGCCCACCACCGAGGCGTGACCAAGTACACCACCGCGCCCGCGAACGTCGTGGCCGCAATGGTCAAAACCGCCGCGATTGTTGTCAGCGAACCGATTACGAAGAGCCCGGCCACAGCGACGAGCTGGAGCACCGCGCCAAGAGTGCGCTCGGCCATGACGAGCCACCAATCGTGGGCGCCATAGGCCACACCCCGGAGCGCTCCCGCCAAGAGCGCCGGCACTAGCGCGGCGGACGCAAGAGCCATCAGCCCAACCAACTGATGACTGCCAGCGCTGAGCGGTTGCGCAAGAATGACGATCAGCCCAGTCCCTATCGAGCCTGAAACAACAAGTGCCACAAGGCTGATGGCGAGTTGATGTCTAAGCCGGCCCCCGCCGCCTCGCGCAACGAAGTACGTAAGTGATTCTGGCAAGCCGAGAGTGAGGAGTGCGACCGCGAACATGAGAGGTGCCGTAGCGGCGGCGACCTCCCCGCGGCCGGTCACGCCAAGGCTTTTGGCGAGCAAGACCTGCGTCACGAGCATCGCCGCAGGCGGAAGTGCACTTCCGATCGCGGTGATTGCGGTACCCCGTCTCGCCGACATCGTTATTCACGCCTGCTGGCCTTGTTTGACGGCGACGAGTGTGTAGCCAAGGGGAAACCGTTCCGCTGTGCGGGCTGACACGTATCTACCAGGACCGAATTTCGTAAGCCATGCACCAGTCGACTGGACCATAGCCGCGAGAACCTGCCCTAACAACGGCAATTGCTGGAGGAGTTTCGAAGTGATATCGGTCAGTATCTCGGGGACGCCACCCATTGGCGATATGTCGAGAACCTCAAGCCCCGCAGCAGCGCACATCTGGGCAAGAGAAAAGCGCGTGAAGCGATAGAAGTCAAAGGGATCCTCGTGGATCGGATAGTAGAACGGAACGTTGAGCAGTAACACGCCGCCGCCGCTCCTGAGTACTCTGCTGACCTCACTGAGCAGTGCCTGGGGTTCCGCGATGTGCTCGAGCACATCCGAGAGGATGACCGTGTCGTAAGACTCGTCGCCGAATTTCAGGGGCTTGTTGAGGTCCGCAACCAGGTCGAGCAGCGGGTTCTCGTGGAAGGAGTTTCCCCAGTCGACAAGCGTTACCTTGTCAACGAAGCCTGCGTAATAGCCCAGCAGTGGGGCTCTTCCGCATCCTAGGTCGAGCAGGTTGCCGTGTGCGTGATCCGGGATCGCGCGGGAGTAAAACGCGGCCAATCGGTCAGCAACCAGGCGAGAGCCAGCGGCGAGCTCGGACGAATTTCTAGATCCACGAAGGGCGCCGGTACGCGGGTGGACGCGGTACTTCGACTCATGCCACCCACTCGGAACTCTCACCCGGCGACTCCTGATCGCTTCCCCACGCGCAACGCTGGCCGGCCCGCCACCACCTGCTCCCAGGCGTCGTGCACCTCCCACTTTGGCGAGCACTTCAAGCTATCTACGGACGACGAGCCGCGCGGTGTAGTCAATTCGATTGAGGAGTACGGGATCGTTCCTGAAGTACTCGTCGACGGCCCTGCGGGCGCCGGCCCAGTGTCCATAGTCGTCGATAATCAGCACGCCGCCCGGAACTAGGCGAGGGTAGAGAACTTCCAGCTCGAGCTTGGTGGATTCATACCAGTCCGTGTCGAGCCGGAGCAGCGCGATCCGCTGAGGCAGTGTGTGCGTATCAGCCAAGGTTTCTTCGACCTTGCCTTTGACGAAGACGACAGAATCATCGAGAAGCTGTGCGCGGCGAAAATTCTCCGTCACCTCCTCCAGCGATGCGTACGCCCAGTCTGTATGGGTTTCGCGCCGAGTCGCGCGATATGTCTCCCATGCGGGGCGTTCGACGTGTGAGACGTCGTCGTCTGTCGGTTCTGACATGCCGGCGAAGGTGTCATAGAGGTGGATCCGTCGGGCAATCGGGCTGTCGGTGCATAAATCCTTCGCGAGCATCATGCTGCCACCGCGCCATACTCCGCATTCGACGATATCGCCTTCGATTCCGGCCACATTCAGGTAACGAATCGACGATATCAGCGCCCATTGTCGCTCGATGCTAGTCAGCGAAAAATTGCGATACCGTGCGATCAATTCAATGTCGTCGGGTGCAATCTCCGGGATCAGGGTTTCAACAGTGGCGAGTCGCCCGTGAATCACGCGCTTGACAGAGGTCGCCAGCATATCGCGCAATTTCCTACCGGGAATCTCCAATCGTTCGGTCAGAACGTTCCGGGTCTGGATTTCCATCGCTGAGACATTAGCAGAACGCCGTCGACGACGCTTAAGAATGAGGTAATTCAGGGCACGAGCCGCAGCGGCCTGACATTCCAGCATCAGTGATCCCGATCTACGACTGCAGTACTAGCCTGTCAGGCTCTTCTTCCTCGCGATGAACATGAAATATGAAGCCAGGTGAGGATTGTGGAACGCGTACAACAGGTAATCGAGAGCAAGACAGGCGACGAACAAGGGGACGAAGAACCGGTAATAGCCGCTCGAGAAATAGCTTGCGTACTCTTCCTCTATTTCAAATCCAGCGTCGGTCAGACCTTGCTTGAATTCAACGAAACTCGCACGATCATAGTAGGCCTCGAACCCGAGCTCAGCGGATGCGTCCGGCAGAAGGTGAGCGATCAGCCACTGCGACATACGATGAGGCAGGATCCGGTTGAGGACCGCGAACGGCGCATGTTTGTTCGCAAACGTCACGATGACGCGGCCGTCCTCGCGAAGTGCGCGATTTGCGCTCCTCAAGAACGACTCGGTGTCATGCAAATGTTCAATGACGGCGCGTCCCATTACCAAATCTACGGATTCATCGGGAACGCCCAGACTCGTGCAGGCGTCGCCACAGAGTTTTTGATCGAGCAGTGCATTCTCCGCCATCTCGGCGAGATCAATATCAAAGCCGATCAACTTCATATTCCGGCCCTTCAGGGCAGGGCTAAAAGGCCAGTGCTTGCCGGCCCCCACGTCAAGGACACATCTTGGGTCGCGTTGCAAAAGCTCCGCGCCTGCCTCGCGATACCTCGCGTAGGCGGCCGTCTTCTTCACGATCGACGGTTCAATGCGGTTGCTCAGCACAACGTTCGCGTGCACAAAGTGCCGCAGGACGTTGCTCAACAACCTATGTCTCCGCGCAGGCAAACTCGCAGGGTGCCCGCTGCTTGGCGGAACTGTGCCGTAATCCTGGGCTGAGAGATTCATTCGGATGGCTCACGCGTTTCTTGCGCGTTCCGTGCTCGACGACGGTCGCCGCGCTCCGCCATCGCCGTAGTAGCTGTAGCTATACGATGTACTTCCCCTGGCGGGCGCCATTGTTAGTACCGCGCCGAGTAGGGGAGCGCCGACGTCCTCGAGAGTTCCCACCGCGTGTGCGAGATGCTCACGTTTGGTCTCCCCGAATCGCGCCATGATGAGCGCGCCATCGGAATTGGTCGCAAGAATCGCGGCATCCGTGACTGCAAGCAACGGGGACGAATCCACGATGACATAGTCAAAATTCGCCCGCAATTCGCCAAGCACCTTTTGTGCTGCCAATGACCCGAGGAGTTCGCTCGGATTCGGCGGAACAGCTCCCGAGGTGAGAACCGTCAATCTCGGAAATCTCGACTTCTGCAGCACGTCGGAAAGGGAGGCTGCGCCGCTTAGCACTGTGCTGAATCCGACCCGCCCGATTAGGCCGAGGTGCTTGTCCAACATCGGGCGACGCATATCGCCATCGACGAGCGCCACGTTGTGCTCGGCCTCCGCCAATGCCAGCGCAATGTTTATCGCCGTGGTGGTTTTCCCTTCGTTCGGCATCGAACTGGTGACGACGATCACGCGCGGTGGATTATCGACTGAGAGAAATTGTAGATTGGTTCGCAGCTTGCGGAATGCTTCAGCAATTGCTGAGTCATCCTTATCGAAGGATATCGCCGGTTCGTTCCGCCGTTCCTTATCGAGCGGAATGCTGCCGACGAGTCCGACATGGGTGACCGCTTCAAGGGTCTGTCGGTCCTTGACGGTGTTGTCGAGCACTTCGCGGAGAACTGCCAGTCCAATTCCCAAGATCACGCCCAGTACGAGGCCGACTGCAATATTGCGAACCGTTTTCGGAATCGCTGGATGGTCGGGAATCGACGCGTGTTGCTCGACAACCACGCGAGCATCGGGTCTGGACCCGTCGGCCGGGGTTTCCAATTCGCTTATCATGGCGACGAACTCGTCGGACAGGGCATTTGCAATGTCCCGTGCGCGGACGGGTGACCTGTCAAGGACCGCTACACCTATCAGAACCGTATCGGGTTTCGCAGTCGCCTTGACGTGCGCCTTGAGTTCTGCGGCACTCATATCGAGGCTGAGTTTGTCGATCGTGCGCTGAGCCAGGGTCTCGCCCATTAGAAGTTCGGTGTAGGAGACTACGCGTTGTTGGGAATATAGATTGCCCTGGTATAGCTCAGTAGCCGATGCGCCGGCCGTGGTGGACACGAACAACCTCGTCGTGGCCTGGTAGAGCGGAGTCGTCAGCAACGTGACCGCGACGGCCGCAAGAGCCCCGAGCACAATCGTCGCGCACACGGTGATCCACCGAGAACGCAGCAGTTTTAGAAAGTCTTGAAGGCTCAATTATTACCCCTTCACTGCTGGTTACCCCGGCCCTCGCACCCGTCATTCCGACGCTGCGTCCTGCCGAAGTATACCGTTCGTAGTTGCGCGCATCTCCTAATTGGGGGACAGCGGCAAAAATGGCGAACCGTCGGCATGCCTTTCGTTTTCGTGCGGCTGCAACCTAGCGCGTGCATTCAGGTACCGATATCACCGGGGTGACGGAGTCCACCAAGGGCTGAATCGGAACGCGCGGTGCACCCGGCGACGAGGGTTCGGATAGGTGGAAGCTCAATTCACCGCCCTGCCCCGGCGGGATAGCTACCTGTATTTCGAAACTGGGGTGACCGCGTTCCGTATCGGTAAAAACCGGCACGCGCTGGCCATTGGAAAGTGCGCTCGACAATTGCGCACCTTTCGTCGCGAGAAGGCGAACCGAGGTCAGCATGGTGCCTCTTGGTATCTCGATTGGAATCTCGGGAAGAAGACCGGCTGAACTGCCGATGTAATCCGGCAATGGTCCAT
>Ga0075364_10001189_pt1 | contig 13954 bp, 12 predicted proteins | sample EndMetdeltDD1764_FD_71517 | JGI IMG/M metagenome (GOLD analysis project Ga0075364, IMG submission 71517) | Populus endosphere microbial communities from Tennessee, USA - Endosphere MetaG P. deltoides DD176-4 | ecosystem: Host-associated > Plants > Roots > Endosphere | place: USA: Tennessee... | reverse complement strand
TTCTGAAGGTGACCGGCCCGCATGCGCCCGACACGGTTCGTCGGCGGCTGGCCACCTGGTCGACGCTGACAAAATGGCGGGGGCTGACTGGCGCTTTCGCCTCCCCTGCCCTCAAATCCGCCATTCGCCTCGCCGTCCGGGCCACACCGCGGCCAAGAAAACGCAAGAGCGCCAAGGCGGTCACCGGTGATGTGCTGGCAAAGCTGCTGGCGACCTGTGCGAGCGGCAGTCTTCGCGATCTGCGTGACCGGGCAATCCTGATGGTCGCATTCGCCTCCGGCGGCCGGCGGCGCAGCGAGATTGCTAGGTTGCGTCTTGAACAGTTGACCGTCGAGCCGCCGATCACCGTTGAGGACGGCCCTCCCCTGCCCTCACTCGCCATCCATCTCGGTCGCACAAAAACCTCCGGCTCCGATCACGACGAGGTGGTATATCTCACCGGCCGGCCAGTCGAGGCGCTGAACGCCTGGATCGCGGCCGCGCGCATCGAGGCCGGGTCAGTGTTTCGGAAGGTCGATCGTTGGGGCAATGTCTCGAAGCGGACACTGGATCCGAAATCGGTCAACGATATCGTCAAGCAGCGGGCGGCAATGGCTGGTTTAGACAGCGGGGAGTTTTCGGCACATGGGTTGCGGTCCGGATATCTGACCGAGGCAGCCAATCGCGGCATTCCCCTCCCTGAGGCCATGGAGCAGTCGAGGCACCGCTCCGTTCAACAAGCCTCCAGCTATTATAACAACGCTACCCGGCGCAGTGGGCGAGCGGCGCGACTGATGGCATAGGGATTGTTCCTGCTCGTTATTTTAGACTACAAGACGCTCCTAATTCAGGAGGCGAGACGCGTGAGAAAACAAATCCAAAAAGTCTTAGCGGCCCGCTCCGTTTTTATTGCTGTGCTTTTTGCGCTATCGGGATGTGGCAGTCCGGACTGGTTTCAGCCGCCGCCTCAAGAGGGACAGGTATGGACCAAACCGGGCTCATCGAGCACAGAGATATCAAAGGCGCTTCTCGAATGCGGTTCTGTGAGTGTGTCCAGTCTTGGCGTCCCGCCAAGAGAGGACAAAACGCCCAATCAGAAAGCACAAATTCAGAGATGTATGTTTGCTGATGGTTTCACAATGACAGTACCGAAAAAACAATGGTACTACTGCGAAACAAACCCCAGCTTACCGGCTTGCCAAGCGGGCGCGTCGGTTGTGCAACGTAGTGTCTCTCGCAGATTGCAGAGCAATTACTGTCGAAGAGAAAGCGACCTAAAGTTTTGCATTCTTACCGCCGTTAACAAATACGCTTGCACTCAGACCGAACGTGGGTTTCCGCCTGTATGCCGTCGTTAGAACCACGCACGGCGGCAAAACAGCACATAATCTTATATCGCGACGTTTCAGATCTTTGAGGCAAAGCACACACGAGATCGCTAGAGAGCTCAACAGATATGCGACGTCGATCCGCGGAACCGCGGAGTATATCGATATCGCCAACTTGGCCCCTCCAGGGTTCAGAGGCCTCCCTCAGGAAAATCCAACCTATCGCGTTCCAAAGAGTAATCCTTCGGCAGCCTGACGCTTTTTGTAGACCTTCATGAACACATCGAGATTGACGCTCGAAGGTCCCGAAATCGCGTAGATTCGCTTTGCGTCGTTCTCATCTAAGGAGAATTTTTCTGCGAATTCTTCCAGCGTATAGGTGGCTTTCTGCACATATTCACTCCCTTTTTCAGGGCCGAGAATGCGGGAACTGCAGAGTGGTTCCCTATATCTTCAGACTAAGCCGACCTGTCTGACCCTATGTCCAGAAGCGGATCATCGTCATTGGCGACATCCTCTGGGACAAATAATGGCTCGCTCGCCATCTCTTTAAGATCCCGTGCGAGTTTCATAAGCTCACTAGCGATCGGGCCGAGCTCGCCTGGTTCGTTATCCTGTTCGGTCATCGCGGAAGATTGATGGATTGATATGTCAGGGTCAATGAAAAATGGCGACTGCGGGTCTATCTAACTCGGCCCAATCCAAATGCGTCGTGGTGCCGTGCCTTCCGACTAAAGATCGTCGCCTGTCATCGGAAATCAGCGGTCCTTGGCGCTCATATCGGCTTCTCCGGAGAATAAAAGCTGTCTGCCAGTTCTGCTGCTTCGTTGCGAACAGTACCGCGTTTGTATGGGTAGTGTTCATAGCACCACCACTGCGGCTCTGCGAGGTCATGGCGAAAGCCCCATCCGCCCCATTTGCTGCAGCCTTCTGCACTGCAGTAATGAACATATGGTCCTGAGCCGTCCAGCTGCGCTGTCCTGCCTTCGTCACTCATCGCTAGCCTCGGTCAGAATATTGGCGGTAAGTAAGCAGAGAAACCGCGCCTCGCACCGGTCTGTTCCGCGCCGATCGCAACCGATCGGCAAAATGCGTCTAAGTTCGACGAACTCAGTTGTTGCGCCAAACTTCTTCACTAAATCCTCGCGGTCGTAGGATCCATATCGGTCGCACCGGTGGCAAACCATGTCGAGGTTGTCGCCAGAGAAGTCTCTGAGTGTCGGAAGTGTCAGAGACTTCTCTCAATCGGGCCTGCTTAGAAGGATCTTCTCGCTCGCTCCCGAGGGACAATGCGGTACCACTGCAACGCTAAAACGCCACTTGGCGAAAGTGAGGAACCGATCTGTCACTGGCTCGTTCTTCAAAGTCATACAGGAGGCTTTTCATGAAAAAGATCATTATTCCAGTTCTTGCCATCTTATCGCTTTCAGCATGCTCTTCAACTGAGCGCGGTGCCGGCATAGGTGCTGCAAGTGGTGCAGTAATTGGGGGCGTTACTACTGGAAATGTGAGAGGCGCTGCCGTTGGCGCGGCAATCGGCGGGGTGTCTGGTGCGGTCATCGGCAACGTCGCCGATCAGCCCGGACGTTGCTATTACCGCGACCGCAATGGCGATCGTTATATTGCTCGTTGCTGACGCGGTTCATCCTAGAAGTTTACGACAACATCGGAGCCAGACACAGCTTCAATGATTCTTGCGACGCGGTCCAGGGAGAATTCACTTGGACCGCTTTCCTATGACGTAAATTCGATATTAGCTACTTATCGCGCTTAATGGCGGCGCTTACAGGGGCAGCAGCCAAGCACGGCATTCGTGTCTGCCGACGGGTGGGTCGTCCAATAATCAATCGCGTATCCTCACACATGAGAGCACCAACGCTAATATCTAATCGTATTCGCGGGAAAAACGTTGTTTTGTACGGCTGACAACTCGCCGTACCCGGGAGTTTGAATGGCGGCGTGATTGTTCATGCAGACCTGCTTCCCTCAAGCCAACTCGCCCGCAACAGCGCCATCAGCATCGGCCCCAGCGAAAACTCTCCTCGCCTGCTCCGTTCCGTTAGATTGCGCAGATATCCGCCGGCAGAATTGATGTGCCCTCCTGTCGTTTTACAGTTAATTGTAAAACTCCGTTGGCAATAATTTCAACTAGACAACGCGGCGTTTAATTTGAGATTGGGCAATTGATTCGAGATCGTGGTTTCGATTTCGGCACTTAACGTGAGATTCACCAGATTGAAAAAAAGTGACCAACGATGGCCAAGCTTCATAGGAAAAAGCGAAATATTGCAGAATGTTATTTCCAGATCGGAGAGTGTCAAGCGCCGAAAATAGAACCGGCAAATCTCAAATTAAGTATCATGCGCTGCCGGAACGGTCGCATTCTTACAGTTAAATGCCAAATGACGGTTCTATCGCCGAATCAGTGCAATTAGTTTTGTCTGTACTTTAAACAAAGACCGAAGCCCATCAGAGGCTCATTGAAGCGTGGTCAACTGACCACGCCGATAAACGTTTGAAATACCGTTGTTTTTGTATTGTATCCATCTTTTTTGGATCTGTTTTTGACTCTCCTGCAGAACGCTAGGTGATGTGGTTACCTCACACTCTGTGGTCTAAAATATTGTGGTCAACTGACCACAGACGAAACATATTGAAAACGTTGCATTTTTTTGGCTGACCTGATTTCAGTCCTGTAGCTCGTTGGACGTTGTTCGCGCGTATTCGACAATTTTTACCTTGCCGGTGGCGCTATCTCTCCCGGTTTGGATACACCCATGGACCGCGCGGTCGATCAACTTTGGCACTAGGTTATCTGTGCGGCTTGTGGACATAAGTTCACCATGCAAGATGGGCGAGAGCAGGGGAGGGTGCTGCTTGCGCCGATGAGTTTATCGAATGATGGCTGCCTTCGGTGGAGCCGCAAAGCTGCCGGTCAAGTGAGCTCGGCAGGTAAGGCCACGAGGATTTGACTCAGTTGCACAGACCAGAGAGAGGCCGGCTTAGTAGGGAGAAACAGCGTCGCCGGGATGGTGTGTCTAAGTATCTTGCGGCGTTGGCAGGCGGGGTAGCCAGCCAAGCACAAAAGTAAACGATGGCCACACTTCGTAGGCTTCCAGTAGCTCAAGGAAAATTCCTATCCAACGAGGGAAGCAAAACACGGTGCGGGAATTAAGATTCTCGTGCTGGTCGATCTAACTGCACGTCTGGACCGATCGAGACCAATTGGTCAGCGGGGACTGCCTGAGAAAACAAATAGCCCTGCAGATCATTGCAGCCGATAGCGACAAGAAAATCCCTCTGCCCCTGTGTTTCCACGCCCTCAGCGGTCGTCTCTATTCTCAGATTACGCGCGAGGCTCGTGACTGCCGCCGCGACGGCCGCACCATTGCTCTGCGTACCGAGGAGCCGGACGAACGAGCGGTCGATCTTGATGCGGTCAATGCCGAAATGGATAAGGTGACTGAGTGACGAATAGCCGGTGCCAAAGTCATCCAGGGCGACCCTGATGCCGTGTCCTCTGAGCCGGGTCAGGGTTTCCTTTGCCTGCTCCGGACTGTCCACAAGCGCCGTTTCCGTCAATTCCAGTTCCAGGCACCATGGTGAAAAGCCGTTTCTGGTCAAAAGGGACAGCACGCTGTCGGCGAAGCCGGCATCCCTAAGCTGCCTTGGCGAGACATTCACGGCAATGGTTTTATTAGGCAGTTTTGTCTGCCCGATCCGGCACGCCTCTTCCAGAATAAAAATGCCCAGTGCGTCTATCAGTCCGGTGCTTTCCGCAAGCGGTATGAACTTGTCTGGCGAAAGTAGGCCGAGCCGAGGATGGTGCCAACGAACAAGTGCCTCGGCGCCCGTGATCGTAGTCTCGTTCCCAGCTTTATGGATAGTCTGGAAGTGCACTTCGAAGGCAGGGCGGTGTATCGCGCTGGCGGGATTGCCGGGCAGGGACGCCTTATCAATCTGGGAGAGTTCCGTCCTGAGTTCCTCGATCAACCGCGCTCGCTCGCGCTGCCCGGCTTCGATCTCGGCGTTGTAGAGGACATAGCAGCCGCGTCCCCTAGCCTTTGCCTGGTAGAGTGCAAGATCTGCACGGCGAAGAATTTCCTCTGGAGGGCAATGGTGATCGGTGCTTGCCGAAATGCCGATGGAACAGCCGATATGCGCCGTCACCTCTCCGTGTCGCAGAGCGAATGGTCGGTGTATCTCCGAGACGATTTTGTCGAAAATTGCAACCTGGGCAGCGACTTCATTTTTGCCGACCATAAGTAGCACGGCGAATTCGTCACCACCAAGCCGCGCGAGTGTGCCTCGCGACGCAACGACCTCGCTCATGCGCGCAGCCGTCTTAGTGATAAGCTCGTCACCGACAGCATGACCGAATGTGTCGTTGATTGCCTTGAAGCGGTCGAGATCGATAAAGCCGACGACGATGCTGGTTTCGGGCGAGGCGGATGTGAAATACTCATCGAGCCGCCTGGCGAAAAGTTCGCGGTTTGGTAGACGGGTAAGAACGTCTTGCAGGGCGAGCTCCCTAGCATGCTGCTCGCTTCGACGAAGCTCTTTCCAGCTCCGATTAAGACGTAGCACCAAAAGCCAGAACAGTATGCTTATCACTGTGATCGCAACGGCGAGATAGGGTGTGAGCCGCTCGATCACCTTGGAACCGGGAAGGTCCGGCGTCCAGATGATCACGCCGATCGGGTCTCCGGTGGCACTTGCCTCCACTTGGAAGGCCACCTCGCCGTCTTCTGCATCTATAGTTCGAGCGTATCGCGCGCCTTTCAAGCCCATCTCGCGGCTGAGGTCATCGAGGATGATGCCATCCACGAAGCGCAAGGCGATCAGATAATAGTCTGTTTGTGCTGTGATCGCTTCGCCAAGCTCGGCTTGACCCGCGCTCAAGACGATTGGCGACACGCCGACGATGGAAGCTCGGCCTTCCAGGCGCAGGATCTCTGCACGTGTCAAGGTGGGCGTCGCGGCCTGAGCATTGTCGTCTCGTACTTGCGTGAAAAGGTCGGCAAGAAGCGGCCTTACCCACTGGTAGCGTCGCGTGGTCGCAGCGTCGTCGTCAAAAACCAAGTCTCCCTGTCGATCAACGAGCAACACTTGTGCGAAACTAAATACCGCAGTTGCGGTCTCGCCAAATCTTCGAACCTCTGGGCGGTTGACGTCACCGCTGCCAGCCACACGGCCGGGCAGAAGTGATGTGTATCCCGCTGCGACCATGGTGACGTCCGAGGCAACCCGGTTGACCTGATCTGCAAGCTTGTTGGTGACGAGTTCTTTCTGGCGTTCAAGGGCTGCCAGATCGCTCTCGGCACCAGCCCACACCGTGGCCAGCACCGCGAGGAGGATCGCAGCAATGCCAATCGTCGCGATGGGAACGAAGATCCGCCGAGAATTTTTGCTGCGGGGAAGGCTTCCCGACAATACGCCGTACAGATGTGCAAGCAATTCCATCCCCCAATTTTGAGGTAGAATTCAGCAAAAAGATTGCGAAACACTTATAAAGATGGGCGGAATTTAAGCAGCCTCTCAATAATGTATTTTAACGTCTCCGTGGCTGAATGAATCTGTTACAATGGGGAGGCGGGGAGATAATTATGCACATCTTCGGCAGGTGGTCGAAACTCGTATTGAGGGTCGCAATCGCATTATCGGTGCTCGGTGCTGTGGGGCAATCGCATGCGCAGGAGGCGCCGACCAAAGTCGCCGTTGAAGGAATTTTTCCGCCGTTCAACTACCTCGATTCCAACAACACTCTTCAAGGCTTCGACGTCGAGATAGCCAATGCGCTTTGCGACGAAGCACGACTGAACTGCGAGTTTGTCGCCCAGGATTGGGACGGCATGATCCCCAACCTCCTCGCCGGAAAATACGACACCATTATCTCGTCCATGTCGATGAGTGCGGAGCGCAAGGAGAAGGTCGGGTTTACCGCCAGTTATTATGACAGTCCATCGGTCTTCGTCGTGCAGAAATCGTCGCCACTCAAGGGCATGCAGGCTTGGGATCTCGCTGGCAAGAAGTTAGGCGTGACGTCCTCGACTGCTCAGGCGAGTTTCGCCAAAGACAATTACAACGGCGCAGAACGTATCGTGTATCCGTCGTCACCCGAGCTCTACAAGGCGCTTGAGGCCAAGGAGGTTGACGTCATCCTCGAGGATAAGCTGGCAATCTACGACTGGCTGACCAATACCAAGGCGGGCAGTTGCTGCGAGTTCCGCGGTGAGGACATCAAGGATCCGAAGTACTTCGGTGAAGGGGCGGGCATTGCCGTGCGCCCGGATGACACCGAGCTCCTGAAGCGACTGGATCAGGCTTTGCAGAAAATCCAGGCTGACGGGACCTATGACAGGATCAACGCGAAGTATTTTCCATTCAGCATTAGGTAGCCTTGGTGAGAGAAAGGGCGGCATTTGGCCGGGGGGCAGCACGTTGAGTACTGTGTCGGGTGCGTGAGGATCAATGGATTCCGAAACATATTTAGGGACAGGATTTTGCTCGACTGAAAATGGTATAGCGTGATTCTGGTCCCATCAGGTGATGGGCGACATCTTGCATTATAGCCGCGGGCGCCGACCGGGGCAGGGGGGCGCATTTTGCCACCTACTGCGTCAGATCAAATAGGTAGGTGATAGGTGAGGGCACGAAGCTTAACGTAACTCATGCACACATGCCCGAATGTCGAAGTATTTCGACGACCTGATCCCTCAGTAGCTCGGCGGGTTCGTAACGGCGATGATATCGAGCTCACCCGTGCGGATCTCAACGGAGGAGAGTAGGGGTCCCGGCTTGCGTCACTGTCGCAGCACCAAATCAGCTTCGGCACCTAAGCAGTAATATCAAACAGTTCCAGCGGCGCATTTTGATGTCCCTGACAAACCAGAGGGCAACGACGGCATCGTAAATTTTGCTGACGACCTCACCAAGTCGCAAGAGGCGGCCGTCATGCTGCCCGCTAATGTACAATGCTTGATCGACTTGCTGGGAAATGGGCAAAAATACCGGAAATTCGAGCAACGTGACTGAACCATCTCATCACTCGCGGTCGACAGAAGAGAGATAGCTTTCAACCTGTTTTGCCAAGACTATGCCCGTTTGCACGAAGCTGCGCCATTACCATCGGTCCTAGCGAAAACTCTCCCTGTTCCGATCGGCGTGTCAGATCCCGCAGGTACCCACCCGGCGAATTGATCAAGTTGGACCGCTCCAGCATACAGGATACGGCGATCGCCGCATTTTCCGGCCCCATTGCCTCGCAGGCATCCTGATAGGCCGACGGGCTGATACCCAAGGCAGATCGAACGAGCACACCGGCCGACATTAGATCGCGCCAGTTCTGGATGATGCCCCCGGTCGCGTAATCAAGAACCTGCGGGCAGGCTTTCAGCACGACCGATAGCGGAAAAGCCTTCAGCGGCTCACTCTTTGCCTGCCTCTTCTTGCTCGACTTCGCTCCCTGCTCTTCTTCGGAGCGAGGTTCAAATTCATTGAAGGATTCGGATTTTGAATTCTGTATGTGCCGCTCAATATGAGCATCATTCATGCTCATATTTTGAGGATTTTCTTGAATCTCTAGCCGGTTAACGATCTCGTCGCGCAACAGCGACATTTCATCCAGCAGGCCGTCGAGCTGGTCGCGCGTTGGCGATCGCGGAATCCGCGACACGAGGCCAACATATATGTCCTCAAACGTCTGCCAATCTCCCGCCGCACCCTCTTCAATCGCCGCTGAGATCAATTTACGAACATCACGCCGGCAGATGGTTAGGCACTCCTTACTCTTGCGGAACGCCGCCCGTTCAGCAACCACTTTCTGCGCCATGATGGCGAGTTCACCAGCGCGGATCAGGAGCGGAGAAAGGTCGAAGCCATAGGCAGATTCCACAGTCCCCTCTTCATCCTTTCGTGCATAACGCTTTCCGTTGGCACTATCCCTGCGGAAAATCAGGCCAGCATTGACCAGAAGGGCGAGATGCCGGCGAAGCGTCGCTCCGGCAATCCCATGCGCTCGCAACGTCAATTGTGCATTGGAAGGAAAGACAATCATCTGCGCGTCATGGCAGAGTTCATTTTCCGGATAAAAGCTCAAAAGCGCGTCCAGAACGGCAAGGCTGCGGTCCTGCAGGCCGAGCTCGATACGTGCCTCGGAGGCGTCGCGAAACACCCGCCATTTTTCAGCGCTCCTGCCTTGCTCAGCCGTGTTTACAGCAACTTGCCGTTTGACAAGCGCAAGCGTCACCGGTCGCCGCCCAAAAGGCGTCGTTACATTCCCCATGGTCATTTCTTTTCACCTTTCAGAAGGCAAAAGAAATCCGCTCACCAAAACGGTGCCAAGACTCTTGACGAGGATTCGAGGAAATGCGATTCTGTGTTTGCGAGACTACAGAATGAGGTTCCACGACGGCGACGTTGTTGGGGCCTTTTTCTTTTCCCGGCTTACTCTCCGTTTTCCTGTTGGTTCTTTGCCTGATGCTCCTGGTAGAGCCCAGGCAGTTTCTCGAGCACGAAGGCCGCGAAATCCGGCGTAACCTTCTTGTCGATAGAAATTTCAAGCTTTGTTTTGCTCTGCACTACCTGTGCCAGCCGATCACCGGCAGGCGTTGCAAGGATCTGCGGCAGCTTGCTGGGACCACGCTGAGGCTTCAGGCCACCGAGTACCGCCTTGAACCGGTCTACGGAGGCAAGGCGTTGGACCTCATCCGAACACGCCAGGGATATTGCCCCCGCTGGCGATCCGGCTTTTTCGACAAGCTCTGCAAGCTGTTGCCAGCTTGGCCGCCCAATTCCGGGTGCTGGACCAATGGCATCAATGAATTCAGCCGGCAGAGCTTCCACGAGGAGGATCATCTTCGACAGATTGCTCTTGTCGATGGAAAGCGCTGCAATCACCACGTCACGTGAGAACTGCTTGTTCAGTTGATATGCGAAGCGAGCTTTCTCAATGAAGGTCAGGTCCTCGCGTTCATTGTTTTCCTGTCCCTGCGCCACAACGAGTTGCTCGTCCGTGAGGTCACGAACGACTGCGCGGGCAGGCAGGCCAAGATGCACGACAGCTCGTAGCCGCCGGTGTCCGAACGCCACTTGGTAAAAGCCAGGCTTTTCAGGATGCGGCCGCACGAGGATAGGAACTTGCTGACCCTGCTCACGAATCGATGCAACGAGCCCGTCGATGTCGCCCGGCATGCGATCCTGCACGAATGACGGCTCGATGGTTGCCGCATCCAGGTCGATAACAGTCTGACCTTCTGCAAGACGGCGCTCGATTTCCTCGGCACGCTCAAACTTGGCTTTGCTCTCTGCAAACGCGTTTCCGACCTGGCTGGTCAGACGGGTCGCAGCATTGGTGTCGGCTGGCGGCAGGGCAGTGCCCAGCATTGGACGAACCTTTGCCCTCGCGGGACGATCGGCAAGGGGCTCTGACGTGACGGCTCCCCGAAGAATGTCTTTGCGGCTCATGTTCTGCCCCAAGCTTTCTTGATCAGGCTTTCGATTTCGTCATTCACGTTGTTCATGGATTCGAGAGCTCGATCGTAGGTCGATCTTGTGAATTGGCTTCGCTCGACTTCGTACAGCGTCTGATTGGTCAGCCCTGCATCGGAGACAGCAGTCGTTTTCAGCATCGGATAATTCAAGACGTTTTCGCCGAATATGGAGCGGAGATATCCGACCATCTGGTTTTGCGGACCATCACCGGGCTCATAGCGGGTGATGAGATACCGCATCCAGTTGTAGTCGAAACGTCCACCGGCTTCAGCAATCTCACCCAACAGATCGGACGTCATGGCGAGAAACTGATTCATCGACATGACATCAAGCATCTGGGGATGGACCGTTACAAGCACGGATGTTGCTGCCGTCAATGCAGCCATCGTCAGGTAACCAAGCTGCGGTGGGCAGTCGATCACGATGACGTCATACGCATGTTCAATCGGCGCCAAGGTCTCACTGATGCGATTGAAAAACATCGTGTCACCGGGCTTACGCTTCATCAAGGCGCGCGGCGTCTCGTGCTCAAACTCCATCAGTTCAAGATTGCCCGGGATCAGGTGAAGATCCGGGATGTAGGTTGCCGTGATGATCTCCCCGATCGGCCGGGCGCCTTCATGCTTGATGGCACCGTAAAGTGTCTCGTCGGCGCCGACATCGGTCTCCGGCTGAATACCGAATAAGCTCGAAAGGCTTGCCTGAGGGTCGAGATCAATCGCGAGAACGCGGTAGCCTCGCAAGGCCAGATGCTGTGACAGGTGTGCTGCCGAGGTTGTTTTGCCCGACCCACCCTTGAAGTTCATCACCGAAATGACTTGGAGTTGCTCTCCATCGCGTCGATGCGGCAGGTAACGGCGGCTCCCTCGCCCCGTCTTGTCGAGATGATTGCGAATCTTGTGCATATCGAGCACTGAATAGGTGCGACGACCGGCCGGTCCGGTGTTCACATCCAGCTCGTCGGATAGATCATTGGCAATGTTTCGCAGATGAACTTCTTTCACGCCGACAAGCTTAGAGGCCTCCGCCGGCTGAAAATAGCGGATCGTTTTCTCGGCGATAGGCGGAAACACACTCTCGTGGTGGGACTGGAGCTGGGCAGCAAGCGAACGTGAATGTCGAGTGATGAGACCGAGGAGGTCTTCATCATTGACCGGCAGATTCGTCGCAGATTTAGCCATTTCCAACCTAAAGAACCCTATTGTCGCTGACGAGTGGATTTTTCACTCTAATTCGATACTCACAATTAGACCCGATTCTGCTCGCACGGCAAGACATTTTAGGTTAACAGATCCTTAACGCGATTGGCGCTTTCGGCCTCATTGTTGCTTTTCAGAAATCGAATTTCGCATCTATTTCAAAGCGATGAATAGATTTGTTCAATCCAGCGAGTCACCTTTCGTTCTAGGGTAAATCCTGCAATCGAAATCTGTTCGTAAGTTTCGCCGGCAAACAATTTAGGCATGAGATGCCGCGACTCACGGACGACTCGCATTTGTAGGATTCTACAACTGCCGCTGCGCATTTATTCGTGATGACGTCTCCTTCGACAACAGCGACGAAGGAAACGATCATGCAAATCCTCGCCATTTCCAAGCCAAAAGACGCTTTCGAGAGACAGTTCCTTTCCGATCATCACAGACTACGTGCTGAAGTGTTCTCGGGCCGGTTGGGATGGGATGTCGTCGTCAAAGATGGGCTAGAGATCGATCGTTTCGATGAAATACAACCGACCTACATACTGGCGGTTGACGATGATCAGCGGGTCGCCGGCTGTGCACGCTTGTTGCCAGCGAAAGGGCCGACCATGGTCCAGGACGTCTTCGCAACGTTGTTGCCAAGCGGAAAACTCAACGCCCACCCGGCGATGATCGAGAGTTCGCGCTTCTGCGTCGATACCGGATGCCAGAAGGGCAGAGGAACGGCCACACATAAAATCAGCCTGATGATGTTTGCCGGCATCATCGAGTGGTCTCTGCTCAATGGTTTCACCGAAATCGTGACCGTAACCGATATCCGGTTCGAGCGGATCCTCGCGCGCGTGGGCTGGCCACTCGATCGTCTCGGACCACTGAAGAAGATAGGCGTCACAATGGCGGTCGCAGGAACCTTGCCGGCCACGGAACAGATTTTCCGTCATCTCCGGCCCGCCGGCTATCTCTCTCGCATTTCTACCCCTTCCTCACAGGCCGCGTGAGGAGGGTCACCATGACACAAGTTCGCTCCCATCAGAGGCTCGTGCGCAAGCTCCAGGACGCATTGGGTGATCAGCTCTGCACCGCCCTCAACGACGTCAGCGTCGTCGAGATCATGCTCAACCCCGACGGCAAACTCTTCATCGAGCGGCTTGAACACGGTGTCGCTGCCGCAGGTGAGATGTCATCGGTAGACGCCGAAACGATCATAGGTACGGTTGCGCACGCGCTTCAGTGTGAGGTCGATGCAGACCACCCGATCATTTCGGGCGAACTTCCGATCGGAGGTCATAGGTTCGAGGGCTTGATGCCTCCTATCGTCGGGCGACCGACATTCACGATCCGACGCAGGGCATCGCGGATGATCCCGCTCGACGATTATCTGCGCACAGGCGTGATGTCCGAAAGCCAGGCACGCACGATCAAAAGCGCAATCACCGCGCGCCTCAACATCATCATTTCCGGGGGAACCGGATCGGGCAAGACGACCCTTGCCAATGCCGTGATCCACGAAATCGTCAAATCCGCTCCATCGGACCGGCTGGTCATCCTTGAGGATACCGCAGAAATCCAGTGTGTCGCGGACAACGCCGTGCTTCTCCATACCAGTGACACCGTCGATATGCCGCGCCTCCTGAAGAGCACGATGCGACTGCGCCCGGATCGTATCATCGTCGGCGAAGTCCGCGATTCAGCCGCACTCACATTGTTGAAGGCTTGGAACACCGGCCATCCCGGCGGCGTGGCAACGATCCACTCGAACACCGCCACTTCCGCATTGAGACGCCTCGAGCAGCTGACCGCCGAGGCAAGCCAACAGCCGATGTCTGCAGTGATCGGCGAAGCCGTCGACCTGATCATTTCGATCGAACGGACGCCAAGGGGACGGCGGGTCCGTGACGTCATCCATGTCGAACGCTTCGCCAACGGCCAGTACGACATCCAGTCGGATACCCCGAC
>Ga0075364_10001188_pt1 | contig 13957 bp, 11 predicted proteins | sample EndMetdeltDD1764_FD_71517 | JGI IMG/M metagenome (GOLD analysis project Ga0075364, IMG submission 71517) | Populus endosphere microbial communities from Tennessee, USA - Endosphere MetaG P. deltoides DD176-4 | ecosystem: Host-associated > Plants > Roots > Endosphere | place: USA: Tennessee... | reverse complement strand
CGCGCCATGTACTGATGGATCAGCGCGTGGTTCGCCGCGGCGTACCGGCCCATCAGCTCCATCGCGCCCCAGTACTCCTGCCCTTCCGGCGTCGCGAGATCCAGCCACGAGAGCTGCGCGAGCTCCGGCGGCAGCTCCGGGTGCAGGCGGCGCGCGAGCTTGCTGTAGTGCGCCGCCACCTGCGCGCCCGTGCCGCGGCTGCCCGAGTGGCTGAGGAGCGCGAGATAGTCGCCGGCCGGGAGACCGACGCCGGCGTCCATGACGGTGAGCCGCCCGAATTCGACGAAGTGGTTGCCGCTCCCGCTCGTGCCGAGCTGGCTCCACGCACGATCCTTCATCTGCGACGTGACGGGCGACACGCGCCAGTCGGCGTCCATGACGTCGTGCTGGCGGCGCTGACGGAACGTCCCGCCGGTGCCGAAGCAGGTCTCGCGCTGGAGCGCCCGCGCGAAGCGATCCTGATCGTCGGCGAGCGTGCCGAGCGGCAGGTCGAACACCGTCATCTTCATCCGGCACGCGATGTCGACGCCGACGGCGTAGGGGATGACGGCGTCGCGGGTCGCGAGGACGCCGCCGATCGGCAGTCCGTAGCCGACGTGCGCGTCGGGCATGAGCGCGCCGGCGACCGCCACCGGCAGCCGGCACGCGTTCTCCATCTGCCGGACGGCGTCCGGCTCGAAATCGGATCCCCAGGCGCGATAGTCCTTCATGACGTCCTTCCACCGGCGTGCCTGCCTACCGACACGCGATACACCTTTTCATTTTCCTGTTCGAACACGATCGGCACGTCGAGAAAGCGCCGGATCACGTCCGCGTTCGTCCGCGCGTGGCCGGTCGGCTCGAGCGTGCGGAACGTGCCGCCGCCCGCGCGCGCCATCGGGATCAGCAGCTGATCCGCCAGGTGCGCGCCGACCGGCACCCCGGCGTCGAGCAGCGCCTGGGCCTCGTCGCACGCGCGCGAGGCGACCTGCTCCGCCGAGATCTGCTTCTCTCCAAATCCCGTCACCGTCTCCGCGATCCCGTCGCCGTCCATCTCGATGAACAGGACGTTGCCGGGCGAGATCGACGCCTCGACGGTCTCGACGCGGCAGCCTGCGCGATCGAGCCCGAGCCGCCGCTTGACGACCGACAGCTCCCGCGTGGCGATCGCCTCCGGCAGGGCGGCGACGAGCGCACGCGCGCGGACGCGGACGTCGCCGCGTTCCAGCAGCTCGATCGGCGCCAGCGACGCGCACGGCTCGATCGACACGCGATACCGGCCGCCGCCGGCGGGATAGAAGCCGTAGCGATCGAGCGTGGCGTCGATCGTCGCGCCCATGCGCCGCAGCACCGGCAGAAACGTCCGCGCGAGAAAGTCGAACGGCGGCGCGAACGGATTGTGCGTGCCGCCCTCGAGCGTCAGCGCCGACGCCTCCCGCGCGTCGATGAGCGCCGGCAGCACGGCCTGCAGCACCAGCGTCGCGCTGCCGGCCGTCCCGATCGTCCAGCGGTACTCGCCGCCGTGCAGACCCGAGGGCTCGAACGACAGCGAGGCCGAGCCCAGCGCGTCGCCCGACACGCGCGCGCGTCCCACCTCGGACGCCGCCTGCACCGCGGTGAGATGCTGGCGCAGCAACCCCGGCTTGGCGCGCCCCGCCCGGATCCGATCGATGCGGAACGGACGTCCGGTGACGAGCGACAAGGCCAGCGCCGTGCGCAGCACCTGGCCGCCCCCTTCACCCGCCGATCCGTCGATTTCGATCCAGTCGCTCATCTCATCTCGTGACCAGAGATCTTTACGTATCTCTGTAGTTTCCGCCTTCAGGCGGAATGCCAGCGGCGCGAAGTTCCGCCTGAAGGCGGAAATTACAGGAGAAGCAAAGCGCTCCGAGCGCGCCCGCTGCCAACCGACGCGGCAAAGACTGCCGCGTCGGTGCGCTGGTTCAACCAGCGACGCACGCACCGCTTCGGATGGCGCTGACAAGCGTCTGGAACAACGTTCGGTTCGCCACTTCAATCTCCGCTCGGCCACATAGCAGCGGTGATGCCACCGGCGACGCGCTCGTCGACGGAGTCTGACAACGCACAGAAAATCAACGGCTTAGGGGTCTGAGTCCAGTCTCAGGCACGATCCCGCTGGCGGGTATTTCTTATCCAATCAGATAAGACTTATATTGATAACTATGCGCCGGCAGACAGTCGTGATCGGGCTGCTCGGGACGACCCTCGATCGCGGCAAGGGACGGGGCCGGTGGGAGCACTGGCGGCCGACGGTCGCGGCGTGCCAGCACGAGGACCTCATCGTCGATCGCTTCGTGCTGCTGCATCCGCGGACGGCGACGACGCTGGCCGGCGACGTCCGGGACGACATCCGGCACGTTTCGCCGGAAACCACCGTGCAGCTCGTCGTCGACGAGGCCACCGACCCGTGGGACTTCGAGGCGGTGTACGGCACGCTGCACGACTTCGCCCGCGGGTACCCGTTCGACACCGATCGCGAGGACTACCTCGTCCACATCACGACCGGCTCGCACGTCGCGCAGATCTGCCTGTTCCTGCTGACCGAGTCGCGCCACATCCCGGGACGGCTGCTCCAGACCAGTCCGCGGCGCACCCGCGGCAACGATCCGGGCACGTTCAGCATCATCGATCTCGACCTCTCGAAGTACGACCGGATCGCGACGCGCTTCGAGCGCGACGCGATCGACGAGCGATCGCTGCTCACCTCCGGCATTCCGACGCGCAACGCCGCGTTCAACGCCGTCGTCGAACGGCTCGATCGCGTCGCCGTGCGATCGACCGCGCCGATCCTGCTCCTGGGCCCGACGGGCGCCGGCAAGTCGCTCCTCGCGCGGCGTCTCTACGAGCTGAAGCAGACACGCCGTCTCGTCAAGGGGCCGTTCGTCGAGGTGAACTGCGCGACGGTCCGCGGCGACGCCGCGATGTCGGCGCTCTTCGGCCACGTCAGGGGATCGTTCACCGGCGCCGTGCGCGACCGGCCGGGGCTGCTGCTGAGCGCCAACGGCGGCCTGCTCTTCCTCGACGAGATCGGCGAGCTGGGGGTCGACGAACAGGCGATGCTGCTGCGCGCGCTCGAGGAGAAGCGATTCCTGCCCCTCGGCAGCGACCGCGAAGTCACGAGCGAGTTCCAGCTGATCGCCGGCACCAACCGCGATCTCGCCGGCGCGGTGAAGGACGGACGGTTCCGCGACGACCTCCTCGCGCGCATCAACCTGTGGACGTTCCGGCTGCCGGCGCTGAGCGATCGGCGCGAGGACATTCCCCCCAACGTGGACTACGAGCTCGATCAGTTCCGCCGCCGCACCGGTACCGTCGTCACGTTCAGCAAGGAGGCGCGCGAGCGTTTCCTCGCCTTCGCCATGAGCGCCGGCGCACGCTGGCCCGGCAACTTCCGCGACCTCAACGCCGCGATCACCCGCCTGGCGACGCTCGCGCCGTCGGGCCGCATCGGCGTCGGACAGGTGGACGCCGAAGTCGCGCACCTGACGTCGCTCTGGGACGGCGCTCCCGCCGCCGGGGACACGCCGCTCACCGATCTCGTCGTCTCGCCCGCGCTCGCGCGGACGCTGGATCGCTTCGACCGCGTCCAGCTCGAGGACGTCTTGCGCGCCTGCGCGGATGCGCCGAGCCTGTCGGCCGCCGGACGCCTGCTGTTCGATCGGTCCCGCGAACGGAAGCGCGTCGCCAACGACGCCGACCGCCTGCGCAAGTATCTGGCGCGGTTCGGCCTCGATTGGAATGCCGTGAAGGAGAGCGGGAGGACTTCTCCTTGACTGATCTCTTATGATCCGCCCATCCATGCGTCCGGATATCACGGCGCCGGCCGACGGCGATCCTTACTCGCTCCAGGGCTCACTCGAACCGACGCGCCTGTCGTGGACCTACCGCGCCGGGCTGGTCGTCGTGACGGTGGCCATGGTGGCGCTGCCGCTGGTCTATCTCGGACTGATCGCGCTCGCGAGCTGGGCCGTCTGGTGGCACGTGACCGCCAACGCCTGGATCATGGAGGGCCGGATCTCGGGGGGAAGCGGCTCGGCGATCTGGAGGCTGCTCGCGTACGCGGGCCCGGCCGTCGCCGGATGCGTGCTCGTGTTCTTCATGGTCAAGCCGGTCTTCGCGCGGCCGGCGCGGCGTGCCGATCCGGTGGACATCCCGCCGGAGACCGAGCCGCGGCTCCTGCGGTTCGTGACGCGCATCTGCCGGCAGGTCCGCGCGCCGGTGCCGAGCCGGATCCAGGTGGACTGCCAGGTGAATGCGTCCGCCAGTTTCGCGTCCATGTTCGCGCTGCGCCCGCAGTTCGTGCTCACCATCGGCCTGCCGCTGGCGGCCGGCCTCACGGTCCGACAGCTCGGCGGCGTGCTGGCCCACGAGTTCGGGCACTTCGCCCAGGGCGGCGGCATGCGGCTCACCTTCATCGTCCGCACGATCAACGGATGGTTCGCGCGCGTCGTGTTCGCGCGCGACGAATGGGACGAGAAGCTGGCGCGCTGGACCAAGGACACCGACTGGCGCATCTCGATCGTCCTGCTGATGGCGCAGGCGTCGATCTGGTGCTCGCGGCGGATCCTCTATGGACTGATGCTGGCCGGCCATGGGATCAGCTGCTTCATGATGCGGCAGATGGAGTACGACGCCGACAGCTACGAGATCAAGATCGCCGGCAGCGCGGCGTTCACCGCGACATCCACGCGCATGCGCGAGCTCAACGTCGGCGCCCAGATCGGCTATCACGATCTGCGGGAGGGCTGGGTGCGGCGGACGCTGCCGTCCGACCTGCCCGCGTTCCTGCTCGACGGCTGCACCCGGATTCCGGCGGAACTCTCGGCCCGCCTGCGCCAGATCCCGGACGGGAAGACGGGCTGGTTCGACACGCATCCCGCGGACGTCGACCGCGCCGCCGCCGCCGAGCGCGCGGGCGCCGCGGGACTCATGACCGGCGGCGACGTGCCCGCGACGCGGCTGTTCCGCAATTTCGACGCGCTCAGCGCCGCCGCCACGCGGCACCACTACGAGCACGACCTCGAGCTGAATCTCGAATCGGCGACGCTGGTCGGGACGGACGTCGCGGTCGCCGCCAACGCGAACCGGCAGATGCACCAGGCGTCGGCGCGCGCGTTCTTCGGCGAGCTCGCCAGCGGCATCCGGCCGATGCACGCGCGGCTGGACGACGTCGAGTCGTTGACCGTGCCGGAGCTCGTCGCGACGCTGATCGAATCCCGGCGCACGATGTCGGCGGAGGCCGAAACCGGCGCCGCCGCGTACCGCGCCTACGAGCAGTGCGAGCGCAAGCTGACGCTGGCGCGCGCGGCAGCCGCGCTCCTGGACGCCGGGTTCACACAGGTCGTGCCCGACGGCTTCGAGCTGACCGACGGCACGAGACAAGGCGTGGCCGCGGGGACGGCGTACGCACAGCAGGAGTTGCGGCGGCTCGAACCGATCCTGTCGCGCCTGGACGGCGCCGCCTCGGCGCGCCTTACCTGCGCGCTGGCGCTGCTCGAACGCGGACCGCTGGATCTCGATCCGCAATCGCGTGACGCGCTTCGTCAGGACGTCGCCCGCTGCCCGCCCGCGCTCGCGGCGCTCGGCAGCGCCTGGCCGGACGTGCAGGAGCTCGGCCGGCTCCTGGTAACGGCACGGATCCTCTCCGCCAACGCCGAGAAGAGCCCCGACCAGGCCGCGGCCAGCGCGACGCTGACGGCAACGATCAACGGGATCCGCGCGCGGCTCGGACGGATCCGCGCGGCCATCGGGAGTACGCCGGCGCCGGACGACGACCCGCATCAGCCGACACTGGCGTCGCGGCTCGGCCTCGACTCGACAACCGATGCCGAAGAACGAGCGCCGGCCGCCCTCGACGCCGCCCTCAGCCTGCGTGCCGACGTCGCCGGACGCCTCGCGGCAGTGGCGCTGCAGGTCGAAGCGGCGATCGAGCGGACGGGCCTCGCGTCACACGCGGCACTTTCCGGATCTTCGTAGTCTCCGCCGGAAGCCGGAAGCTGGAAGCTGGAAGCTGGAAGCTGGAAGCTGGAAGCGAAGCTCCTACGGAACCGTCGCCCGGTAGATCCCTGAGCCGTACGCGGCCACGTAGATCCGCGTGGACGATCCGTTGAGCGCGATGTCGCAGACCGTGACGCCCTGCATGCCGATCGACCAGAAGGTCTTCGCGCTGTTCGTGGACCGATAGACACCGCCTGACACGGTTCCGAACATCTGCGTTCCCGCGTACAGGCGCGTCGGCAGGTTCGGATCCATCTTCAGCCCGCACCCGAGGCCTGGCGACAGGACCGGAGGCTGCCACGTGGCGCCGAAGTCGGACGACCGGTAGGTGCCGAATCCCTCCGTGAGCGCGTAGACGAGCCCGTCCTGCGGGCGCACGGCGGAGGCCACGACGTGCCAGTTGATCGTCGATCCCGACACGTCCATCCAGCTCACGCCGTTGTCGGTCGAGCGGAAGTACGGCGGATGATAGGGCTGGGGATGATCGAAGATCTCGGTGCCGGCGAAGACAATCCCGCTCAGCGGATCGCGGGCGAGCGTCCAGACGATCAGCCCCGTCTGGCCGGGGCCGAAGGGATGGAAGGTCATGAAGCCGCCGCCGAGATTCGACACGTAGATGCCGCTGGGATTGACGTGGTTGTCCCAGCCCAGGCCGACGAACAGGCGTCCGCCGCTGGCGAGGACCGAGTACACGTTCTTCGGAAACGAGTGGATGATGGTCCAGTTCAGTCCGTTGTCGCGGGAGAGATACAGGTCGTTGCCGACGCCGGCATACACGAGCGTCGGGCTTCCGGGCAGCAGCGTGATCACCTTGACGAACCCGGCGATCGGCATCGTCCACGTCAGCCCGGCGTTCTTGGTCATGTAGAGCCCGTTGGGGCTGCCGGCGTACCAGGCGTTGTCGTTCGCGGGATCGACTTCGATCGTCTCGATGCAGGCGTCGCCGAACGGCCGGATCGGGCCGCTCCAGGTGAACCCGTCCACCGTGTGCGGCGGAATCGTGACGACGGGAATGTTGAACGGACACGTCGCGGCCTCGGCCGGACGGGTGGCGGCGAGAGCGGCGATGAACGCAAGGAATACGAGCGAACGCTTCACGACCGGCATCGAATGCCCTTTCTGCGGCAAGTGGAATGCTGCGCGTAGTACAGTGTCGCCCGGACGCCGATCGTTTCAGGCAAGGAACCTTCGATGATTGCGATCATGTGGAAGTTCGACGTCAAGGACGGCCGCGAGGACGAGTTCGAGCAGTTCTACGGGGCCGACGGCGAGTGGACCGCGCTCAACCGGAATTCACGCTCCTATCTGGGCAGCTCGTTCCTTCGCGATCAGAATCGCGCCGCCCGGTACATCGTCATCGAATACTGGAGCGAGATGCTCGTCTACGAGCAGCACCGGACGTATCGTCCGGACGCGCTGTCGATGCTCGAGGAACGGCGGGACGCGCTGGTGAAGGCGGTCGAGCCGATGGGCATCTTCACCGCGCTGGATGTCCCCGATCGCTGGGGTCCGACCTGGTCGCAGCGCGGGTGAGGTGAACCAGGCCATGCCTGCCGCTTCGGCGCTCGACTTCGCCGGCCGCGTGGCGATCGTCACGGGCGCCGCGCGCGGCCTGGGACGGGCGGCGGCGGCCCGCCTCGTCGAACGCGGCGCGTCGGTGGCGGTCAACGTGCGCGGGGACGAGCGCGCGGCGCAGGTCGCCCGCGAGATCGGCGCGAGCGTGCTCGCGCTGCCCGGCGACATCGCGCTCCCCGGCGTGCCTGATGCCATCGTCCAGCAGACGCTCGATCGCTTCGGCCGCGTCGACGTCCTGATCAACAACGCGGCGCTCCCGCTGACGACACGCTTCGAGCAGATCTCGGCGGAGGAATGGCGGCAGGCGCTGGAGGTCAATCTCACCGCGCCGTTCCTGCTCGCGCAGGCGGTGCTGCCGGCGATGAAGCGGCAGCACTACGGCCGCATCGTCAACATCTCCTCGACGGCCGGACGGATGGTCAGCACGCTCGGCGGCGCCCACTACACGACGTCGAAGACGGGCCTGCTCGGCCTGACGCGCGCGGCGGCGAAGGAGCTCGGCCAGTACGGGATCACCGTCAATGCCGTGTGTCCGGGCATGATCGACACCGAGCTGACGCGCGAGACCGCGCCGGCCGAGATGCTCGAGCAGCTCGCGCGCGGCTATCCGGTGCCGCGCCTCGGCACCGCGCTCGAAGTGGCGGACCTGATCTGCTTCGCGGCGTCCGAACAGGCCGGATACATCACCGGCGCGTCGCTCGACATCAACGGCGGCGACCTGATGATGTAGGCGACATGAAGGAAGGGCGGCGTGTCCTCATCGCTCTCGTCGCGGGGCTCGCGGCCGGCATCGCCGTCTCGGCGTCGCAGAGCCGCGTGCTCCTGGCCGGCGCCGACGCGCTGACACCGCTCGGCACCCTCTGGGTGAACGCCATCCGCATGACGGTGATCCCGCTGGTGGTGTCGTTGCTCATCACGGGTGTCGCGTCGGCGTCCGACATCGCTCAGATCGGACGCCTCGGGCGTCGAACGCTCGTCGTGTTCCTCTCGATGCTCGTGGGCGGCGCGCTCCTGGCGATTCCGCTGGGAATCGCCGTCTTCTCCTTCCTGCCGCGTTTGATCGCGAACCGGCCGGCGCTGCCGCCTGGCGCCGTCGAGGCGGCGACGTCGGTCGTCGAGGGCGCGTCGGCCGTGGGAGTCTCGGCCTGGCTCACCTCGCTCATCCCCACCAATCCCGTCGCGGCGGCGGCGAACGGAGCCATGCTGCCGCTGATCCTCTTCACCTTGCTGTTCGCCCTCGCCGCCGCGAGCGCGCCGCCGCAGGCGCGCACGACGCTGCTCGATCTCTTTCGCGCGCTCAGCGAGGCGATGCTCGTACTGGTGCGGTGGATCGTCTGGCTGGCGCCGATCGGCGTGTTCGCGCTGATGATCCCGCTGGGCGTCCACGGGGGACGCGAGCTCGCCGGCGCCATCGGCTTCTACATCGTCGCGTATTCGATCGCGTGCATCGTATTCACGCTGCTGCTCTATCCCGCGGTCGCGATCGTGGGGCGGATTCCGCTGCGACGCTTCGCGGCGGCGGCCCTGCCGGCGCAGTTGATCGCGTTCTCGTCCAGCTCCTCTATCGCCTCCTTGCCCGCCCTCGTCGAAGGGGCCGAGCAGCGGCTGCAGCTGCCGAAGGAGGTCACCGGCTTCGTGCTGCCGCTCGCCGTGTCCACCTTCAAGTTCGCCGGGCCGGTATCGTGGACCTTCGGCGCGTTGTTCGTCGCCTGGTTCTATCAGATCGATCTGGGTCCCACGCACTACGCCACGATCGCCTTCGCGACGACGTTCATGACGTTCGCGGCGCCGGGCGTGCCGCGCGGCGCGTTTCTGATGCTGGCGCCGTTGTTCCTCGCCATCGGACTGCCGGTCGAGGGGATCGGGATCCTGATCGCGGTGGACGCGATCCCGGATCTGTTCGCGACGGTGCTCAATGCGAGCGGCGACCTGGCCGCCGCCGCGCTCGTCGCTCGCTACTCGGGTACGCCGGCCTCTCCAACTCCTGCGCGGTGACATGAGCGGACCCGTCTTACGCCCTGCCGGAACGTATCGGGTGACGCCCGGCTATCAAGCTGTTCGTGACGCGATCCAGCGCAATTGCGGGCGCGAAGGGATCCGGGAAGTGCTTTCGACACTGGTGCTGGTGGAGGTGGAAGTCAGCGGCGCGACGTCCCCTCCGGATCTGGTGAAGTGGCATCAGGCCGATGTGGACCAGGTGCCCTGGGATGAGATCTACACGACGATGGATCGTGCGGTCGTGATCGGCGGCATGGACAATCCACCGAACATCAGCGACTACGCCATCTCGTTCTACTTGCACGCCTTCGACCCGGCAAGACCGTTCGAAACGCCGTGGGGCCGGCTCGTGTTGCCGCAGCCACGAGACGAACGACCCTCTCATCTGGCCGGGCGGACATACCGTTACCCGACCTAGCGCCGTGTAAACGTCATCACCCAGTTCGTCTCCCACGTCTTGCCCTCGTCTGCCGAGAACGCCTGCTCCCATCGAGGGGAGCCGTCCGGCGTGCGTGTCCAGAGAAACCGGCATCGCACGACCTTGCCGTCGACGCTCTCGTCGCCGAAGAACTCTCCCACGCCGCCCTTGAATCGGCCCACCATCGGCGGCTGGAGCACGCCCGTTCGCACCGTGTCGGCCCAGTGCAGCGACCATTCACCCGTGTCGGGATTGAAGAGACGCAGCGTGATGCCGTCGACGGGCGATCCGTTCCGGACGGCGCGGTAGCGATCGATCTGTCCGAAGCCGTCCAGCAGCGGCTCGACGTCGCCGCGCGCGTCGAATTCGATCCACTCCGAGGAGCCTTTCAGGCGTTCCTTCAGGTAGCGGTTGTGGATCGTCCACGATCCATGGAGGAAGTCGAAGTCGTGCTTCGTCGCGCGTGCCGCGTCAGGCCCGCGGCCGAGGCGCGACCGCGACGTCGGATCGAGGTCCAGCAGGGCCGGCGACACGGTGGCGCCATCCGCGGTGGCAAGACGCGCGATCTCTGCGATCGACTCCAGCGTCCGGTCGGCTGACTCGACGTCTCCCACCCACACCAGCACGTGCTCGCCTTCGCGGACGGGCAATCGCGTGAACGTGTTCGGCGCCGGCTCCGTCACGAAGACGCCCTTGACGCCGATGCCGCGTGCTCGCAGCCGCGGGAGGACGTCGGCTTCGAAACGAGTGACGAGCGTGTCGTCCGCCGGCCGCGCCAACTGGTAGATCGCGGCGACGACGGTAGTCGCGCGCCCGCTGCGTACGGGCTCGTCGTCGAGCAGCAGGGCCGTCTCCGGCCGCGCCGGCCGAAGCAGCAGGACGTCGTCCGAATCCAGCATCGTGTCGTTGGCCGCTTTCGCGTGCGCCTTCCACACGGGACCGGTGTAGAAGCGATCGAGGGCGCGATGCCGGCTGGCCATGTCGGGGAAGCCGCGCATCCAGACGAACCGATCGGGACGCCGGCGATCGCGGAACTGGCCGAGGATCGTCATGCCGGCTGCTTCCTGCGACTCGATGAACTGCCGGTCGAACAGATCGATCAGGTCGTCGCGGCGGCCGGGCTTGAGCGTGTACTGACGCAATTCGATCACCGGACAGCACCGGATGGCGGTTGGGGTGGAGACGTCCATCGAAGCTCCGATCAGGTAGGCAACAGCGACGGCGAGGCCGTACATGATGCGACCGTACCCGAGTGGACGCGGCGTGTAACGAGCCAGTTTCGAGAAGGCGATCGGGCCAGCTGGCCCATCCCATCGCCAGAAATCGCGTATTCTGATCGGGCCAGTCACCAAGGCACCGATGGCATCCTGGCCGTTCACCATCGAACTGGACCGCGGGCAGCCCACCACGCTCTCGCAGCAGATCGCCCGGGCGATCGCGGAGGGCGTTCAGCGCGGCCGTCTTCGTCCCGGCGATCGCCTGCCCGGCTCGCGGGCGCTCGCCGGAACGCTGAGGGTCCATCGCCAGACCGTCGTCACCGCGATCGACGATCTGGTCGCCGAGGGCTGGCTGGTGAGCCGCAGGACGGCGGGCATGTTCGTGGCGGACGGCGTGCCCGACGCGTCGCTCGGCCGGTTCCGCGCCGTCCAGCGAACCGCCGCGACGGCGCACCGGCGATTCGGCCTCGACGTCGTGGCGGGGCCGGATCCCGAGCTTCCGGCCGGGAGCGATCGACGCACGCTGCTGATGTCCGGCGCGCGTCCGGACGTGCGTCTCGTGCCGGGTGATCTGATCGGCCGCGCGTATCGGCGGGCCGCCGGCGCGTCGGGACGATCGCTGTTCTCCTACAACCATCCCGCCGGCGCGCCGGCGCTGCGCGAGCAGATCGCCCGCATGCTCTCCGCGACGCGCGGTCTCCCGGTCGGAGCGGAGTCGGTCATGATCACCCGCGGCAGCCAGATGGCGCTGGTGGTCCTGGCGCGCGCGCTGATCCGGCCCGGCGACCTCGTCGCCGTCGAGCATCCGGGCTACCGTCCGGCGTGGGAGGCGTTCAGGCAGGCCGGCGCGTCGATCGTCCCGATTCCGGTTGACGAGCGAGGGCTCGACGTTGGCGCGCTCGAACGGCTCGCCGCGCGCCGCGCGATTCGCGCGGTGTACGTGACGCCGCATCACCAGCTGCCGACGACCGTGACGCTCGCGGGCCCGCGCCGCCTGCAGCTGCTGGAGCTCGCGCGCCGCGAACGGTTCGCGGTCGTCGAGGACGACTACGACCACGAGTTCCACTACAGCGGCAACCCGGTCCTGCCCCTCGCCAGCATCGATCGCGCGGGCCTCGTCGTCTACGTCGGGACGCTCTCGAAGGTGCTCGCGCCGGGACTACGAATCGGCTTCATCGCGGCGCCGCCGGATCTGATCGAGCAGCTCGTCGCGCACCGGTCGCTGATCGACCTGCAGGGCGATCACGTGCTCGAGACGGCCGTCGCAAATCTGTTCGAGGAGGGGTTGATTCAGCGGCACATCCGCCGGATGCACCGGATCTACCGGTCGCGTCTCGACGCGCTGTCTGCCGGGCTGCGCGAACACCTCGACGGCTTCGTCCGCTTTACCGAGCCCACGGGCGGCACCGCGATCTGGGTGCGCGGTCGATCCGCGGCCACGATGGCCCAGTGGGCGCGGGCCTCGCGTGAACGCGGCGTGTCGTTCGAGGAGGCGTCGGCGTTCACGCTGACCGGCGTTCCTCCCGCGGCGGCCCGCCTTGGGTTTGCGTGCCTGACGGAAGCGGAGATCGCCCGCGCGGTGCAGGCGCTGGCGTCGGCCGCGCGGCGCGGTCGACGATGACGTCAGCTCACGCGGCGGATCGATCGCGACGCTTCGTGCGGCCAGACGGAGCGTACCGCTTCTCCAGTTGCTGAACGCGCTGATGCGACAGCCCGAGCAGGCGACCGGCGTCGCGGTGCCCGAGCTTCAACTTGCGCATCGCCGTCACGGCCTTGGCCTGGGCGGCGGTCATCAGCCGCTCGTCGCGACTGAGCTTGTCTCGCAGGCGGCGCGCCCGCCTGATTTCGGCTCTCAAATCTGCCGGGAGGCGCACGTCGTCGACGATCTCCGCAGTGTCGGCGTCTTTCACGAACAGGTCGAGTGCTTCGCGGATCCGTTTCCGAGCCTGGTCGATCGTGCGACCGTAGGTATGGCAACCGCGAACCTGGGGAATATCGACCGTCCAGCGGCCGTCCGGCTCGCGTGTGTAGACTGCACGGTATTTCATTTCAACCACCCCTTCCCGAGGCAGGGCGCGAGGTCGCGCTTGATTCGACTCAGCGTCCCTTCGGGGATCGTCTCGCCGGCATGTACGGCGACAGTCGTGACGCATGTGCCGCAGTCGACCCGGAAATGAGATCCTTTGCCTGCTGTCACGGTGCAGCCTGCCCGCCGCAGGAGCCTCAGCAGCTCTTTACCGGTGATCTGCATGCGCCTAGTCGGCTAGACACATTTGAGCAGGCGAAGCGGCAAACGTCAAGCACACTAGACGCTCATTCGGGGGCGTCGCATGCGGATCTCACAGGATGGATGTCGTGCCCATCTTTTCGTCCTACTGAAGCCACGCCAACAGGGCCGCCTTGTCGATCGACTCGAGCAGCCGCTTGTTGGCCGGGCAGCCGCCAACGTGGAGGAACGTCTTGTCGGCGCCGAGGCACTGCGCGACGTGCCCGATGGTCAGCACCTGCGGCGCCGATCGCGGGAGTGCCGGATTGAACAGCTTCCAGTTCGGGCGCACGAGCGGGTCGCAGCCGGAGGCCGGCGCGCGGCGGAAACGCGAGACGGACACCTTGTCGGCGCTGGCGTAGCAGGCAGGCGCCGCCTTGTCGGCCGCTGACAGCCCCGCGGCCATCGTCTTGACGCTGGCCAGCTCCTGCTCGCTCTTCGTCACGACCGCTTTGGCGGCGGCGATCTGCGGCAACAGCGTGTCCG
>Ga0075364_10001187_pt1 | contig 13959 bp, 12 predicted proteins | sample EndMetdeltDD1764_FD_71517 | JGI IMG/M metagenome (GOLD analysis project Ga0075364, IMG submission 71517) | Populus endosphere microbial communities from Tennessee, USA - Endosphere MetaG P. deltoides DD176-4 | ecosystem: Host-associated > Plants > Roots > Endosphere | place: USA: Tennessee... | reverse complement strand
GCCTCGAGCACGTGCTCGAGGCCGTCCGTGAACCGCAGCTCGTCACCCACAGTGGCCTCGACCTCGCCCGATCGGACCGTGCCCGACGTCACGATGACCAGGCAGCGCGGTGACGCCGGAATCGTGGCCGACTGTCCGGGCACGAGGCGCGCCACCAACAGCTCGGCCGGGGCGTGCACGGCGACCGTGGGGATGAGTCCGCACGGCGCCTGATCGACCTCGACCTGCGCGTACTCCGGAGCAGCGTCGTGATCGGAGCGCAGCATCATCTGCACGAACACCAGCGGGTCCAGATCCGAGCCGTTGCGCTCTGAGTGCTCGACCCCGGTGCCGGCGCTGAGCCGTTGGACCGTGCCAGGCCGGATGTCGCCGGCCTGCCCCGTGGAGTCTTCATGGCGCAGGACGCCACGCAGCACCCAGGTCACGATCTCGACCCCCGCGTGAGCGTGTATCTCATAGCCCCCGCCCGGCGAGACGTGCTCGATGTTGACGGCCATGATCGCCCCGAACCCGATGCGTTCGGGGTCGTAGTGCGCGCCGTACGAGAAGCTGTGCCAGGTCTGGACCCCATCGCCGACCGTGTGGAACCGGTCGGCAGCACGCATCAACTCAGGCATAGCCGAGTTCGTGCAGGCGGTGGTCATCGATGCCGAAGTGGTGCGCGATCTCGTGCACCACGGTGATGCCGACCTCCTCGACGACCTCGTCCTCGGTCTCGCAGATCGCGAGCGTCGGGTTGCGGTAGACGAAGATGCGATCCGGCATGACTCCGGCGTAGGTGCCGTCGCGCTCCGTCAGCGGAATGCCGTCGTAGAGCCCCAGCAGCGTGGGGTCGTCCGGGGGTGCGTCGTCCTCGATGAACAGCACGACGTTGTCGAGCAGCGCGGCCAGCTCGGCGGGCACTTCGGCGAACGCGGTCTCGACCAGTTCGGCGAAGCGGTCCTCGCTCACCTGGATCATGACACCATCCTGCCCGATGCGGTGTGACGCCGTGGCCGGTCACCGTCTATGCTGAACGGGTTTCTGGCCCCCATCGTCTAGCGGCCTAGGACGCCGCCCTTTCACGGCGGTAGCACGGGTTCGAATCCCGTTGGGGGTGCCAACAGGGTCGGCCGCTGCGCGGACGAATCCCGAGTACTCGATCAGTCCGGTGCTCGCCAGCGCGTCCTAGGACATGCTCTGCGTCGACCGGCCACCGAATTGCCCGCTCAGTTTCTGGCACATCGCGACCAGCGCATCCCGTGCGCGCTCGACGAACTCGAGACTGCTGCCCTGCGGGAAGCCGTACAGCGTCGGATGCAGCACTGGACCGTCCGGTCCGAAGACGGGTGCCGTGAGGGTGCGCACCCGGTGGGCGGTGTCCTCAGTGAGATCCTGCGGATTGCTGTCGAGCTCGGCCATCTCCCCCAGGGCAGCAAGCTTCCTCTCCAGATCCGGCGTTCGACCAAACGTCGCCATCGCCTCGACCAGCGACTGGGCCTGTTGTGCCCCTTCGTTCTCGAAGGTCGGCGCCCAACCGGCTCGCCGAACGGCATCCAGCACCTCGTCAAATGAACGGCGGGTCTGCGCCGAAAGGCCCGTGGGAGCCGCGTCGAACCATAGCTGGCGGCCCTCGGCGGACGCCCAAGCGGCAATCGGAAATCCGTGAGGTGGAAAGAAGGGAAGCACTGCCCCGACCGGGTCGATTCCGTCGGCGCGACCCGCGGTAGCAACGATGACCACCCCATCGTCCTCCGGGGCGAACACGCGGCACTCCAGTCCGACGTCCGCGGCGAGCCGCTCGAAATCGTGACGAGCCGAGTCGGCCATGCGCACAGCCTCCGTCAGGTGGCCGCGGCTCGCCATGACCAGGGACCGAGTAGCGAAGGTGCCATAACCCCCCTGGAAGAACAGCAGGGGCAGTGTCGGAGTCTGAACATCGAGGTCGAGCACCCGCCCCACAACGATGAGGTGATCTCCCGCTTCGTGGATGTCGCTCATCTCGCAGTCGATCCACGCGACCGCGCCGGCCAGGACCGGCGAGCCTGTATGGCCCGCGGGGCGCCACGACGTCCCGCCGAAGCGGTCAGCACCCTTTGTCGCGAAGGCACGACACAGCTCCTCCTGACCTCCCGCGAGAACGTTGACGCAGAAGGTCCCGGCCTCTCGGATCGCCGGGAAGGTTGACGAACCCCGGTCCGGCAGGAACGCGACGAGCGGTGGGTCGAGTGACACGGCAGTGAAGGAACCTACCGCCATGCCGAGGGGTTCGCCGGCACTGTCCACGGAGGTGACGACCGTCACTCCAGTTGGATAGTGACCCAGCACATCGCGGTAATGCCGTGGCGTGATCTGACGGGGTGGTGGTTCTGTCGACACGGCTATGACTCCTCTACTGGCGACCGGTGGCGAGGCGACGCCTCGTCCTGGTCAAGGTCGGCTACCCGTCCTGATGGGTGTCTGATGGAGGCGCTGCGATCGTAATGCTCAGATAGACGCAGTCCTCTTCGTATGGGTTGTCCCACACGTGGGGCGCTCCGGTAACAACGAGCAGATCGCCCGCATGGAGAGTCCGGCGTTGCTCCCCCGGGAGCACAAAATCGATCTTCCCCGAGAGAATGAGCTCATAGTCGATGGTGTGCGTTGCGTGCATGCCGTCGTCGGCGTGCCCGCCCTGCGCCGTGTCATCGAGGAATTCAGAAAGGTCGCGCCTGGTATCGGCGCCGGCCTCGATGCGAACGATCGCCACCGCAGACCCGTCCTTGCTCGCCGGGCCCGCCCATGTCGCAGGCCCGCCCACCGACGTCGGCACCGAGTGTTCGCCGACCACCCGCCAGAAGTAGGCCGAGCTGCTCGTGCCCGGAACCGTACGTGCCGCAGGCGGCGGCGGGTCGACAAACACCGCCGCGCCGTTGTCGTCCAGGCCAGCGACTACCAGTCGATAGTCTTCAGGTTGTCGATTCACGAGTCCTCCCGGTCACGTCGTGGTGGGCGTGACAACCACGTTGACAGCCTTTTCGCTCGGGACTTCGCCGGACAGCACGTCGATAGCCCTTTCGAGTTGGTCGAAGCCGAACACGTGAGTCCGAAGTTTGTGTATCGGGAATCTGCCGGACGCGATCAGGTCCATCGCGCGCTGGTACGAGTCGTTGCTCTGCCCGACCCAGCCTTGGATGCGGGCACGCTTGGCCAGCAACATGTCGATCGGAAAACCGTCGAGATGGCGATTTTTGAGCCCGATGACCACGATCGTTCCATTTCGAGCGAGAACTTCGACGGCGTCGGCGACCGGTTTCGTGGCATGAGGAGTGGTGTCGATGACGACATCGAAGCCTGCCCCTCCGGTCAGTTCACGGGCTCGTTCGATGAGGTCTTCCTTTTCCACGTCGATGACCGCATCGGCGCCGAGCTCGAGTGCGAGGTCGAGTTTGAACGAGTCGCGATGCAATCCGGTGACCACGATCTGGCCAGCTCCGGCATGTTGGATCGGGAAGAGCGACGCGAGGCCACGCTGGCCGGGACCCAGCACCAGCACTTTGTGGCCCGGCTGGATGCCGCCTTGTGTCACCGCCCACTCATATCCGCCCGCCACCGGATTCCAGAGCGTCGCGTCGAGAGCGCCGATGCCGTCCGGGACCTTGTAGAGGATGCCGTTCGGTGGGACGTAGACGTGAGTGGCGTAGCCACCCCACAGCGCCGGCTCCACCTCCGTCGGCACCGCGCCGTAACGCAGGCGGACCCGCGTCCCGTTGCAGCCCTGCTGGTCTCCTCGCAAGCACGCAGTGCACAGTCCACACACGATGAAGGGGTTCACCGCGACCCGGTCACCGATGTTGAAGGGATCGCGCGGCTTGCTCTTGGGCCCCATGTCCTCGATGACGCCGACGATTTCATGGCCGAGGATTCGTGGCCTGCCGTCCCAGTACGAATCGATCCCGTTGAAAGCGTCGGTGTCAGACGCGCACAGTCCGTTCGCTTCGACGCGGACGAGTACCCCGCCCTCTCCCAGTACCGGTAGGTCGAACTCTTCGAACTCGCAGCTCCGTACGTCGCGCTGCACCAATCCGATTGCCTTTGCCATGTGACATTCCTTTCTGACGATTCGACCTGTCTCGCCATGACTGCCGTCCCCGGCTCGTCACGTAGCGAGAGTTTTCCGCAACGACGGCGTGGTCACCGCATGTCTGGCGGGAGGAACTGCTCCTCGCGCCGAGCGAAGCTGTCGAGCCCGAGCAGCTCGGTCGCCATGTGGTGCCCCATCTCGAAGTCGCTGGGATGTGCGGCGAAGTAGCCGCTGGGAGTGCCATCGGCGATGATCGTTCGATACAGGCGATTGACCGCGGTCAACGACGCTTTGAGTGCCTCACCAGCGAGGATGACCAGGCTGTATCCGGCCTCGATCAGGTCCTTGGCCTGGTAGCCGTCGGGGATCTTCTTGTTCGACCAGCAGACGGGCCCGTCGATCATCGACGCCAGTTTGGCGAACGCAGCCATCTGCTCATCCGGCGACAGGCTCGCGACCTTGACACCATTGAGCTCGAGCATGACCGGCATCGCCACATCGGCTCCCGCACTCAGATAGAGATTGGACCGGGCGACCAGTTCGTCGAACGACTCTTGGGCGTCCGTGCGGCCGATGATCACGAAGTCGTCGGATCGCCGCGCGTCAACGGCGGCCTGCACCCGCAGGACAGCCTCCTCGCGCGACTGCATCGTGTTCGAGGCGATGCTCGGACAGCGCTTGGGGCTCGTCTGATCCTCGAGCTGCACCGCGGAGACACCCGTCGCCTCCAACGAACGCACCGTGCGCCACAGGTTGTTGACGCTACCGAACCCCGTGTCGATGTCGACGACAAGAGGCATATCCGCAGCGCCAAGAATGTTGGCTGCTTGCGAGACGACCTCCGTGGCCGTCATCAGACCGATGTCGGGGGCGCCAATCTGCGTGGCCTCCAGGAGATACCCGGACTGGTACAGGCATTCGAATCCCGCCTGTTTCGCGAGGAGGGCCGTGGCCGCATCCCACACTCCCGGAGCGACGACACCCTCGGCGAGCAGTGATCTGAACCGAGTCACCGCAAACCTCCTGGGATTGAGTCGCCGGACGAGGTCTCAGGAGTCGACGGTGCGGCAGAGTCTTCGAAGATGCGGGCGTACACCGGATCTCGCTCGGCAGCTCGTCTCTGTTCGACAAGCAACTGCTCCGGCGTGGCCATGCGATCGATCAACGCGTACTCGGCCGCCATCGTTGCGTCCGTTACGTGCCCAGCGGTCTGGCGCAAGATCAGCTTAGCGGTGCGCGTCGCGTAGGGCGCCATCATCGCAAGTTCCTCCGCCAGCGCAATAGCGCTGTCGACCGCGCTCGCTCCGTCTTCGGCGAGCTTGACGAGGCCAAGCCGTTCGCCTTCTTCGGCCGTGATGAGACGACCGCTCATGACAAGCGTCATCGCCGCGGATGACCCGATCACCGCCTGCAACCGACTGAGCCCGCCGGCACCCGGCAGGGCGCCGATCTTGATCTCGGGCAGGCCAAGCTTCACCCCGGCGTCTGCGACGCGGATGTCGCACGCGAGAGCTAGTTCCATCCCGCCGCCGACGGCCGTTCCGTTCAGCCCGGCGATCACCGGGATCTGCATCGCGGCGAGGGCGTCGACACCACGCCTAGCGGTGGCCATCCATCCTGGCGCATCCTGCTCCGGGTCCCGAAGATCGGCACCGGCACAGAAGTGACGTCCCGCGCCGGTCACGACGAGCGCTCGCACCGTGGTGTCGTCTCGGAGCGCCTGGACCAGCGCGTAGAGCTCACGGCTGAGCTGCGCACTGATCGCATTGGCTGACCGCGGCCGGTCGAGAGTGAGGACCGCAACCCCATTGCCGCGGCGATCGAGACTCAACGTCTGGAAGTCTGCTTCCGACATCGGAGGGCCATCCTGACCATCTCGCGGGCCGCACCCGGAACTAGAGGGCACTGGAGTACCCACCATTGACCGGCAGTGTCTGGGTCGTGATCCACGCTGCCGCTTCAGAGGCCAAGAACACAATGGCCGCGGAGCCGTCTTCCGGCTCGCCGAAACGCTTGATGGCGTACTTGGTCAGCAACTTGCGTGAAGTCGCCTCATCAAGATCGGCCAGCATGTTGACTGTCGGCGTGTTGGTCGCTCCCAGCGCGACGCAGTTCGCGGTGATGCCGTGACGTCCGCCCGCCCTACCAACCGCTCGGGTGAAGCCTGCGGCCCCGGCTTTGGCGGCCGAGTACACGATCAGATCTGGTTCACCCACGCGCCCGGCGTCGGAGATGACGGTGACGATGCGCCCGTAGCGGCGTTCGACCATGCTCGGCATCGCGGCCCGGGTGCAGTTGAGGACGCCGAACAGGTTGACGTCCAACCACGGTTGCCAGTCGCCGGGCTCGGTCTCCCAGAACTTCGATGCATCCTGGGTCATGCCGGCGGTACCCGAGTTTCCGGCGTTGTTGACCAGAATGTCCACCCCACCGAAGTCGTCGGCAACCGCGTCGAATGCGGCCGCGACGGCATCGAAGTCGGTCACGTCGAAGGGAGCCGCGACAGCGGTGACCCCCTTGGCTTCCACCTCGTCGGCGACCGCCTGGGCAGCCTCGGCCCGAACGTCGTTGACAACAACCACACCGGCTACGCCCTGGGTGGCGAGATCGAGGGCAACCTGTCGGCCCACCCCCTGTCCCGCACCAGTGACGAGGGCAACGCGCTTGCGACCGGGCTCAGTATTCTCACTCATAACAATCTCCTCGATAGTCCGGTTAGACGCGCTCGAGCAGCGTCATGACAAGTGCTCCGCTGTCGCCGAAAATGGACCCGCCGGCGTTGTGAGCCAGGCCGAGACGCGCACCGTCCTTCTGACGGTCGCCGCACCTGCCTTTGAGCTGGTCGGCGATCTCGACCAACTGGGCGCAGCCGGTGGCGCCCACCGGGTGCCCCTTCGCAAGCAGGCCACCGCTTGAGTTGACATAGGTTCGACCGCCGAGCGAGGTGTCACCACTGGCCAACAACTTGGCAGCCTCACCCGGAGCACATAAGCCGAGCGCTTCGTAGTACTCGAGTTCGGCTGGCGCTGCCGCGTCATGCAATTCGACGACATCGAGATCCTCAGGAGCGACGGAGGTCTCGTTGTACAGCTGCTGGGACAATCGTTCCACGGCGAACGGTTCGGTCTGCGAGCCGGACGTGACCATGGTCGCGCGTACCCGCACCAACGGGCCGCCCGCCCGCTCGGCGGCCTCACGTGATCCAAGGACGATCGACGCTGCACCGTCTCCGATCGGCGAACACATCGGCAGCGTGAGCGGCCAGGCGATCTCTCTCGACGCCAAGACCTCTTCCACGGTCAGTTCCTGGCGGAACTGCGCCTTGGGGTTGCGTGCGCCGAACTGCCGCGCTTTGGTGACGACCGCAGCGAGATCCGCCTGGGTCGCTCCGGTTTGATCCATATAACTGCGAGCGTGCTGCGCATACAGATCCATGAACGCGGAGTGGCCGCCCATGCCGGCCGCGATCGACAGACGGTCGGTGGTGTAGTCCTCATCGATCTCGTCGAGATCGACCCCTGAGGCGTAGGCGCGGAAGGTCACCGACTTGTCCGAGTGGGTCAGCTTCTCGGCTCCCACCGCGATGGCGGTGTCGACCTGGCCCGACGCGACGCTGAGCCATCCCAGGTGCACCGCGGTCGAACCGGAGGCGCAGGCGTTCTCCACATTGATGATGGTCTTACCGAGCAGACCGGTGTCGCGGAGTGCGACCTGGCCTCTGATGGTCTCCTGCCCGGTCACGATGCCGGCTACCGCGTTGGAGAAGTAGACCGAGCCGACCGCTGCGGCGTCCATCGAGGCATCGTGGAGTGCCCCCTCGGTCGCCTCGGTCGCCAACGAGCGGAGTGTGCGTCCGGGATGCTTGCCGAAGTTGGTCATGGAGGAACCGATGACGTAGACGTCTCGCATGTGACTCTCCTAGTTCGATTGCTGGGTGTCTGCCGATGTGCGGGCGGACCTGGTTCAGTGGATGGCGCGGGCCTGATCAGACCAATACCGCTGACGGATGCCTGCTTTGTCGATCTTGCCGAGAGAGGTCTCCGGAAGGGTCTGCACGCATTCGATCGACTTCGGCGCGCATACCGGGCCCTTCTTGTCACGCACCAGCGCGATCAGCTCTGCCGGCTCCAGGTGACCCCCAGGAACCAGGACGACCAGAGCATGGACTGCCTCGCCCCACTTGGGGTCGGGGATACCCACCACCGCCGCACGGCGTACCAACGGGTGGGAGGTGAGGACGTCTTCGACCTCCCGCGGGTACACGTTGAAGCCGCCCGAGATGATCAGGTCTTTCTTCCGGTCGAGCAGAGTCACGTACCCTGCCTGGTCTTGCACCCCGACGTCACCGGTGTGCAGCCAGCCGTCATGCAGCACGTCCAAGGTCAGACCCGGCTGCTTCCAGTACGCGGACATGACACTCGAGCCGCGAAGGCAGATCTCGCCGCTGACACCGACACCGACAGGCTGATCGAACTCATCTCGTACCGAGACGTCGATTCCTGCGGGCGGACGTCCCGTGGGGATGTTCCCACGGTCGCTCATGGTCACGTGATCTTGCTTCGACAGCAGCAGCGCTCCCACGCCGCTCTCCGTCTGGCCGTAGCCCTGAACGAGAACGGGGCCGAACCGCCGCAACGCTTCGCGGAGACGTGCGGGGGCGATCGGCGCGGCGCCGTACACCACCGTCGTCAGGCTCGAGGTGTCGAAAGTGTCGATCTCGGGGTGATCGAGCAGGGCGTAGATCATCGTGGGCACCAGGAATGTGGCGTTGACCTGCTCGCGTTCGACAATCTGCAGGAATTCGCCCGCGTCGAACGTGTCAAGAAGGACAACACGACCCCCGAGCGCCAATGTGGGTCCGATCAACTGGCCAGCGGCGTGAGTGATGGCCGAAGCCAGGAGCAACGTCGGTGCCGGAGTCCACTCCCAGTTCGCCTGGGCCAGCAACGCTGCGAACAACGAGGACGCCTGCGTCTGGACCACACCCTTGCTTCTACCCGTCGTTCCACCGGTGTAGAACAGGGACGCGATGGCGTCAGGACTCGGACGGGGGTAGTCCAGTTCTTCGGCACTCGGCGCCAGGGCCAGAAGATCCTCTCCGACGGGCCCGGGACCGAGGGAGAACACCTGCGTCGGCGAGGCGTGACGGGCCAACTGCTCGCCACGTTCTGCATACGACCGAGGATCGTAGATGAAGGTGTGCGCCTCGCTGTCGTTCAGGACAAATGCCTGGTCGTCGACGGACGCCATTCCGTGCAATCCGGTGTGCCGCGCGCCGGCGAGCTGGCTGGCCAACACCAGAAAGAAGGCCTCGGGACGATTGCCCGATAGGACGGACACACCCACACCCGGGCGCACGCCACGATCTCGCAACACCGTCGACAGTCGCAACACCATCGCCGCCGCCTCGCGGCCGGTCCATCGCGTTGAGCCGTGTGTGAAAGCGATACCGTCACCGCGTCGCTGAAGACCCTGCAGACAGTAGTCCACGTAGGTCGACCCCGAGGGCGCAGTTTCGTCGATTCCCGCTATCACCCGCTCGCTCCTTCACCGTTCATTGCTGGACTCCGTTCGACCTTCGAGACACACGTCGTGGCACCCACGACGTTGACGACACATACGTCTATCGACCAGGAAGGCCGAGCCATCTGGCGATGCCGTCACGCAGCACTTCGCTGGTGCCTTCGTAGATCCGCATCGCTCGGGCGTCCCGGTAGTAGCGCTCGATGCCCATATCGGTGGTCACTCCGCTTCCACCGAAGACCTGGATGGCCCGATCGGCCACACGCGACAACGTCTCAGTGGCGACAACCTTGGAACTGGCCGCGAGGCGCCGCGCCTCAGCATCGTCGCGATGGGCGGCGCGCGCGGCCGCCTCAACCAGTCCGGCCGCACAGTCGACTTCCATACTCGAGTCGACGATCTGCTGTTGCACCATCTGGAACGCACCAATCGGCCGGCCGAATGCGTGCCGGTCATTGGCCTGATCGATCATCCGCTTCAGCAGATATCGAGACTTACCGAGGGCGAGCGCCGCCACGTGGATACGAGCGAGTCCAATCCCCCGCAACGCGTACGCCATGGCACCCCCGCGGGTTCCGACGATCGCGTCATTGGAGACGCGAACATTGTCGAAGTGGAGATCGACGGGCCGATCCTCACCGAGCGTGCGGTGAGTCGACCCCACGGTGAAGCCCTTGGTACCCCTGTCGACGAGGAACGTCGTCAACCCACGGTTTCCCAAGTCGGGGTCAGTCACGGCCACAACCTGCACGAAGTCCGCGTAGGCGCCGTGAGTGATGAATTGCTTGGTACCGCTGATCAGCCAGTCGTCACCGTCTCGAACGGCCTTGGTGCGCATGCCCGACACATCAGAACCGGCACCTGGCTCGGTGATCCCCCAGCAACCTTCACGCTCGGCTCTCACCAGAGGTTCCAGGTATTCCTTGCGTTGAGCTTCGCTCATCACCCCGACCATCGCCACGGAGGGCCCTTCCACGTTGGGGAGCACACCTCCTCGGTCGGCCAACAGCAGACCGCTCGCGCCCACCGCATCAAGCGCCCAGGCGACCCCCAGGGGACTCACGCCGGAGCCACCGACTTCTTCTGGAAGTCCCATGCCGTAAAAGCCCAGCTCCGCGCTCCTGCGGCGAAGGAGGCGCCGCTCACGGTCCTGGATCACGGGATCCAACGTGCCTGTTTCCCGCAGCTCGCGACTGTGACGCTCCTCGACGGGCCGTACCTCACGTTCGATGAAACTGACCACCGATTTCACAAGTTCTCGTTCTGCGGCCTCACGGTCCACATCCATGCCGGTCATCGCGACCCTCCTGAATTCTCAAAACTCTTGACAACGGGTGCAGCCAGGTCGTCGAGGGGCTCCTCGCAACGCAGGCCTGCGTCGATCAGCAGCGGATGGACGTCGCTCAGGAAGTACTCCAAGCCCGCCGGGTACTCGTGGAACACGAGGGCCAGGCCGTCCATCCCGAGATCGGAGTAGCGCTGCAGTGCCTCGACCAGTTGCTCGGGGGTTCCAGCAAACGTCTCGGCCCCGCCGGACAGCTGGATCGAGTCCTTGATCTTGGGGTTGTTGCGCAGCGTGTCTTGTGATGCGGAGTCCCCGCCCAGTACTCCGGACGCGAAGCCGGCGACGGCGACATCGTCACCCGCCGCCATCCAGGCGTCGACGAAGGCGTGCGCCTCGGCCTCAGTCGGCTTGCAGATCACGTCAAGCACGCCCCAGATCGACACATCCTTGCCTTGGCTGGCGGCGCTGGACCGGACGCTGGCGATATTGCCTCTGCACTCGTCGGTATCGCTGAGATTGATATAGATCATGTCGGCGTTATCTACCGCGAATTTCTGTCCCTCGGCGCTCTGGCCGGCGTTCATGACAAGGGGCCGCTTCTGCATCGGCTTCGGAGTGGAGATTGCTCCCTCGAGCTGGAAGAAATCACCGTCGAAATCGAAGGGAGCGGTCTCGGTCCACAGCCGGTCGACCAGAGTGATCCACTCCTGAGCGTGCTTGTACCGGGACTCGCGGGCGCCGAGCTCCATCCCGAACATCTTGAACTCGGTGCCCAGCCAGCCGGGGACAATGTTCAGGCCCCACCGACCGTGGGAGATGTGATCCAGCGTTGCGCCGAGTTTCGCGGCCATGACCGGGTGGTACAACGGGACCGCGCACGTCGTGAAGATCTGGATGCGTTCGGTGATCGCTGCAAGACCGGCACCCCAGGCCCACGTCTCGTACGACCGATCCCAGTGCCCGCTTGGGCCTCCGAAGCCTTTCCACCGGGACACCGGCACAAATGCCTCAAACCCGGCCCGATCGGCCATGACAGCGAGGTTTTCCTGCTCGGACCAGCTGTCGAGTTGGAGACGATTCGGCAGCGTACTTATCCCGCCCGCCGATCCGACCACGTTCGTCCCAAAGACCGCCAGCTTCAATTTGTTGGGACTACTGATCACTCGCGATTGAGATCGCGGAACGGTCCCATCAACTACGAGACGGTGGGACGGCGACGAATTCGTCATCACGTATTTCCCCTCTTCGGTCGACGTTCTCCACGGCCAGACGGCAGGTTGATCGACGCCACATTGTTGTCTTCACTTACTGACGAGTTAAGTTTGGAGGATGGCCTCGCACCTGTCAAGCGTCCGGTCATTCGAACAGCGCTCGAACAACCCGATACTCCTCTTGCGCTGGCGACCGTGATGTAGATAACGTATATGAACCGGTTAGCAAACCTTCTGGTTCGTCGCAAGCCCCCATGCAACAACGGCCCGGCTCGATCCTTGATCGCCTGTGCTGCCGTTCCCATCCGCTCATGCGAGCAAGGAGATGAACCTCTCGTGGAGATCTGGACGAGTCTGGTGTCGCCGGCCGAGAGCAAAGACCCGCGCCACATCGTGGAGCGAGCCAAAGACATCGAGACGGACGGCTGGTCGGGTGCGATCTACCCCGATTCTCAAGTGATGTCTCCCGAGGCCTTCACACTGCTCGCCTGCTGCGCATCTGTGACCGAACGACTCAAACTGGGCACCGGGACCAGCAATCCCGCCACACGTCACCCTTCGGCCATCGCGAGCGCGGTCGCCACGATCCAGATCGTTTCCGGTGGACGTATGACCTTGAGCATCGGGCGTGGAGATTCGTCCCTCGCCTACGTCGGGGTCCCGCCGGTGCCCTTGGCCTACTTCGAGCGAGCACTGGTGGCGCTTCAGGACTATCTCGGCGGGGATCCCGTCTCGACCAAGACTGCCGCCCGTTTCCTCGGCGATCTCGATCGCGGGTTCGAGCAACTCGCCGTGGCCGAAGTCCCTGAGACCTCCCAGATGCGGTGGATGCCCGGCGACTACATCAAACCCGAGGTGGAGGCGACGGCGAGCGGCCCGAAGGTGATCGCGATAGCCGCGCGGCATGCTGACCGGCTCAGTTTCGCCGTTGGAGCCGATATATCCCGTCTGAAGTGGGCCATCGCCGCCGCCCGGGCAGAAGTTGAGAGGGTGGGGCGTGATCCTGAGACGCTCAGTTTCGGCGCCTACCTCCCGTGCTTTCCCCACTCTGACCTCGGACTCGCTCGCGAATTGGCCAGCGGGCAGGTCGCTTCGATGAGTCGATTCTCAGCGATGCACCGCACGGTCAACGGGCCCATGACTGATCGTGATCGGGAGAATGTGGCGCGAGTTGCCGCGACCTATGACATGAAGCGCCATGGCAGCGCCGCGAGCGAGCACGCGCGAGCGCTCGATCCCGAGTACATCGACAGGTTCGGCCTGGTCGGCGATCCACAGCGTTGTCACGACACGATGCTCGAGATCAGGGACCTCGGAATCGACCGACTGATCCTCTGGACAGGGGGGACGGAGGGGAAGGCCGGCGAGAGCTACCGGACAGCCGTCGAAGAGCTGGTGCTGCCGATTCTCGCTCTGGAGCACGGGCCGAGCGTCGCCTAGACCGGCGCGTGACGCCTATTCGATCCGGTCGCCAGATCTTCGAAACCACACCACGCAGCACAACATCACAAGGAGTTCACCATGGACGTGCTCGAACTGTTTCGGCTCGACGGCAAGGTCGCGATCGTGACGGGGGCCTCGTCGGGGATCGGCGTCGCCTTCGCCGAGGCACTGGCTCAAGCGGGGGCCGACGTGGCCTTGGGTGCTCGGCGGGTCGATCGACTCGAGGACACAAAGGCCAAAGTCGAGAGCCTGGGCCGCAGGGCCATCACGGTAAAAACCGACGTGGCCGATCCCGACGATTGCCAGCACCTCGTCGACGAGACCGTCAGCCAGCTCGGCAGGGTCGACATCCTTGTCAACAACGCCGGTGTCGGATCTGCCGTTCCCGCGACCAGAGAGACCGCCGAAGAATTTCGCTCGGTCATCGATGTCAACCTCAACGGCTGCTATTGGAT
>Ga0075364_10001186_pt1 | contig 13963 bp, 13 predicted proteins | sample EndMetdeltDD1764_FD_71517 | JGI IMG/M metagenome (GOLD analysis project Ga0075364, IMG submission 71517) | Populus endosphere microbial communities from Tennessee, USA - Endosphere MetaG P. deltoides DD176-4 | ecosystem: Host-associated > Plants > Roots > Endosphere | place: USA: Tennessee... | reverse complement strand
CATTCGGCAAAGCCGAATGCGCTTGGCGCGGGGTGGAGCAGCCCGGTAGCTCGTCAGGCTCATAACCTGAAGGCCGCAGGTTCAAATCCTGCCCCCGCAACCACTGAGACTTGAATATTTTGCCATTCTAAGCGCTTCACTGAAAGCTCCTCCGCGTAAGCGTCGAGGAGCTTTTTGCGTTTGGCCTCCGCGTCAAGCTCACCGGCGCGCAGTTTCTCCAGATAGTCGTGGCGCTTCAGTGCCTCGAATTGCTTCTCCATGATCGTCGCAGCTTCCATCGCCGCGAGGATCGAGGCGATCCGACCGTGGACTTCCAACGATGCCGGCTCGTGACCCCGGGTCTTGCCGATCACGACCTTCTGGATGAACTGACGGACGATGTTGATGAAGGGCTGTTTCGTTTCCGTGTCGGCGTGTTCGCGCATGTAATAGAATGCGGAGTTGATGATCAGCTCCACGGCCTGCGGACTGACCTCGGATTTCAGCTTTCGGATCTTCTCCCCGAAATCTTCCTCTTCCGGAGCTTGGTTAAGGCGGGCTTTAAGGCCAGCACGGCGATTCTCAATCGCATCGAGCATATCATCGAGCGCGGCGAGGCGAGGACGACCCTCGGCGGCACGATCACTGATCTGCTGGATGATCTGACGCTGTTCCTGCTCGGCGGCCTTCAGTTCCCCGGAAATGCGCTGGCGCTCGTCCGGTTCCTTCCTGACGGACGCCGCGAGGTTCTGTCGTGCCTGTCCGGCGACATCATCGAATAAGCCCATCGCGAAGAAGGCGGCGGGGAGGCAGGCGAGGACGCGGTCTTCCAGGTTCTTGCGCAGGATGGTCTTCTGGTTCGAACAGCAGGCGCCGTCGAGACCATCGACTGGCAGTTTGTTCTTGTGGTTCGAGCAGCCGTAGCGTTCCTTGGCCATGATGGCGTAGGATCCGCCGCATTCCGCGCATTCGAGCATGCCGCTCAGCAGGTAGTTTGGCCGGTGTGTCCTGTTCAGCGGATTGGTGGTCGTCCGAGAAAAGTTCTCGAGTGTCGTCAGTTGCCGTTCTTTTACGCGGGCCCAGAGTTCGTCGCTGATGATGCGCAAGGAAGGGACTTCTGTCACGACCCAATCGCTTTTGTCGTTGAGGCGCGCGGTTCTGCGTTCGGTCTCGGGGTTCTTGCGGTAGTTCTGCTTGTTCCAGATGATCCGGCCGATGTAGAGTTCGTTGTAGAGGATGCCGGCCTGGCGTTTGCCGTCGCCGCGAATGGTGTCGTCGCGCCAGTATTTGTGCTGTGGCGCCGGCACGGCACGGGCGTTCAGGTTTTGGGCGATCGCAGCCGGACTGACACCATTCGCATATTGTTCGAAGATCCAGCGCACGATCTCCGCCTCGGCCGGTTCGATCTCGCGAAGGCCCCTGATTCGGTCGCCGTTGGCATCGCGCTGCTGGCCAAGCCGATACCCATAGCTCAGGCGGGTTGTCGCCTTGCCCTTACGGGCCGCGGTTTTCATGCCTTCGCGGGTGCGAAAGCGGATTTGCTCGACCAGTTCATGGCTGAGCGTGGAGCGCATATGCAGTTCCATATGGCTGATCTCTTGGCCAGCCTGAACGGTCCAGATTGCTGCGTCGTGGTAGTTGAGTTCCTTGAGGATCTTCGAGCTATGTTCCACGTCGCGCGACAGGCGATCAGCCGTGACGCAGAGGACCACGTCGATCCGCTCGCGCTTCACATGAGCCAGAACCTGCTGAATACCTGGGCGCGATGCGAAGGAGGTCCCGCTGATCGCTGCATCGGCATAGGTCTCGATCAGCTTCCAGCCCTTGCTGGCGACGAAGGCCTTGCCGAGTTCGATCTGCGTTTCGATCGAGACCTCGTTCTGGCGGTCGGTGGAGTAGCGGGCATAGAACAGGACGGTCTTTGTCATATTAGTTTCCATCTCAAACGCTGTCATCGTGCACACTGGTCGGCCTTGCCGGCCAGTGTGGAGTTTGGTCGAAGGCTCTATGCCTGCACCGCAGAGTCGGTGATCGACGTTGTTGCGGTCTGTTTCAAGATACGCATCTTGAGGCCGGTCGCCGGCAAGCCTGGATCGACAGTCCAGATGTCGACGTGGTGGTCGCGAAACTCGTCGAGGATCTTGGCCTGGTCCGCTATGTCTCGCGATAGGCGGTCGAGCGAGGTGCAAAGCACGACGTCGATCGGCTCACGCTTCATATGCGCAATGAGGCCCTGGATACCGGGGCGGAACTGGCAGTTCGTACCCTTCACTGCGGTGTCGGAATAGGTCGCGATGAGTTTCCAGCCACGTGCTTTAACGAAGGCTTCGCCAAGCTCAATCTGCGTTTCGATCGAGCCCTGGTTCTGACGACTGGTGGCGCAACGCGCGTAAAACAGAACTTTCTTGGTCATAAGGTCCTCGTGGGTCGTATGGAGACAGAAGGGGACATCGTAGCCTGGCGCGGATCGCTTGGGAGCCCGCGACAGCCGCCAGGTCATCATGTCCTGGCGGTGGTGCGTGATGGAGCAGCGTCGAGCGCGCTGCCCCTGGATCTAGGATTGGGGGCGAGGTGTGGTCTTGCGTGGCAATAATTGCCGCGATCACGCCCGCTGCGCGGAGGCCGTTAGTACCCCATCGCCGCGCGATAGGCGGCGGCCGCGTCGGTGTTGCCGGCAAGGCGGTTGTCCGCACGCTGAATCAGGATCTGATCCTCGACATTCTCGCGGCTGCCAAGCCAATACCAACCCGTTTCATTGGGCCGGATCACGAACACCTCGTGAGGGGTGATCTTGATGCGCGCGGCGTTGGTCTCTGCCTTGATCGCCTCGTGGAAAAGCCGATCGAGCTTGGACCTCGCACCCGTCTTGGGCGCCGTCGTTCTGGAGGCGATCTTCGAAGGCGCAACGCGCTTGGTCAGAACAAGAACGCGATTGACCTTCTTGCGGCGGCCTTTTGCGTCGTCGATATCGATGACGACACCGTTGCTGAGAAGATCACAGAAGACGCCACCGCTCACGGCGACGGGGTGCGTGCTGAGAAACACGACGCTGGGATGGTCGCGCTCCACGCCGGTGCGGGTCTTCAGATAGGCGGCGAGCGTCGGCTGGTCAGAAAACCACCACCACTGTCCGACATATCCAAGCAGACGCAAAGCCTGCTCGATCTCGTCACACCGCGCGTATCTGATCGGCGGCGTGTAGGAGAAGTCGAGCCAGCCTGCGCCGTAGCGCACCTGACGGATGGCATCCGCGGCCTGAGACACGGTCACGCCGGTGATGGACGCGATAACGCAGGTCTCGGCATACAGACGAGACCGGGTGTCTTTGATGGTGTCGTGCAGGTAGCGGGTCCTGACCGCTCCGACCTCGGGCACAGGCTTCGACGCTGCGGGTTTAACCGAAGCGTTTGCGCGCTGAGCACGTTTCGCATTTGTGCGAAGTGCAGCGTTCAACGCCTCCAAGGGGAAAGCCAGAGCATTGTTCTGGCTGACGTCCTTAGAGCGTGCGCGCTTGCAGTTCTTTCCCTGCGAGGAAGGTGTATGCGACATGGTGGCTCCTTTCATGAGCAGATCTTCGTCGTCGTCGACGAAGATCTGCGCGAAGGGCACGATCGCGCATGCGGCCGGTGCAGAACCCCGAGGTGGGTGTCTGGCACTCAAGGTCTCCTGACGGCGGCATAATGGCGCCATCAACATGACTGTAATCGAACATGGGCGCCTCCTTCCGTTTTCCTGGACTGGCCTGGGTTGAACATCGCTGCCTACCAAAAAGCACAGGAGTTCATTCGCCACAAGTGGGCGTAATCCGTTGATATTATTCGGGACGATTGAGTGAATTACGTGACGTTCTCAAAATGGCACAGGGCGTGGTGCCGAGAAATCGGGGTCGATTCCGGGTTTCTGACTTGCCGGTAACGAACTGGCAACCATTAGCACTTGTGTGGCGCATCAGCACAATTATACCGATTGGGTGTTTGTTGTGGCGCATATGTAACAGTTTTGCGCGCGTGCTCGAACTGTGTGTGGGGCTGAACCCGCCGGCCCGCTTTCGACTTAACGTAAAAAACTCTGGAAATCTGATTCAGAATCGAACGGCGTTTTACGAAGTAACGGGGGGAAACGTGTCAGAACTTGCAAACGCCGTGAGGCGTTGATCGGCACCTATTGATGGAAAGGTCGAGATCGACGCAGAGGAGAAGGATGCCGCCTCAATCCTCCCGATCGGCATCGTCGGGATGGAGAAGGTGGGTCTTGCGGCGGAACGGCCAGTCGCCCGTGCGGTACTTGGCTACGAGTTCGTCAAAGACGATATCGGATTCGCGCTCGTCAAAACCCTGTTCCACGAGCATGCCGACGACCCGATCCTGAAAATCCTCCAGGACATCGGTCGCGCCCTTGGCTGCCATGCTGGAGATCGTCATGAAGAGCGCGGTGCGGGCAATGTCGTCGCGGTCGGGGCGCCTGGCCTTGCGATCAGCATCGCGCAGCTTCTGCTGTCGTTCGCGCTGTTCGCGATTGCGGATATCGTCTGACTTCCTTGGCATGATGCCCACTCCCATAAGCCTGTTGGCCTGATTGCCAGACCGGCCGCGTCCCGGCAACGCCGTTTGCCCAGGAATCGAAAATCCCGGTTCATGAATCGGAAATCCAGAGTTCGGAATCGCGAATGCGCAATTTGAGATGAATTACGGGCACGTTAAACAAGGTCGAGATGACGTGTAGTGCTTAAACGCCGTTTGCGGAATCAAAACTCCGGCGCTCTGAATCAGAAATCCGGAACTGGGAATCAAAGACACGCAATTTGTCTCGACGTGTGGGCAAGTCGAGATGACGCACCGGCAATGTGCGGCAATCTCAGTCAAATCGCCTCGCGTTATCAAGCAGTGTGCAATTCTACGCCATGTCGCGCTTCCCGTTCTCGATGGCCGCACCGCTTTGGCTGCTTAGCGGCAGACTTGGCTCACCGCCCGGAAGCGGCGTATCGAGGCTCAAATCCGGCAGGATCTGATCAACAGTATATTTATAAATAAAAAATTATTTTACGACGCGTAAAATTGGTTAATTTGCGCAGTTGCAAAAATAATAAGTGTATTAATTTAAGTTTAAATTACGCGTGTTCTTGAGAGTTGTTTTGGTGGTGATTTGACAGTTACTCCGATTGCGCTGACAATATGTGTGTTCGATTGCTTTTTGTCGAACGTATTTTAACAGTAACCAGTGAGGTTCTATCGTGAGCGTATCCAAAGAAAACAACACCACCCTGCCTGCCGCCTTCGCCCGTCACTACGAAAAGCTCAAGATTAATGGGCCTCTTCGCAAACGGCTCGAAACCAGTGCTTCCAAGATCTCCGATCTTGGCCGTCGCACGACCGAGCAGACCTTTGAGCTCGGCGACTATCTGGATGAAGTCGCCGTTCTGCTGGACGAGGGGATTTTTGATAAGTGGGTGAAGCTCCGGTGCGGCATCGCCCCCCGCACGGCGCGGGGCTACATGTCCGTGTTCCGCAATCTCGCTGACTTCCGGGATGATCTGGTCGACCTGTCGGTCGGATCGACCGCTCTCTTCCATCTGGCGCACGCCCCGGCCGAAAAGATCCGCGAAGCGATCGCTTTTGCCGAGGAGAATGGCCAGCTTCGCGTCTTTGACGTGAAAACCATCTTGGCCAATGGTGAGGAGGTCGAGGGCAAGAGAGCCCAAAGCGACCTCTACGGGGCAGGTGGGCTGACCGGCCTCAAGGCGTTGATTGCGGTGAAAGCCCGCGACGGCCTGAAAATGTTCGTCGCGCACATCGAGGTGATCGTTCAGGCGATCAACACGGCGCTGGAGCAGAAGCGGGTGATCAAGGAGGCGCTGGCAAGGGAGGTAGAGGATCTGTCGCGCGTCGCGCGGATGGAGCTTGAAAGCCTGGCACAGTTCGTCGAGCCCGATAGCGACCTGCGCCGTCATCCGCGCTCGACGCAGTTCCCGAAGAAGACCGAATGGGCGGTCGTCAACGAAACGCTGCAGAAACTCGGGCTCCTCGATTCCTGGCCGAAGTCCAAGGACCTTCCGGGCTGGCTTCGGGATGAAGTGGTGCCGGTTCTCGAATGGGCGATCTCGAAAGAGCGCAAGCCGAAATGGCCACTGGCTCCGCCCAACGATGCAGTGGCCGTTACGCCGATCTTTGTCGAAGTCGAGGCTGAACAGGCAACCGGCGACATGAAGACGGAGAACGGCGAAACGCCACAGGCCCGCCAGACGCTCGAAGTGGTTCCGCCGCTGGCGATCGAGATCGAGGCCGAAAGCAATCGCCTGGATGAAGTCGCTCCGGCGGAAACTGTCACGGCGTAAATTGCCCCGGCAGTTCGGATGGTCGGGGTGACCGGCCTCCAAGTCGCATTCACGAAGGGCCGCTTGTCGGCCCTTTGTCTTGTCCGGGGGGCGGTCTGGCGCTTCGTGACGGCGGTGCCAATAATCAAGTTCGGTGACCGACCCGCCAGTGCGGTCGTGAGCCCGGCGTTAACCTTGTACCGGCTTCGTTCTCTTTTTTTCGCTCCGGGTCCTTGAGCCCGACCGCCGGTCCTGCCAGGTTGAGGGTGTTCCGGATGGCCGGAACGAAACGGCCCCTGCCGATGCTACCAACATCGACAAGGGCCTGACCGTCAACCTTGGTAAGAAGGAATCGGGCTATGAGCACGAATACCGTTTCTATCCCCGCTGGGGAAGTTCTCCGTTCTATCGTCGAAGCAACCGCCGCTGCAGCTTCCGGATCCCGCCCGCGCCCGTTCGGCTTTGGCTGCGATGCGGCTCCGGCTTCCATCCGCGAACCGGCCGTGCTGCGCCGTCATCCGCATCTCGTTCGCTGGAAGGACGTCGAGGCCGATCTCGATATTCTGATCGATCGCGCCATTGCCGCCATCGCGGAAGGCGAGCCGACCGAGGACGAGATCCTCGGCCACTACGTCCATATCGCCTCGCTCGTCCGTGCGGTTTCGTTCCGCGAAGGCAAGCTTTTGGAACAGGCGGTCGAGCGCCTTGCCAAGGCGAACCCGAATGTGACGGTGCTGACGCAGTCGCTGAAGCTGCCGCTTGTGAAGGCGGCGATGGAAGCCTTGTCCGGAAACGACTGGTCCAGCCTCGATGGCGTGAAGCTCGACTGTGAGGCGCCGACGAAGGGCAGCTACACACCGGACCTGATTGTCGTGAACCGCGCTCGGCACACCGCCTACATTCTCGACTTGAAGCGCTCGCTGGCGTCGTATGGCGACACGAGCCGCCTCGAAGAACTGAAGGTCAAGATGATGGCCTCGGCCATGGTTCTGCCGGACTGGCTTTACAAGAACCACAAGCGCCTGATGGTCGATACGGTCGAAGTGGCGATTGTCGATGGGGCGAGCCGTCCGAGCGACCACGCCACTGGGATCTGGGCCTTGTCCGAGATCGACGACCTGCTTGAAATCGATGGTGTGGCGGCCTGCATGGCCGAACTGCGCCGTCGCTTCGGGGCCAAGGTGCAGGAACTCCTCGAGGCCGAGGCCCGCAAGGCGCTCGGTGTGTTTGGCTTGCCTTTGGTCCCCGCGTTGGATGCGGCCGTCGTGCCGGCTTCGGTCGGGACCCGGAAAGATCAGGCAGGTCATTCGTCCGGAGGTGATCCTGATCGCGACGAACTGGGCTACCGCGACGCCGTCGATGAAAGCGAAGCGACACCGGCCTTCATCCGGGTTGGCTTTGCCCGGCGCCCCGCCACACATTGACCCCATCTGCCTGATCGCCTGAACGCCGCGGCCTGACGCTTGCCGTCAGAACCTGCGCGTTGAACGCCGTGGCATCAGGGCCGCAGCTACCCCATCCCGTTCTTCTCATTGACGCTGGATCCGAGTGCGGTCCGGCGAAGGAGCACCCATGTCTTCCGACATCAATCCGGATGTGTCGCCGCGCATCCGTTGCGAGGCGGTCTCGTCCTCGACTTCACCGAAGGCCATCTGCCATCGTCCGCATGGCAATGTCCTCCACTATCTCGGAACCAGTCGTGTGAGCATGCCTGCTGACGACCCGGCTTTCCTGATCGGACTGGCGCTTGGTCATGTCCGGCAGAGCGACGGCCTTACCGGCATCGTTCCGGATACGATCATCGCTCGACTGCAGGCGCATGCCGATACCGGCAATCCAGCCTGCCGTCTGCTGCTCGACTGGCTGGAGAGGCGAAACGCTGATCTTGTCGCCCTGTCTTCGCCGGGCCCGGTCAAGCAGCTTCCGGTTTACCACCGTCCGGGTCGTCGCATGATTACGGAGCGCCGACAGGCGGGGCCGGGCAGTTTGAAGAAGCGCGTGGCGACGACGGCAGGGTCACGTGGTCCCAAAACGGCAATTATTGCCGCGAAGGTGGAAGGCCAGAACGATGAATAAGCTTTCCCGCCTGTTCGTTCGCCGGCTCGAACGGATCGCGCGCCGCGAGGCGCAGCGCAACGCCCATCGCAATGGTCTGCTGGCCATGAAGGTCGTCGAGATCAACGGCCATCTTCTGCGCCGCTATTCACCCGCCTTCGAGACATCGTTTCTGTCCGGAGATCGTGATCGCGACCTTGCGTGGCTGCACCGGAACTTTGGCGGCTACCTTCTGCCGCCGCCCCAGTCGTCCGACGTCGTGATCACCGAGGGCAAAGGTCTGCCTTCCATGCCGCCGGCTTCATTCGGTCGCGTTCCTGCGGCAGCCAATGAGCACGCCGCAGCCGTGGATCACAAACGCCGCGCCTATGCCGTCGGTCTGGTCGGCCGGGCGGGGAGGGCGCCGCTGGTCAGCAACGTCGTTGCAGCCCTTGTGCTTGCTCGCATGATCGAGAGCAGTCGCGTACCGTTTGCTGCGATCATGCGTGCCGCCGCCATGTCGGCGCCCGTCGTGTCGCTGCATGCGCCGATCATCGGCTTCGAGCAGGCCATGCGGCGGTTGATCGAGACGTCGGGCTTTGTGCCGGGCGGCGCTTTGAGCGGGATCGATGGCGAGTATGTCTATGATGACGTCAGCTTCGCGCCCGGGGGGCCGGTTGGACGGACCTACATTCAATTCCTGGGGCACAGTGTCCAGCGTATTACCGGCGCATCGATGCAGCGGCGCCTGGTGAATGCATTGAGGCGGGATAACCCGGTCGTGGCAATCTCGGAAAAGATCGAACACATTCCTTCCGAGATCAACATCTCAGCCGACATCGACCTGGCCACCGGCTGGCTCGACTTTCCGTTCGTCAGCCGCATGATCGAAGCGACCCACGGTCCAACGGGTCTGGCCGCGCTGGAGCAGTGGTCGAAGGCTTATGATGCGCACTACCTGACGATCGATGACGTCGTGCTGGCGTTTCGGCCGGGGCGCAGCGCATCGCAGGTGATCGCCGTGTTGGCATCGCTCACCGAGCGCAATCGCATCGCCGCCCAGGATGGCGACGATGACGATGACGAACCCGCTGCGACGAATGCCAGCAAATCGTCGAAGTCGAAGAAGGACACGGCGGAAAAGGCTTCATCCGGAAAAGACGGTGGTGGCGGCTGGAAGCGTGACAAGCCGTCAGGTGCCGAGGTTATCCAGCCGGAACCGTGGGGTGAAGGCGAAGACGATCGCCCCACGCTCGTCGTCGAAACCCTGTCCGGATATGGCAAGGCCAAGACCTGGGCGCTGGATCTGAAGGCGGATCTTGCCGCGTACATGGCAGGCTCGCTGACCTGGTCGGACATGAGCAGCAAGCTGTTGCTTTACGGCCCGCCCGGGACCGGCAAGACGAGTTTTGCCCGCGCGCTGTGCAATAGTCTGCAGGTGCCGATGGTCGTGACGTCTGTTTCCACCTGGCTGCAGGGCGGGCATCTCAATGATGTCATCGACAAGATGGCGAAGACCTTTGCCGAGGCGCGAGCAATTGCCCCTTCCATTCTGTTCATCGATGAGATCGATGGCATCGGCAAGCGACAGCCTGCCGAGCGGGAGTATGCAGACTACTGGAACACGATCGTCAACAAGGCGCTCGAACTGCTCGACGGCGCCGTGAAATCCGAAGGGCTGATCATCGTTGGCGCCACCAACAGGCCGGATCAGATCGACGATGCGATCAAGCGTTCCGGGCGGCTGGAAACGCATATCGAGATCCCGATGCCCGATGTCGCCACCTTGGTGGAAATCTTCGCGCACCATCTCGGTGATGATGCTGCATCGCTCGTCCGTGACATTGGCGCCGACAAGGTCGAGGTCGCAGAGACGGACAACGAGGCCAGCGACATGGACGGAAAAGGAGCCACGCAATGACAACGGCATCGAACGATACTGATCTCGCCATGGCTGAGGCCATCTACGCCGTTCTGAAGAAATTGGCGACACGGGCCATGGGCCTGACCGGAGCCGATATCGAGCGGATTGTCCGCCAGGCACGGCTGAAGGCCCGGCGTGAGAAGCGGATGATCCGTTACGAGGATATCGAGGAGGGCATCCGGATGGACCGGCCGCAGTTGCCATACGATCTCCGGTGGCGTTATGCCATCCACGAGTCGGGCCATGCGGTCGTGCATCACGCGTTGAGGCTCGGGCCGATCCACGGCCTCAACATCGACACTCCTGGAGGTGGCGGCTACAGCCAGCTTGGCTTCACGGCATCCGGTAGCGACACGCTCGGCTACCGAGAAGACATGCTGGCCATGCTGATGGCGGGCAGGGCCGCCGAACAGATCGTCGTTGGCAAGGTGTCTTCCGGCTCGGCCGGCTCTGATGACAGTGATTTGGCGCGGGCGACGAAGATGGCGCTCGGCATGGAGCGTTCTCTTGGCTTCGGCGCCATCCAGCCGCTGCTCTATCGTGACGACAAGGATCCGACATCCGTCCTCGACGGCAATCCGGATCTTGCGGCCCGCATTCATGCAAGGCTGGAAACGGCGCTCGCTCGCGCGGTCGAAGTTCTGATCGAGAACAGGGACAAGCTCGATGCCCTCACCAAGGCCCTGTTCGATGCGCAGGCGTTGGATGGCGAGACTGTAACGAAAATTCTGAGGAGTAAATTATAAAGTTGATTGTAGTTATTATGTCTACCATTGATTAGGTATACTTATCAACGTGCATAGCTTCGAGGCGGCTTGCCATCGCCATCGCATAGCAGTTGGTGCATCCAGCGGACATGATGGTGCAGCCCGCCACGGGATTCCAAGTTGCGTCGTCCATTCTATCTGGTTCTCAGCCATCCGCCACGTTCCATTCTCACAATCACATAGCTCCGAATATACTCATAATCACAGTTAATTTGAGGTTTGCATTCTAAGGTTGAATTGGGTTTGTTTCGCGACTCACGGCAACGCCAAACTTAGTCAGAAAGGCCTGTCCTGGCCAATGGTTCGATTCCGTTCAAGAGCTTAACCCACTCAGATCCGCCGCAAATCCGATTCATCAAAACATACCGACCCAAGGGCTGCGGCCCGCACCTTGCAGGAAGAGATCCCATTGATCGACGAGTGCTCTAAGATATTCCTTACCAGTGTGACGCATAGTATCGTTTACCTAGACAGCTTCCACGAACGTAATCCGTCCGTGCTCGCGCCGGGTCGCGCCAATCGGGATGGTGCGAAAATTCTGTCACTTTCACGGGGCTGATGTCTCCGGCGCCCCAATCATTGAGATTGCCGGCTGAGGCGTTTTTGCTGCCAATGGGCAAGGTGCCTGCTCGATCATTCTACGGTGAAAGAGAAGTTGCAAACGTCTTTCGCTATCCGCGCAGATCGGTTTTGGAAAAACGACAGGGTGTACACGTCTCCAGCGGCCGCCTTGTCGACATGTCGGAGCGGGAAGCGCCCGGCAGATGGCAGAAATCCAAGCTTCGACGATTTTTGCAGATCGTAACCACATGCCAGGTTGTCTGCATCCAGACGGAATGTTGTGCTGCCGGTTGCGATGACCTTGAATGAGTAAGAGCGGGTGACCCCGTTATCTGTTGAGCCGATGACGGGGGCTGGTCCAGACAATACCTGTATCACCGGTTCCGCCGCAATGGCGGATGCTGTTGCGAAAATCGAGAAGAATGTGGATACCAGAACAGCCGCTTGCATAGCGGAATTTCCTTTGGACAGGGGCCGTGACATGGCAGATGAAGACCTGCCGTGAAGCCGAAGGCGGGGTTTTACGGAGCAGACAAACCTCGCGCCTCGCGAAGGGATACAAGTCTCTGGGAGTGCTCGTCCCAGAGTATCAGCTTTACGGATTTCAGGCTGTCCATCAGCGTCATGCGCCCGAGGCTGGCCAGTTCGGGGTGATCCTGCAATATGTCAGGCAATCGATAGAACGGCACACGGCTGGACAGGTGATGCACGTGGTGCATGCCGATATTGCCGGATATCCAGCGCAGTGGTTGCGGCAGGTCGTAGTGGGAGGCGCCATGCAGAGCTGCGTGCGCAAAGGTCCATTGTGGGGGCCTTGACCAATGGGTTTCTTCGAACTGGTGCTGCACATAGAATAGCCACACGCCGGCCGAGGCGGCGAGGAGCACGATCGGCAAATGCACGATCAGAAACGGTCCAAGCCCGATCGCCCATATCAACAAGGCCACGAAAGCAGTAATCGCAGTGTTGGTTGCCATGGTGGAAATCCAGGGTAGGGCGCCTGATCGCATCAGTCCCAAGGGAAGCCGCTGCTTGAAAAGAAAAAGCCAGGCAGGCCCTATGCCGAACATCACCAGCGGGTGTCGATACAAGCGATAGCCCAGCCTGCCTTTCCAAGACATTCTCTTATACTCTGCAACTGTCAGGGTCGTGATGTCACCGATGCCGCGTTCATCAAGATTGCCGGCTGAAGCGTGATGCATGGCATGCGCACGTCTCCAATAGTCATATGGGGTCAGGGTGATGACGCCGATTGCACGACCCGTCCAATCGTCCGCACGCCGTACACCGAACAGCGAGCCATGGCCGCAGTCATGCTGCAGCATGAATAGTCTCAGCAGGAATCCGGCCGCAGGAATGACCAGGATGATGCCATACCAATGGCCGTGTTCGATCGCCGCCCAAGTCAAAAACCAAAGGCCTATCAGCGGGATCAGTGTCAGAGCCAGCTCGACAACACTGCGCCCGACATCAGGTTTCCGGTAGGCAGCCAATATCTTGAGCCACGCCGTATCAGGTGCTTCATAATGATTCATTACATTGCTCATCTATGTCCTTTTGCCTGCTGCAGGTTGTGGGCGAGACATCGCGCCGTGCGACATGTAGGGCAAGCCGCGATCAAGCCTTCGACGTCGGTTATGATCAAGGTCAGTCTATGGGACTGTTGCCCCGGCTGGTTGGTGCCTGACGGGCAGGCGAGGCGGTGGGGATTTCTCCCGCCGTATTTTCCTTACTGCATGACGCGACTTCGGCCATCATAGCCTTCGCATCACTAACGGCTTCATCATGTGATGGTCGCGCCTTGCCATAGTTGTTCATGCTGACGGAGATGGCATTGCCGTCTTCGCCAACAAACTCGACTATCACCGGTTCGCCGGCGTCACCGGGTGAGACTTTTTGCTGGATAATGTGCATCTGATTGCTCCGTTAAGCTGTAACCTTTTGGCCTCGCCGAGAAAAGCGGCCACCAATTCAGCGGAAGTTTTGAAGATTCAGATGGATGGTGTGGCTACGGTTTGCCTCGTAGGCCGCTTGAGCAGCCTTCAAGATCCTCGGCTTGAGGGCATCAAATGACGCAAGATATTCCGCCTCACTGGCCCTGCGGCTGGTGGCGTTGCCCGCAAGCACTTCTCCCGCCACGATAAAGCACACCTCAAACATCCCGTCGTGGCCGGAAAAACGTACGCGCTCTCGAGCTACGTCATAGCTTCGCGCATTGTTGGGGAAGGCCAGTGCCATGGCATACTCTCTTGCTTGTGGGGGGGGCGCGGCATGTCGCGGCATCGCCAAGCAGCAGCCTTCAAAAGTCCATCGCTTCGACTTCATATCGTGACGATATAATAAATTTCAATACCAATAATATTTTCAAGTGATTATCTTTTCTTATGA
>Ga0075364_10001185_pt1 | contig 13972 bp, 9 predicted proteins | sample EndMetdeltDD1764_FD_71517 | JGI IMG/M metagenome (GOLD analysis project Ga0075364, IMG submission 71517) | Populus endosphere microbial communities from Tennessee, USA - Endosphere MetaG P. deltoides DD176-4 | ecosystem: Host-associated > Plants > Roots > Endosphere | place: USA: Tennessee... | reverse complement strand
CTTCGGAGCGTCCGTCGGCAAAACGCACCAGCGCGCTGAAATATTGCGGCGATATCCCGCCGGGCGCATCCAGTGTGATCGTGATCTGCCCCGCCGGCGCCTTGCCTTGCCCGACCAGCGCGAAAGCGGGCGGCGTGACCGGATCGCTGGTCAGCAGCACGCGTCCGCCCTGCTCCTCCCAGCGGCCCTCGGCACTTTCGTCGAGCGCGCCGTAGGACAGCATGTAGCGGAAGCGGTGATCGGCGGAGAGCGCCAGCCGCGCGGCAAGCTCCATCTGGCCGCCGTCGTAGACGCCGGGAAGGCAGCGCGGTCCCGGCCGCGGCGGCCCCATCTGCGCCGACGCGGCGGTGCCGAGCAGTGCGAGCACAGCCGCAATCCTCCAGAGCCTGGCGCGCATCGCAGTCAGCCCAGCATGTCGATCAGCACGGCGTTGAAGGCCGCCGTCCGCTCGTACATCGCCCAATGGCCGGCCTCGGGAATCACGCGGAAGTCGCAATCGGGACGGACGCGGCGCAGCGCGCGCTCCTGAAGCGCGGGGTCGGGATGCGGCCGGTCGTTCTCGCCGAAGATCGCGTCTACCGGCACGTGGATCTGCGGCAGGACCTGCAGCAGCCGGTCGGGCTTTACCAGTCCGGCCAGCACCTTGATCCGCGCCTTGCGCGCGCGGGTGTCGAGCATATGGATGGCAAGGTCGTCCGCCGCCTCGGCCGAATGGAGCATCAGCCCCATCAGGTTCGCCTTGAGCGCGGCCTTGCGCTCCGGCCCCCGCAGGCCGCCGACGCGGCCGATGTTGACCGGCCCGTGCGGTGTGCCGAGGCCTCCGGCGCCAATCACGATGAGGCGGCTGGCAATATCGGGATTGCGCGCCATCATCTGCGCGAAGATCACTCCGCCCATCGAAAAGCCCACGAGGTCGACCGGCAATTGATCGGGAAGGATCAGCCGCAACCCTTCGGCGATCGGCGCGCTCAGCGCGTCGTGGTCCTCGGCAAGCGCCAGCGCCGAATCGCCGTGCGACGGCAGATCGCAGACGATGACCATGTAGCGCTCGGCCAGCGCGTCGATGTTGGCGATCCAGTGCGTCCAGTCGCCATGCGATCCGTGCGCGAAGACCACCGGCCTGGCGCCGGGCCGCTCGCCCCAGATGCGCCAGACCATGGTGCCGTCGCCGCACGGCGTCTCGACGCGGCGCGAACGGGCTTCGATGGCGGCGATGTAGGCTTCGGGATCGGCGATCGTAGCGGTCTCGGTCATGCGTAGCGGCTGCCCACCACGGCACCCTTGGGAATGGCGCGCTCGATCGCTGCGAGGTCCTCGGCCGAAAGCGCGATACCGGCCGCGGCGATGTTCTCATCGAGCCGGTCGAGCCGGCGCGTGCCGGGGATCGGCACGAAATCCTTGCCCTGATGCAGCACCCAGGCGATCGCGAGCTGGCCGGACGTAGCGCCCTTCTCCTTGGCCAGCGCCTGCAGCACTTCGACCAGCCGGAAGTTCTGCTCCCCCGCCTCACCGTTGTAGCGCGGCAGGTTCGCGCGGAAATCGCGCTCGGGGAAGTTGCCGGGCTTGACTTGGCCGGTCAGGATGCCGCGACCGAGCGGGCTGAACGGCACGAGGCCGATGCCGAGTTCCTTCAGCGTCGGGATCACTTCCTCCTCCAAGTCGCGGTGCCAAAGCGAATACTCGCTCTGCAGCGCCGTGACCGGCTGTACCGCGTGCGCGCGGCGGATCGTGGCGGCATCGGATTCCGACAGGCCGAAGTGGCGCACCTTGCCCTCGCGAATGAGTTCCCCGACCGTGCCGGCGACATCCTCGACCGGCACTTCCGGGTCGGGCCGGTGCTGGTAGAACAAGTCGATCGTGTCGATCCCGAGCCGCCGGAGCGAAGCGTCGCAGACCTCGCGGATATGATCCGGCTTGCTGTTGAAGCCGCGGCTCTGCTTGCCCTCGGGGGTCAGGTTGAATCCGAACTTGGTAGCGATCACCACCCGGTCGCGCATGGGTCCGAGCGCCTTGCCGACCTGATGCTCGCCCAGGTGCGGCCCATAGACTTCGGCGGTGTCGAAGAACGTAACCCCGCGCTCGACCCCGCCGCGCAGCACCGCGACAGCCTCGTCCATCGGCAGCGGGCCGCCGTAGGCGCCGCTCAGGCTCATGCAGCCGAGTCCGATAGCCGAGACTTCGAGGTCTTTTCCGAGAATCCTCTTTTGCATTTGTCTCTCCTGTCGCGCGACCATGGCACCGCATGGGCACGGCGCGCAACCGCTCAGGCGCCTCTGGGCCCGAACAGGATGATCGCCGCACCGCCGAGGCACACCGCCGCCCCGATTGCGTCCCAGCGGTCGGGCCGCGCGCCTTCGACCAGCCACAGCCAGAGCAGCGCCGAGACGATGTAGACCCCGCCATAGGCCGCATAGGCGCGGCCGGCATGTTCGCTGTCGACCAGGGTCAGGAGCCAGGCGAAGAGCACCAGCGAGGCGACGCCGGGCGCAATCCACAGCGGCGACTTGCCCATCCGCAGCCACGCCCAGAACGCGAAGCAGCCGGCGATCTCGGCCAGCGCCGCGCCGATGTAGGCAAGTGCGCTCATCAGGTCAGCCCCGGAACACCACGGTCTTCTCGCCGTTCAGCAGCACCCGGTCCTGCAGATGCAGCCGCACCGCCTCGGCCAGCACGCGGCGCTCGATGTCGCGGCCCTTGCGGACGAGGTCGTCGGGACGGTCAGAATGAGTAATCGCCTCGACGTCCTGATGGATGATCGGTCCCTCGTCGAGATCGCCGGTCACGTAGTGCGCGGTCGCGCCTATCATCTTCACCCCGCGCGCATGCGCCTGGTGATAGGGCTTGGCGCCCTTGAAGCCCGGCAGGAACGAGTGGTGGATGTTGATGCAGCGGCCCGAAAGGAACGCGGCGAGATCGTCCGATAGGATCTGCATATAGCGCGCCAGGACTATCAGTTCCGCGCCCGATTCCCGCGCGATGCGTTTCACTTCGGCTTCCTGCTGCGGCTTGGTATCCTTGGTGATCGGCAGGTAGTGGAACGGCAGGTCGCGGATGTTGGTGTGGACCAGCGCCTCGCGCGGGTGGTTGCAGACGATGCCGACCACTTCCATCGGCAGCTCGCCGATCCGCTCGCGATAGAGCAGGTCGGCCAGGCAGTGGTCGAACTTGCTGACCAGCAGCAGGACCTTGCGGCGCGCCGCCTTGGCCCGGAGGGTCCAATACATCCCGTATTCGGCGGCGATGCCGGCAAACCCCTCGCCGATCTTTCCGACATCGGCGCCGCCGGGATCGAACTCGACCCGCATGAAGAACGACGCTTCGTCCTGATCGTTGAACTGCTGCGCCTCCAGCACGTTGCTGCCGTGCTCGAACAGGTAGCTCGTCACGCGCGCGGTGATGCCGGGCCGATCGCGGCACGACAGGGTCAGAATTTGGACATCGGCCATTACGAAACGTCTCCCGGGTCGGGGGCGCTATTCGGCCAGTCGGGTGTGGCGGTCAAGCCCGTGCGGGTCGCCTCAGATAAGCGCATAGAGCGCCGAAAAAGGCGGCAGATCGGCCAGATCGGCTTCGTTCACCGACAGGATCACTGTGGCCGAGTCCGGCAGCGGCAGGACCGTCAGCGGCGCTGCGGAAAGATTGAAGCGGCAGTGGATATGCTGGTCACCGCCGGCGCGGTCGAAGCTGAGAAAGCCGCCCTCGGCCTTGCACCCTTCGAGACTGCCCAGCCGCAGCGCCGGATGCGCCCGGCGCATCGCCAGCAGCCGGCGCGTCAGGTTGAGCAGCGAGGCGGTATCGCCCTCCTGACCTGCCACCGCCCGTGCGCGGTTGGCGGCTCCCAGCGGCAGCCAGGGCGTGCCGGTGGTGAAGCCGCCAAGCACCGATCCGTCCCACGGCAGCGGCGTGCGCGCGCCGTCGCGGCCCAGCGTCAGCGGCCAGTTGGCGATCGCCTCGGGGTCCTGCAGCAGCTCGAAAGGGATGACGTCCTGTTCGAGCCCCAGTTCCTCGCCCTGGTAGACGATGATGTTCCCGCGCAGCGCGCAGAGCAGCGCGATCTTCAGACAGGCGAAGCGCGCCATGTCCTGCGGCGCGCACCAGCGCGACACCGCGCGAGGGGCGTCGTGGTTCTCGAAAGCCCAGCTCGGCCAGCCCTCCTTTGCTTCATCGGTGCCGTCGGACCACGGCGCCATCGCCTCGGCAATCACTTCGGGCGTGAGCTCGGGAGCATAGAGCAAGTCGAAGCCGTAGGCACTGTTCAGCCGGCGATCGCCCGCAGTGTAGGCTTTCATCTCGGCGATCGCCTGGTCACCGCCCACTTCGGCGACGGTGTGGATCGCGCCATATTCGTCGCAGAGCGCGCGGATGCGCTCGATGAAATCGATCACGCCCGGCTGCGACTGGCTGTGGAGCTTGATCTGGAAGTCGAACGGCCGAGTTCGCACCTGGCCGGTATCGACGGCCGCCGGATTGTCGCGCAGCTCCGGGTCGTGCATCGAATGATTGAGCGCGTCGAGCCGGAAGCCGTCGACGCCGCGATCGAGCCAGAACCGCGCTGCGGCCAGCAACGCGTCCTGAACATCGGGGTTGTGGACGTTGAGCTGCGGCTGTTCCTTCAGGAACGTATGCATGTAGTATTGGCGGCGACGGCCGTCCCAGGTCCAGGCCGGACCGCCGAACACCGACTGCCAGTTGTTGGGCGGGGTCCCGTCCGCCTTGGCGTCATGCCAGACGTACCAGTCGGCCTTCGGATCGTCGGGGCTCGACCGGCTGGCCGCAAACCAGGGGTGCAAGTCCGAGGTATGCGCATAAACCTGGTCGATGATGACCTTGAGACCCAGCGCGTGCGCTTTCGCCACCAACACGTCGAAATCGGCGAGGGTGCCGAAGATCGGATCGACGTCGCAATAGTCCGATACGTCGTAGCCGAAGTCGCGCATCGGCGAGGTGAAGAACGGCGATATCCAGATCCCGTCGACGCCCAGCGAGGCGACGTAGTCGAGCCGCCGGGCGATGCCGGCCAGGTCGCCGACGCCGTCGCCGTTGCTGTCCTGGAAACTCCGCGGATAAATCTGATAGATCGCCGCGCCGCGCCACCACGGGGCCTGTCCGTCCATTCAATGACCTTTGCGCAATCCCCTCCGTTCGGGACGAACAGACGAGGCGAGGCGAATCGATATTTCCCCTCGCGATAACACGGCGCGGCGACGCCGCGAATTCTTTTGCTGCACCGCACAATGGGCTTGCCGAAGGCCGACGCTCTGCCGTAGCCATGCAAGTGGAGGTATGGGGAGGAAGGAGTCGTCGCCGCCAGGCGGACAGACGCCCTGCGTCCCTGTCGCCCGAAGAACAATGGAGCTTCGCCCTTGACCGATCCCCAGCCGCAGACCGCATCCGACATCGACGTCCAACTGATCGACGTGCTGCGACACCGGGTAGGCAAGGACGAGCGCGCCGCGCGGTCGCACGACTGGTTCAACGCCGCGATCTTCACGCTGCGCGACCAGGTCATCGACCGCTGGATGGAATCGACGCGACGGACTTATGAGGAAAGCGGCAAGCGGGTCTATTACCTCTCGCTCGAATTCCTGATCGGCCGGCTGATGCGCGACGCGCTGTCCAATATGGGCCTGACGCGCGAGATGGAGCAGGCGCTGCGCAGCCATGGGCTCGACCTTGCCGCGCTGGAGAACTTGGAACCCGACGCCGCGCTCGGCAACGGCGGCCTGGGCAGGCTTGCGGCGTGCTTCATGGAAAGCCTCGCCAGCCTAGACATCGCCGCCTACGGCTATGGCATCCGCTACGTGAACGGCATGTTCCGCCAGCGCATCGACGATGGCTGGCAGGTCGAGCTGCCCGAAAACTGGCTGGTCCACGGCAACCCCTGGGAATTCGACCGGCGCGAAAGCGCCTACCGCGTCGGCTTCGGCGGCGAAGTGACTGCCGAAGGCGACGGGGTCATCTGGGCTCCTGCCGAGGAAGTCGAAGCCTCCGCGGTCGATACGCCCGTGGTCGGCTGGCGCGGCAAGCGCGTCAACACGCTGCGGCTATGGACCGCGAGCGCGCTCGATCCGATCCGGCTCGACGCGTTCAACGCCGGCGACCACGTCGGCGCGCTGGAAAACGAAGTGCGCGCCGACAGCCTGGTGCGGGTGCTCTACCCGGCCGATTCCACCGCCGCCGGACAAGAGCTGCGCCTGCGGCAGGAGTATTTCTTCACCTCGGCATCGATCCAGGACATCGTGCGCCGCCACGTCCAATACAACGGCGACATTCTCACCCTGCCCGACAAGGCGGCGATCCAGCTCAACGACACCCACCCTGCCGTAGCGGTGGCCGAGCTGATGCGGCTGCTGGTCGATGTCCACGGCCTCGAATTCGACGAGGCGCTGGGTGTCACTCGCAAGACCATCGCCTATACCAATCACACGCTGCTGCCCGAGGCGCTCGAAAGCTGGCCGCTGCCCCTGTTCGAGCGCCTGCTGCCGCGGCACATGCAGATCGTCTACGCAATCAACAGCCGCGTGCTGCGCGAAGCGCGCAAGGCCGGGCTGGACGACGCGGCGATCGCCGCGATCTCGCTGATCGACGAAGGCGGCGAACGGCGGGTGCGCATGGCCAACCTGGCCTTCACCGGCGCGCACAGCGTCAACGGCGTGGCCGCGCTCCACACCGAGCTGATGAAGACCACGGTCTTTTCCGACCTCCACAAGCTCTATCCCGACAAGATCAACAACAAGACCAACGGCGTCACCCCGCGCCGCTGGCTGCAGCAGTGCAACCCCGGATTGACCTCGGTGATCAAGGACGCGATCGGCGAGGCTTTCCTCGACGATACCGAGAGACTGTCCGACCTCAACGCAATAGCCGGCGACCCGTCGCTGGGCGAGCGTATCGCCGAGGTGAAGCGCAGCAACAAGATCGCGCTGTCGGCCTATATCAAGGAAGAGCTGGGCATCCGGCTCAACCCCGATGCGCTGTTCGACGTCCAGATCAAGCGCATCCACGAATACAAGCGCCAGCTGCTCAACCTGGTCGAGACGGTCGCGCTCTACGACCAGATCCGCAGCCATCCCGAGCGCGACTGGGTGCCGCGCGTCAAGATCTTCGCCGGCAAGGCGGCGTCGAGCTATCACAACGCCAAGCTGATCATAAAGCTGGCCAACGACATCGCCCGGCGCGTGAACTCCGACCCCTCGGTCGGCGGCCTGCTGAAGGTGGTGTTCATCCCCAACTACAACGTCACCAAGGCCGAACTGATTATCCCCGCCGCCGACCTCTCCGAGCAGATCTCGACCGCGGGCATGGAGGCGTCCGGCACCGGCAACATGAAGTTCGCGCTCAACGGCGCGCTGACCGTCGGCACGCTCGACGGCGCGAACATCGAGATCAAGGATCATGTCGGCGACGACAACATCGTGATCTTCGGCCTTACCGCCGAGGAAGTCGCCGAGAAGCGCACCACCGGGTACAACCCCCGCGCGATCATCGAAGGTTCGCGCGAGCTGAGCCAGGCGCTCGAAGCGATCGCCTCGGGCGTGTTCTCGCCCGACGATCCGCGCCGCTACGTCGATCTGATCGGCGGAATCTACGACAGCGACTGGTTCATGGTCGCGGCCGATTTCGACAGCTACGCGGCCGCCCAGCGATCGGTCGACGCGCGCTGGGAAGACCAGAAAGGCTGGCGGACGAGCGCAATTAAGAACATAGCCAATGTCGGCTGGTTTTCATCGGACCGGACCATCGGCGAATATGCGCGGGATATCTGGGGAGTGTTGTGAAGCCACCAAAGTCGGCCCTTGCCGCACTGCTGGAAGGCACCCACGCCGATCCGTTCTCGTTGCTGGGAGTTCACGAAGGACCGAAAGGCGCCTTCGCCCGCGCCGTCCTGCCGGGGGCCGAAACCGCCGAAGCGCACGACCTTTCGGGCAGAAAGCTCGGCAAGCTGGAGCGGATCGACGATCGCGGTCTGTTCGAAGGCCCCGTAAAGGGCCCGCGCCAGCCGGTGAAGTATCGCTGCACTGCTGGCTCGACCGATTGGTGGGTTACCGACCCCTATAGCTTCGGCCCGGTGCTGGGCCCGCTGGACGACCTGCTGATCGCCGAGGGTACGCACTTTCGCCTGTTCGACAAGATGGGCGCGCACCTGATCGAGCATGAAGGTGCGAAAGGTGTCCACTTCGCAGTCTGGGCGCCGAACGCCGCGCTGGTCTCGCTGGTCGGCGACTTCAACGACTGGGACCACCGCCGCCACCCGATGCGCGAGCGGCTCGATATCGGCGTCTGGGAGATATTCATCCCCGACATCGGCGCCGGCCGGGCCTACAAGTACCGCATCGTCGGCGCCGACGACATCGTGCTGCCGCTCAAGGCAGATCCGTTCGCCTTCGCGTCCGAGCTGCGGCCCAAGACCGCTTCGCTTACCGCCGATCCCCGCAAACCGGATTGGGGCGATGCCGAACACCGCGCGCACTGGGCCGCGACCGATCCGCGCCGCGTTCCGATCTCCATCTACGAAGTCCATGCCGGTTCGTGGCAGCGCGACGAGAACGGCTGGTTCCTGACCTGGGACGCGCTGGCGGAGCGGCTGATCCCTTATGTGGCCGAACTGGGCTTCACCCATATCGAATTCCTGCCCGTCTCCGAGCATCCCTATGATCCCAGCTGGGGCTACCAGACGACCGGGCTCTATGCGCCCTCCGCCCGGTTCGGCGATCCCGCCGGCTTCGCCCGCTTCGTCGATGGCGCCCACCGCGCCGGCATTTCGGTGCTGATCGACTGGGTGCCCGCGCACTTCCCGACCGACGAGCACGGCCTGGCCCATTTCGACGGCACCGCGCTCTACGAGCACGACGACCCGCGCCTGGGCTTCCACCCCGACTGGAGCACCGCGATCTACAACTTCGGGCGGCGCGAGGTAGCGAGCTTCCTGATCAACAACGCGCTGTTCTGGGCCGAGCGCTATCACGTCGACGGGCTGCGCGTCGACGCCGTCGCCTCGATGCTCTACCGCGACTATTCGCGCGAGCCCGGCGAGTGGATTCCCAACGAGGAAGGCGGGCGCGAGAACTGGGAGGCGGCAGAATTCCTGCGCGCGATGAACAAGGCGCTCTACGGCAGCCACCCCGGCATCGTCACCATCGCCGAGGAATCGACCTCGTGGCCCGGCGTCACCGTGCCCGCGCACGCGGATGGCCCGCGCACCAACCTGGGCTTCGGCTTCAAATGGAACATGGGCTTCATGCACGATACGCTGAAGTACATGGCACGCGATGCGGTCCACCGCCGCTTCCACCACGACGATGTGACCTTCGGGCTGATGTACGCGTTTTCCGAGAATTTCGTCCTGCCGCTCAGCCACGACGAAGTGGTCCACGGCAAGGGATCGCTGCTGAACAAGATGAGCGGCGACGACTGGCAGAAGTTCGCCAATTTGCGCGCATACTATGCGCTGATGTGGGGCTATCCGGGCAAGAAGCTGCTGTTCATGGGCCAGGAGTTCGCCCAGCGCCGCGAATGGAGCGAGGACCACGCGCTCGATTGGGAACTGCGCGACGCGTCCGCGCACGAAGGCGTGCGCAACCTGGTGCGCGACCTCAACCGGCTCTACCGCGACAAGCCCGCGCTCCACGCGCGCGATTGCGAGGGCGACGGGTTCGAATGGCTGATCGTCGACGACGCCGGCAATTCGGTCTTCGCCTGGCTGCGCAAGGCGCCGGGCGCGGCGCCGATCGCGATCGTGAGCAACATGACGCCCGCGCTGCGCTCGCACTACCGCCTGCCCCTGCCGAAAGACGGGATCTGGCGCGAAGTGCTCAACAGCGACGCGCCGGACTATGGCGGCAGTGGCAAGGGCAATCTGGGAGCGGTCAGGGCGGAGCACGGCGCGGCGCATGTCACGCTGCCGCCGCTGGCGACGATCATGCTGGAGTACGAGGGATGAGGGACACGTCGGGACAACCGCTGGCACGCGACGCGATGGCCTATGTGCTCGCAGGCGGGCGCGGCAGCCGGCTGAACGAACTGACCGACAACCGCGCCAAGCCCGCGGTCTATTTCGGCGGCCGGGCGCGGATCATCGACTTCGCGCTGTCGAATGCGATCAATTCGGGCATCCGCCGGATCGGCGTGGCGACGCAATACAAGGCGCATTCGCTGATCCGCCACATGCAGCGCGCCTGGAACTTCATGCGTCCGGAGCGCAACGAAAGCTTCGATATCCTGCCCGCGTCGCAGCGCATATCGGAATCGCTGTGGTACGAAGGCACCGCCGACGCGGTCTACCAGAACATCGACATCATCGAAGGCCACGCGCCCAAGTACATGGTCATCCTGGCGGGCGACCACATCTACAAGATGGACTACGAGCTGATGCTGCGCCAGCACGTCGATTCCGGCGCTGACGTCACCGTGGGCGTGCTGGTGGTCCCTCGCGAGGAAGCGAGCGGTTTCGGGGTGATGGCGGTCGACGAAGACGACACGATCACCTCGTTCGTCGAAAAGCCCAAGGACCCGCCCGGCATCCCCGGCGATCCGGGCAACGCGCTCGCCTCGATGGGCATCTACGTGTTCGAGACGCAGTTCCTGTTCGACCAGCTGCGCCGCGACGTCGCCGATCCGGCATCGAGCCGCGACTTCGGCGGCGACATCATCCCGTACATCGTCGAGCACGGAAAGGCGGTCGCCCACCGCTTCACCAAGTCGTGCATCCGCGCTGCCGAGGAGATCGAGGAATACTGGCGCGACGTCGGCACGCTCGACGCCTATTTCGACGCCAACCTTGACCTCACCGATGTCGTCCCGCGGCTGAACCTGTACGACCGCGACTGGCCGATCTGGTCGGATTCGATCGTCTCCGCCCCGGCCAAGTTCGTCCACGACGAGGAAGGCCGCCGCGGCCTGGCGATATCGTCGCTGATCTCGAACGACTGCATCGTCTCGGGCGCCACCGCACGACGCAGCCTGTTGTTCACCGGCGTAAAAATGGGAAGTTTTTCTTCAGTAAAAGAAGCAGTTATCCTTCCTTATTGCAATATCGGACGAAATGCCCGGCTGAGCCGCGTGATCATCGACAGCGGCGTGCGCATTCCCGAGGGACTGGTTGTCGGCGAGGACCCCGAACTCGACGCCCGGCGCTTTCGGCGGACGGCGAGCGGGGTGTGCCTGATCACCAAGCCGATGATCGAGCGGCTGCGGTGAACAGCTGCCTTCGTATGGGTCATGCGTCATCCCCGCGAAAACGGGACCGAGCAAGCGAGGCCTTTGCGGCATGACCATCCGCGTCCTCTCCGCCGCCTCGGAGGCGGTGCCGCTGATCAAGACCGGCGGGCTCGCCGATGTCGTCGGCGCCCTGCCCGATGCGCTGGCGGTTCATGACGTCAAGATGTCGGTGCTGCTGCCCGGCTATCCGGCGGTGATGCGCGCGATCGGCAAGGGCCGGCTGCTGCAGGCCTACCCATCGCTGTTCGGCGAGCCGGCGCGGCTGGTTTCGGCCAAGCTGGGCGACCATCCGCTGGTCGTGCTCGACGCGCCGGGCTTCTTCGCACGCGACGGCGGACCCTACGGCGATGCGGCCGGGCGCGACTGGCCCGACAACTGGCGCCGCTTCGCCGCCTTCGGGCGCGTGGCCGCCGACCTCGCCGGCGGCGCGATCAAGGGCAGGCGTTTCGACGTGCTCCACGCGCACGACTGGCAGGCGGCCATGGCCCCCGCCTACTTGCGCTTCGCCCCCCCCGAGCGGGGCGCCGTCGCTTCGGTCATGACGATCCACAACATGGCGTTCCAGGGCTGGTTCGCGCCCGATATATTCCCCGCGCTCGGCCTGCCGCGCGCCGCCTGGTCAATCGAGGGTGTCGAGTACAACGGCGGCGTCGGCTTCCTGAAGGCCGGACTGCAGGCGGCGAGCGCGATCACCACCGTCAGCCCGACTTACGCCGCCGAGATCCGCGATCCCGCGTTCGGCATGGGTCTGGAAGGCCTGATCCGCAGCCGCGGCGAGCATGTTCGCGGCATCCTGAACGGCATCGAGACCGCGCAGTGGAACCCTGCGTCCGACCCTTTGCTCCCCGTCCGTTTCGACGCGCGCAAGCTCGATCGCCGGGCGCGCAACAAGCGCGCGCTGGAAGCCGAGTTCGGGCTCGATCGCGGCATCGACGGTGCCGACGGCCCGCTGTTCATCGTCGTCAGCCGCCTGACCTGGCAGAAGGGCATGGACGTGCTGATCGAGGCGGTCGACCACCTCGTCGCGGCCGGCGGCAGGCTGGCGCTGCTGGGATCGGGCGACGCCGCTTTCGAACGCGCGTTCGAGCAGGCCGCCGCGCGCCATCCGGGCCGGGTGGGCGTTCTCATCGGCTATGACGAAGCGCTCTCGCACCGCATGCAGGGCGGCGGCGACGCGATCCTGATCCCGTCGCGCTTCGAGCCTTGCGGCCTCACCCAGCTCTACGGCCTTGCCTACGGCTGCGTGCCGGTCGTAGCGCGCACCGGCGGGCTGGCCGATACGGTGATCGACGCCAATGTCGCGGCGCTCCAGGCCGGGGTCGCCACGGGCATCCAGTTCGACGGCGTGACGCTCTCCACCCTGACCGCCGCGATCAGCCGGGCAGCGGCGCTCTACGCGAACCGCGAGGCCTGGGCTGCCATGCAGCGCCAGGGCATGCGCGGCGATTTCTCGTGGCAGAGCAGCGGCAAGGCCTATGCCGACCTCTACCGGTCGCTGCTGGCATGAGCGAAGCCTATGGCGCCCGCGTCGTCGGCGAAGCCACGCAGTTCCGCGTCCGCTCGCCCAGGGCCAGCGCGCTCTGGCTCTGCCTGTTCGATGACGGCGGGGAACGGCGCTTCGCGATGCAGCGGCAGGAGGACGACTGGCTGGCCGAACTGCCCGGCGACCTTGCTGGCACGCGCTACGGCTACCGCGCGCAAGGCGAATGGGCCCACGAGCGCGGCCTGTGGTTCGATCCCGCCAAGTTGCTGGTCGATCCTTACGCGGTCGAACTCGACGGGCGCTTCGCCTGCAATCGCCGGCTGAGCGATTTCGGCGAGGACACCGCCGATCTCGTCCCGCGCGCGATCGTGCCCCCCGCTCTGCCCGAATGCGCGCCGCAGCCGCCGCATTTCGCGCGCGGCGGCTTGGTCTACGAACTCAACGTGCGCGGCTTCACGCTGCTTCATCCCGACGTGCCCGAGGCTATCCGCGGGACCGTGGCGGCGCTCGCCCATCCCGCCGTGATCGCGCATTTCAGGAAGCTGCACATCACCGCGATCGAACTGATGCCGATCGTCGCCTGGATCGACGAGCGCCACCTGCCCCCGCTCGGGCTGCGCAACGCGTGGGGCTATAACCCCGTGGCGATGATGGCGCTCGATCCCGGTCTCTGTCCCGGCGGCGTCGCCGAGCTGCGCGAGACGGTGGCGGCGCTCCATGCCGAAGGGATCGGCGTGATCCTCGACATCGTGCTCAACCACAGCGGCGAGAGCGACATCCTGGGTCCGATCCTGTCGCTGCGCGGGCTGGACGACGATGCCTATGCCAAGGAGCCGAGCGGCGCCCTGATCAACGATACCGGCTGCGGCAATACGCTGGGCTTCGCCGATCCCGCCGTCCGCCGGCTCGCGCTCGACAGCCTGCGGCACTTCGTGTGCCGCTGCGGCGTCGACGGCTTTCGTTTCGACCTTGCGCCGGTACTCGCGCGCGGGCCGGGATTCGACGCCGCCGCGCCGATCTTCGCCGAGATCGCCGCCGACCCGTGGCTCGCCGACCGGGTGATGATCGCCGAGCCGTGGGACTGCGGGCCGGGCGGCTACCAGCTCGGCGTCTTTCCCGAAAGCTGGCTCGAATGGAACGACCGCTTCCGCGACGATGTCCGCCGCTTCTGGCGCGGCGATGCCGATGATCGTACAGGCCTGGGCGAACTGGCGACGCGCATCGCCGGATCGTCCGACGTTTTCGGCGAAGGCAGCGGCCGCAGCCTCAACT
>Ga0075364_10001184_pt1 | contig 13973 bp, 13 predicted proteins | sample EndMetdeltDD1764_FD_71517 | JGI IMG/M metagenome (GOLD analysis project Ga0075364, IMG submission 71517) | Populus endosphere microbial communities from Tennessee, USA - Endosphere MetaG P. deltoides DD176-4 | ecosystem: Host-associated > Plants > Roots > Endosphere | place: USA: Tennessee... | reverse complement strand
GGGCGGGCTCGTCGACCACCGAGCCGCGCGCCACATTGACCACGATGGCGTTGGGCCCCAGGGCGCGCAGCATGTCGGCGCCCACCAGCCGCTCGTTCTCCGGCGTCGGGCGGCAGGTGACCGCCAGATCGTCCGCCCATTGGGCCAGCGCCATCGGGCTCTCCAGGCGCGGCCACTTCACCGACTTGGGGTTTGGCCCGTACCAGCCCACCTCCATGCCGAAGGCTTCGGCGCGATGGGCGACCGCCTGGCCGATGGAGCCCAGGCCCAGGACGCCAAGCTTGCGCCCACGGATGCGCGAGACCATCCGGGGCGCCCAGCGCCCGCCCCTCACCTCGCGGTCGAAGGCCGTGACCTGCCGGCGGGCGGCGAGCAGCAGCGCCAGGGCCATGTCGGCGACGTCCTCGCCATTGGCCCCCCCGCCGTTGGCCAGGCGCACGCCCCGCGCCGCCAGCGCCTGGGGATCGTAGGCCTCGTAGCCCGCCCCGACGCAGCAGATCAGGCTCAGCCGTGCGGCGGCCTCCATGACGCCCCGTGGCGGGCGCACGCCGCCCTGGGCGGCGATGGCCTCGATCTCCCCGGCCGCCGCCTGTACGCGGGCCAGCTCCTCGCCGTTGCGCGGCCAGCGCAGGACCCGAAAGCCCGCCGCCTCGAGGGCGGCGGCGAGGCCCGGAAGTGGGCCGGTCAGGACCAGCGGACCGGCCGCCGGGGTGTTGGCTTGGCTCATTGAGGGTTCCGTCGATGGTGTTCACGGCCGAGCGCGCTCGGCCCGAGGGGTTTTAGATCATCTCGTCGACGGCGCGCGGGGTCGTCGCGCCCGCACGCGGCCCGTCCAGCGCCAGCTCCTCCGCCAGCCGCCAGAGCCGCTCGCCGGCCGGCGACATGACCCGCTTGTAGCGGATCAGGTTCAGCGTCAGGTCGGGCGTCGGCCCATGGATCGGCCGCTGGACGAAGCTCTCTGGGGCCTTGTCCGAGGGGGTGAAGCACAGGACGAACAGCCGCTCGCGCTCGGCCACATCGAAGATGTAGCGGCGCCCTTCCGGCACCCGCACGGCCACCGCGCCCACCGGTTCAAGCCAGGAATAGGTGTGCGAGTAGACGGCGAAGCGCGCGTCGCGATTGCCCACCGCGATGCTGCGCCCGGCCAGGTCCGCCAGCGCGATCGAGGGCCGGGCGGCCAGGGGATCCTCCCGCGGGATCGCCACCGTCCAGTCGAGATGGTCGACGACGCGGACCTCCAGCTCGGGATCCGGCACAGGCCCCAGGGCGATGCCGAAGTCGACCTCGCCCGAGAGCACCTTCTCCATCACCACTTCGGACCACTCATAGGCCACCAGGTCGAGCTGGGCGTTCGGGCGAATGGCGGCGTAGCGGCTCATCAACTGCTGGCGGCCCTCGACGGCGTAGGTCTCATAGGTGACGCCGACCCGCAGCACCGACTGGGCCCGGCGGCGCAGCAGGTCCGCCGAACGGTCGACCTCGGCCGCCGCATCGGCCAGGCGCTGCGCCGAGATCAGGAAGTCCCGCCCCTCCGCGGTCAGCGAAATGCGCGAGCCGTTGCGGTCGAACAGCACAAAGCCAAGCTGGTCCTCGAGCTGCATGATCTGACGCGAGAGCCAGGGCTGGTCCATCGACAGCGAGGCCGCCGCCCGGGTGAAGGACATATGCTCGGCCACCGTGGCGAAGCGCAGGATGCGATCGTAGCTCAGGCTCATGACCCTGTCCGCATCCCCCCACCCCGACGATCCAGCCAAGGCCGCCCGCGCACCGCATTCTCGCGTGCGCTGGCCCGGGGTCAAGCAGCCCCGGCACTGCCGACGGCCATCGCGGATTTTTCTTGAACGATGTTCAATCTCGGGTCGAGTCCGACTAGATGTCCGGGCCGGAGGGTGCTCAACTCCGCAAAGGGCCGCCGCAGCGCGGCCTCAAAGAACAGGCGAGCGGGGGAAGCGCGTGACCAGTGAAGACGGTGTGATCGACTCGCCGACGAGCGTTCAGATGCAAGGCGACTACACCGCCACCGGTCAGCCGGCGGCGGGCGCCAAGATTCCGGCGGCGGGCTGGTACGCCCTGGCGATCCTGACGCTGATCAGCCTGTTCTCCTACATGGACAAGCAGGCGGTCTTGATCCTGCTGGAGCCGATCAAGGTCGACCTTGGCCTCACCAACACCCAGCTCGGCCTGCTCTCTGGCATGGCCTTCGCCGCCCTCTACACCGTCCTGGGCCTGCCGCTCGCCCGCCTGGCCGACCGCACCTCGCGGGTGAAGCTGCTGTCCGCCTGCTTCGCCGTCTGGAGCGTCATGACCGCGGTCTGCGGCTTCGCACAGACCTTCACCCAGCTGTTCCTGGCCCGGATGGGCGTGGGCGTGGGCGAGGCCGGTTGTTTTCCCGCCGCCCACTCGATCATCGGCGATCGCTTCCCGGGCGGGCGGCGGGCGCTGGCCATCGCCATCCTGCAGTCCGGCGCGGCGCTGGGCGGCAGCTTTGGCCTCTTCCTGATCGGCTACATCGGCCAGCACTACGGCTGGCGGATCGCCTTGCAGGTGGTGGGGCTTGCGGGCGCGCCGATGATCCTCCTGGTCATGCTGACCCTGCCCGAGCCGGCTCGGCCGACCAGCCCGCACATCGCCGGCGAGCGCTTCCACAAGGCGCTGGGGGGCCTGCTGCGACGCCCGGCCTTCCTCTACCTCGTGATCGGCTATTCCCTGGCCATGATGGGGACCAACGGCGTCAGCACCTGGACCCCCACCTTCCTCCTGCGCACCTTTGGCCTGAGCCTTTCGGCGGTGGGCGCCTGGTACGGCCTGGCCTCGGCCTCGGGCAGCATCCTGGGCCTGCTTACCGGCGGCGTCCTGGTCGGACGGCTGATGCGCAAGGATCCGCGCTGGGAATTGTGGATCTGCGTCGTCGCCTATTGCATCGTCCTGCCGCTCTACGCCGCCATGACCCTCAGCCCGACCTGGTGGATGGCGATCAGCCTCCAGGCTGCGAGCACCTATTTCAGCGCCATGGGCGCGGGCGCGGGCCTTTCGGCCATCCAGTCCTTCGCCGAGCCCCGCCGTCGCGCCACGGCCGTGGCCGTGCTGCTGTTCTGTTCGGGCCTGCTGGGCGCCGGCGCCGGGCCCTACATCATCGGCGTCGTCACCGACCTGCTGATCCCGCGGTTCGGCAAGGACGGCCTGCGCTACGCCATGCTGATGTCTCAGGTGATGCTCGCGCCCGGGATCTTCTTCTTCGCCCTCTCGGGCCTTCGCAGCACAAAGGACCGCGTGGCCTAGGCCGCCCGGCGCGCTAGGTATGACGCGCCAGCTATGAGTCTGGGCTTCGCCGGGAGGGCGCGTGGTTAGCGACGACAGGACGATCCGCGCCGGCGCTGGCCGCGCCGCCGGGGCGAATGACGCCGCCGCCCCGATCCGCATTCCCGCCAAGAGCTGGTACGCCCTGGCGGTGCTGACCCTGATCAGCCTGTTCTCCTACATGGACAGGACCGCCATCTCGATCCTGCTCGAGCCGATCAAGGTCGATCTTGGGCTCAACGACAGCCAGCTTGGCCTGCTGTCGGGCATGGCCTTCGTGGCGCTCTACGCGATCCTTGGCCTGCCGCTCGCCAGGCTCGCGGATCGCTCCTCGCGGGTTCGGCTGCTGACCATCTGCTTCGCCGTCTGGAGCGCCATGACCACCCTCTGCGGCGTGGCCCGCAACTTCCCGGAGCTGTTCCTGGCGCGCATGGGCGTGGGCGTGGGCGAGGCGGGCTGCTACCCCCCGGCGCACTCCCTGATCGCCGACTACTTCCCGCGCGAGCGGCGGGCCGTGGCGATCGGCATCCTGCAGGCCGGCGCGGCGGTCGGCGGCAGCATCGGCCTCTTTTTCATCGGCCTGCTGGGCGAAGAGCTCGGCTGGCGGGCGGCCTTGCAGATCGTCGGCCTGGCCGGCGCTCCGGTGGTGTTGCTCGTCCTCTGGACCGTGAAGGAGCCGCCACGCCCCGCCGCCCAGGACGCCGTCGGCGAGAGCTCGATGAGCGCCCTTCGCGGCCTGCTTGGCCGCCGGGCCTTCGTCTATCTGGTGACGGCCTACTCCCTGGTGACGCTGGTCTCCTCCGGGGTCTCCCAGTGGACGCCGACCTTCCTGATCCGCAGCTACGACATGAGCCTTTCGATGATCGGCGGCTGGTACGGGGCGGCCTCGGCCTTTGGCAGCATCATCGGCCTGGTGGGCGGCGGCGCCCTGGCGAACCGGCTGATGCGCCGCGATCCGCGCTGGGAGCTTTGGACGCCGGCGGTCACCTACGGCATCTCCATCCCGCTCAACGTCGCCATGATCCTGGCGCCCCACTGGTGGGGGGTGATCGCCTTCAACGCCATCGGCAACGTCTTCAGCGCCATGGGCGCGGGGGCCGCCCTCTCGGGGGTGCAATCCTTCGCCGAGCCGCACCGGCGGGCGACCGCCGTCTCGCTGATCCTCTTCCTGTCGGCCCTGCTGGGATCGGGCGGCGGCGCCTATCTCATCGGCGTGCTGGCCGATGTGCTGACGCCCAGCCTGGGCGTCGAGGGCCTGCGCTACGGCATGCTGATCTCGGTGGCGATGTTCGTGCCGGGGATCCTCGCCTTCCTCATGGCCGGCGTGCACAGCTCCAGGGACCGCGTGGCCTAGCCCGCCTCTGCGGCGGCGAGCCTTTCCTTGGCCAGGGCCTTGAGCAGGTCCTTGCGCACCTTGCCCTGCGGGCTCATCGGCAGCTCGTCCACGAACTCGAGGCGCTCGGGCGTCTTCTGGGGCGCGAGCCCCACCTTGGCGATGAAGCTCCGCACCTCCGGCATCTCCAGCGACTGGGCCGGCTTGAGCACCACGAAGGCGCAGACCGCCTCCCCCCGCTCAGGGTCCGGCACGCCGATCACGGCGGCGGCGGCGACCGCGGGATGGCTGTGCAGCGCGTCCTCGATCTCCTTGGGACTGAGGTTCTCGCCCTTGCGGATGATCAGGTCCTTGGCGCGGCCGGTGATCAGCAGATAGCGGCCGTCCACCACCCGCCCAAGGTCGCCGGTGCGGAACCAGCCGTCCGAGGTGAAGGCGCCCACATTGTCCTCGTCGCGCAGATAGCGAAGCATCATCTGCGCGCCGCGCGCGATCACCTCGCCCTCCTCGCCCTGCGCCACCTCGGTCTCGGTCCCCGGCGCGACCAGCCTGACGGCGGTGAGCTCGATCATGCCGTCGGTCTCGGCGCCGTGCCGGCGGTCGGCGCGCGAGCGCACGCCGCTGGTGATGGAGGGGACCTCGGTGCAGCCGTAGAGCCTGGTGGCCACCAGGCTGGGAAAGCGCTCGTAGCACTGATCGATCAGGCTCGGCGCCACGCCGGCGCCGCCGCTGCCCATCAGGCGAAAGCGCGGCAGGGTCTCCCCTGTCCTGGCCGCCTCGTCCAGCAGGCCGGCGATGAACGGGGGCGCCGCGCAGATCGACCGGCAGTCGTGCCGGTTGATGAGCGCCATCGCCGCCACGGGATCCCAGGACTCCATCAGCACGGCGCGGGCGCCCAGGGCCAGGGGCTGGAAGAAGGCCTGCAGGGCGCCGGTGATGTGGGTCACCGGCGAGGGGACCAGGATGGCGACGTCGCGCCAGGGACCCCACTGGGCCTCCTGGTCGCTGGCCATGACGCCCACGGTCTCGTGGCTATGCACCACGCCCTTGGCCGGACCCGTGGTGCCGGAGGTGTAGAGCAACAGCGCCGGCGCGTCGGCGGCCACGGCCGGCGGCGGCGTCGCCGGATCCCCCGCCGCCACGAGGTCGGCGAAGGTGGCCAGGCCCGCCTGTTCCCCCCGCACCAGCACCAGTTCGGGCGGCGGATCGAGCGCGGCCGCCACCTCGCCCAGCATGGCCGCGTAGTCGACCCGGCGGAACGTCGAGGGAATGAAGATCAAACGGCTTCGGCTGTCGGCCAGGATGTGTCGCAGCTCCGCCTGGCGGTAGATCGGCACGATCGGGTTGAGGACGAGACCGGCCATGGCCGCCGCCAGGGTGATGACCCCGCCCTCCCACCAGTTGGGCAACTGCACGGAGATCACATCGCCAGGCTTGAGGCCGCGGTCCAGCAGCGCGCCCGCCAGCCGCGCGGCCATCGTCGTCAGCGGACCAATGCGCAGCTCGACCTCGCCGTCGATCAGCACGATGCGGTCCGGCTCCTCGGCGGCCATTCGCCGGGCATGGTCGGCGAGCGTAAGTCCGCTCCAGACGCCGCTCGCCCGCCAACGGGCGGCCTGCGCCGCGTCCAACCAGGGTGAGCTCCCGAACATTCGACGTCCCGCCTCCCGCCGTTCTGCCGCGGCGCGCCGGCACGCTAGAGGATCGCTCGCCCGACGCCAAATGGGCCGGCGCCTCAACGTGCCTCCGACCAGGCCAGGGCCCCGATGGTTGACGGCCGGGGCCCTGCTAGCCTAACGTTCGTTAGGTAAGTCGGCGCCTCACCCCGTCAAGGGGAGCGACGCCAGGCTGATCCCCAAGGGAGAGCCGATGCGGGAGCTTCGGAACATCGCGATCTTCAGCGAGGTCGCCAACTGCCAGAGCTTCTCCAAGGCGGCGAAGAATCTGCAGCTCACCCCCTCGGCGGTGAGCATGAGCGTCCAGAAGCTGGAGGCCGTGCTGGGCACGCGCCTGCTGAACCGCACCACGCGGGAGCTGCACCTGACGCCGGACGGCCGCGCCTTCCTGGACTACGCCGAGGAAGGCCTGAGCAAGATCAACGAGGCCTTCGACCTGTTCGAGGACCGCAAGTCCGGGCCGAGCGGACATCTGCGGGTCTCCGTGGTCTCCGGCCTTGGCCGCGGCTTCATACTCCCCGCCCTGCCCGGCTTCCTGGCGCAGAATCCCGGCGTCACCCTGGACCTCAGTTTCAGCGACCAGCTTCCCAATCTGGTGCGCGACAAGTTCGACGTCGGCCTATGCCACGGGGAGCCGCCGGACGGCTCCTACGTCAGCCGCTTCATCTGCGCCCCGCCGATGATCCTGGTCGCCTCCCCGGCCTATCTCGCCCGCGCCGGGGTCCCGTCTCGCCCCGAGGACCTGGATCGTCACGCGGTGATCGACATTCGCCTGCGCGATGGACTGGAGTCCTCCTGGACCCTGCAGGAGCGCATCACCATCGCCGGCTCGGCGGCCGAGCCCGTGGTCTTCACGCCAAGAGCCGGGCTGGCGGTTCTGGACCATCACGACGCGGGCCTCGACGCGGCCCTGGCTGGCCTGGGCCTCGCCCTGGTCCTGCGGCAGGCGGCGGCGGCCCACCTGAAGAGCGGGGCCCTGGTCCAGGTGCTGCCCGCCCATGACGTCAAGCTGACCAGCGGCAGCAAGATCTTCCTGCTCTACCCCTCCAAGCGCCACCTGCCCGTGCGGGTGCGGGCCTTCATCGACTTCCTCGTCGAGGTCGGCCGGGGGAACAGCTGGACCGGCCACGCCGCGCCCGAGGCGCCCGAGCCGCCGATCGCGGTCGCCGCCTCCTAGGCGGCGGCGCCCGCCGCCAAGCCCCTGACGAGGATGTCGGCGAGCCCATCGGCCACCTCCACGATCGAGGGCCGCGCATCCAGCTTGGAGAGCTGGGTCATCACCGCGACGACGGCGATGCGCCCGGTGCGGACCTCGACGTCGTGGCGCAGCGTCCCAGCGGCCCGCGCGGTCTCGAGCACGCCTTCGATCATGCGGTGGAATTTCGCCAGCTCGAGCCGGGTTCGCGCCTGGGGCTCGGGAGAGAGATGGACGTACTCGGCCTGGTAGCAGAGCAGGTAGGCGCCGAAGCGCTGCAGCACCCGGGCGTGGCCGCGGATGATCGCCCGCAGCTGGTCTGCCAGGGTGTCGTGGGCGGCGATCGCCTCGTCGACGCTGCGGATGACCTCCTGCAGGCTGATGGCGCACACCTCGTCCAGCAACTGGTCCTTGGAGGCGATGTGATAGTAGAGGCTGCCGGCCTTGATCTGCAGCCGCGCGGCCAGTTCGCGCATGCTGGCCGCGTGATAGCCCTTGGTGGCGAAGAGCTCGGCCGCCACGTCCAGCACTTCGGCGCGGCGCGGATCGAGCTTGCCGCCCTCCGCGCCGCCGCCGGGGAAGTTGAGGGCGGGAGTCCGCATCGGCGCGCTCAAGCCTGGTTCGCCAATTGGCCGGCCGCATGGCGCGCCGCCAGCCAGGCGAAGACGAAGGAGGCGCCGATGCTCGCCCCGGCGCCCGGATAGCAACGCCCCATGACCGAAGCCGTCGAATTGCCCGTGGCGTAGAGGCCTTCCAGCACCGAGCCGTCCTCGCGGACCACTCGCCCGTGCGCGTCGGTGACGATGCCGCCCGAGGTGCCGACGTCGCCCGGCACCAGCTCCATGGCGAAGAAGGGCGGCTTTTCGATGGGGCCAAGGTTGGGGTTGGGCTTCACCGTGGGGTCGCCGAACCAGCGGTCGTAGCCCCGGTCGCCACGATGGAAGTCGAGGTCCTTGCCGCTGCGCGCGAAGCCGTTGAAGCGGGCGACCTCCGCCTCCAGCCCGGCCGGATCGATGCCGCACTTGGCCGCCAGCTCCGCCAGGGTCGAGGCGCTCTTCATGTAGCCGCTCGTCTCCCACTCCGGCGGCGTGGGCCCGGGCGGCAGCGCGCCCCAGGCGTAGCGCTTGCGGTGCCGGCTCTCCAGGATGACGAAGGCCGGGACCTCGTCGCGATACATCGCATGGCCGTTCTCCATGTAGGAGGCGCTCTCGTTGAGGATCCGCCGCCCCTTGCGGTTCACCACGATGCAGAACGGCTTGGAGATGTCGGTGTTGTGCATGAAGGGCCGCTCGAAGCCGGGCGCCTGGGTGCCCGGGATCCACCAGGCCTGGTCCATCAGGTCCACCGCCGCCCCGTGCCGCTGGGCCGCCTGGATCATCTCCCCGGTGTCGCCAGGGTTGGCGTTGGTCCAGGCGGTGGTCGCCGGCTTTGGCCCGTAGCGCTCGCGCATCTCCGCATTGTGCGAGAAGCCGCCGGCGTTGATCAGCACGCCCAGCCGGGCGCGGATGCGGCTGCGGCGCCCCTCATGCTCGGCCACGACGCCCACCACGCGCCCGCCTTCCTCGATCAGGTCGACCACCCCGGTCTGCGTGCGGAAGGGCACGCCCATGCGGTCGGCGATCATCAGCAGGCGCCCCTGCAGCGCCCCGCCATAGCTGAGCGTCGGCTTGCCCCGGCGACGGTCGCGGGACATCCGCCAGAGCAGCTTCAGGCCCTGGATCATCCCGCCCGGCGTGCGGGTGGCCAGGGTGATGTCGCGGGTTCGGTCCACCGGCACAGGCATGCCCATCGGGCCGATGCGCAGCTTGTCGAACAGCGGACCCATGTCCGCCGCATCCAGCATGGGCGCGGCGATGGAGCGGCTGCGCGTGCAGCCCCCCTCGCGGTCGTCGTAGTAGTCGGCCCAGCCCTCGGCGCGGATGAACTTCATCCCCTGGCGTTCCAGGAACTCCACCATCGGCGGCCCGGCGGCCAGGAAGGCGGCCTTGCGCTCGCCCGAGGCGCCGGGGCCGGCGTCGTCGCCGACGGTCGCGTCCATGTAGCGCCGGCCGGCCTCCAGGCTGTCGGCGACGCCCTCGCGCGCCATCAGCGGATTGGCCGGTATCCACAGCAGGCCGCCGGACATGGCGGTCGAGCCGCCGATCTTGTCGGTCTTCTCGAGCACCAGCGGCTGCTTGCCCAGGGTGCGCATGAAGATCGCCGCCACCATCGCCCCGCCGCCCGAGCCGGCGATGACGAAGTCGACCTCCTCGTCGAATCCCGCGCTCGCCATCAGCCTTCGAGCCCCAGGTAGCGCCGCAGTTCCGCATGCATGTTGCTGATCGCCTGTTCCTGGACCGGGTTGGTCCGCGCGCCGCGGAAACCGCGGGACTTCATGCCCTGCTGGATCTCCGCCATGTTCTGGAAGTCCTGGGCGAGGATCAGCCCCCAGTCGAGGGTCGCCCAGTCCCCGATCTCGACCTCGACCTTCGGCTCGGCGCCCGGCGCGAACCGCTCCAGCACATAGGCCTCGAAGATGCAGCTGTCGGGATCGTCCCCGTTGGGCCTTGCCCGATAGCCCAAGAGGTTGGTCGCCTGGGGCAGGAAGACCATGTTGGGGAAGATGTGCCAGTCGGTGCCGGCCGCCATCAACTGCTCGGTGGTGATGGTCGGCCAGGGCGCGCCGGTCTTCTCGTGCTCCTCCTGGTGGAACTGGGCGAAGGTTGCGAACACCAGGCCAAGGTCGGCGTCGGCCGGCAGGGCCGCCCGCATCCGCTTGGCCGCGCGGACGGCGGCGGCCGTCCCGCTGGCGTCCAGGGTCTCCCAGACCTCGACCATGAAGTCGCACCAGCCGTCCCGCACGCTGGCCGCCGCCTGGGCCGCATCGTCGGCGATCCTTGAGCTTGGCCGGCCGTAGATGCGGATGGGCTCGTAGCCGAACATGCCGTGCGGTCCGTGGGCGCGGCTGAAGGTCTGGTCCTGGAAGTGGGCGATGAGCTGCCGGTGGGTGGTCTGGACGTGGTAGCCCTCGTTGAAGGCCTCGAGCGCCACCTTCCAATTGGCGGGCATGACCACCTGGCGGCGCCATCGGTAGCGCATCTTCTCGAATTCGAAGGGGTCAAGAAGGGGCTGGACCGGCGCCAGGAACGCCTCCAGCGGCTCGGCCTGCGGGTCCATGTTGATGAACACCCAGCCGCCCCAGACGCCGACTCTGACCTTCTGCAGGGTGACGTCCTCGTCCAGCAGGGCGCCGCCCCAATCCTCGCGGTCGACCACCTCCAGCGGGCGGCCGTCCAGCGACCACTGCCAGCCGTGGAACTTGCAGTGGAACTTTCCCATCCGGCCGCACCCGGACGTCAGCCGCCGGCCCCGGTGCGGGCAGACGTTGAAATAGGCGGCGATCTCGCCGGACTCCTGTCGCACCACCGCGATCGACTCGTCGGCGATGCCGTAGGTGTAGAAGTCCCCCGGGCGGGGAATCTCCTCCTCGCGGCAGGCCATCTGCCAGACCCTGGGCCAGAGCCGCTCCTTCTCCAGCCTGGCGAAATCGGCGGAGATGTATTCGGCCGCGGCGATCAGATCCTTCGATCCGGCCGGGGTCTGGGGGCGGTGGGCGATCTCGTTCATGGGCTCTTGGATCCTGTGGCCTTTGCGCCGGCCTTAGCCGGCCGCGCCCCGTGCGGTGGCGACCATCGTGACGAGCCCCTCGCGGGAGAGGGACTCGCTGATCATCATGGCGTCCGTGCCGGCCGTCGCCGAGATCGCGGCGATCACCTGCTGCGGATCCTCCGCCTCCAGTTCGTAGATGGCCAGCGAGCGCCAGCTCGGCGCGGGGAAGTCGCTCTGGCTCTGCTGTTCGATGTTGAACCGGCGGGCCGCGACCACGCCCTCCACCGCCACCACGTCGGGCAGGTGCACCTTGTCGTACCAGTCGTCGAACTCGGCCTCCCGGCCGGGCGCCGCGCGGGTCAGGACCACGTATTGGAAGCGCGCCATTGTCTCCTCCGCGCCGCCTCAGCGCGAGGCGACGGGGCACTATCGCAGAACTGGGCGCGCGTGCGCGCGCCTATTCCTAAGCGCGGAGAAACACAGCCGTAAGTCGGGATGAAGGACGCCGGCGCCGGCGCTCGGCGGGGCTATTCGCCGGCCATCTGGGCCGAACCGCCGGCCTGGCGGCTCTGCAGATAGTTGAGGACGAAGTCGGCGACCTCGGCCAGGCGCAACGGCTTGTGCAGCATGAGGGCGTCGGGGACCTGGTGGGCGGCCGTCTGCAGGTCGTAGGCGGTCATGTAGACCACCGGAATCTCCGCCCGGACATGGCGGGCGGCCCGGGCGATGTCGAAGCCGGTGGTGCCCTGGCCAAGATTGATGTCGGTGACCACCGCGACCACGTCGCCAAATCCCGGGCTGCGGATGACCTCATAGGCCTGGGTGTCGGCGCCCACGGCCGTCACCTTGACGCCGCGGTGCTCGAAGGCGGTGGCGATGATTTCCCGCTCGGAGGCCTGATCCTCGACCAACAAGATATGTAGCACGCCACCCTCGCCCGCTCGCGAACCGCTAGGGAGCTAAACCAGCTTCAATTGCAAAGGTTCCTGACGCAGCGGCGGCGAAATGAGCGGCCAAGGATCAGCCGCGGGCGAGCCACTCGCGGGCCTGCCGCTGAGCCTCTGCGACCTCGTCGGAGGCCATCTCGTCCGCCAGCTCCTTGCGATAGATCTTGGCCTCGACCGAGCCGCGCATGGCCGCGAGATTGAACAGCATGTGCGCGGAGACATAGTCCAGCGGCGCGCCGCCCTGACCGGTCGAATAGAGCAGGCCTAGGCGGAAGAGTTCATCTCCCGAGGCGTTCGGCGTCGGAAGCGGCAAGCCTTCTTGGGCGACTTCCATAAGGGGCGACATTGTCCTTATCCCTGTTGCGACGGCCACCTCCGTTCTGGAGGTTCAGGGGCCGTCATCAGGCTCTAGGAAATACCATCCCCGCTGAACACATGGTTAAAGCCGGAGACGGCGGAACTTCATCATGAATCTCCACGCAGAATTCGCACGCAATACGTGTGCGACAGCTCTACAAAATCTTGCACTCAGCGGGCGCGCTGGTTGAACAGAACCCGTCGCCGGGCCTCGGCCTCTGGGCCAAGGTCGGAGAGATTCGCCGTTTTCACCAGGTCGGCCAGCCCCATCGCCCGCTTCACCGGTTCGCGCTCGCCGATCCGCTCCAGCCAGGCCTTCACGTGCGGGAACTCCTCGAGGATGATCCCCTGCAACCGCCAGTAGGAGGCCCAGGGCCAGGCGGCCATGTCGGCGATGGAGTAGTCGCCCGCCACATAGTCGCGCTCGGCCAGGCGCTTGTTGAGCACCCCGTAGAGCCGGTGGGTCTCATCGGTGTAGCGCCGCGCGCCATAGGCCACCTGGCGCTGGTCGGCGAGCAGGGTCGGCGCATAGCCGCGGAAGTGGTGCGCCTGGCCGGCCATGGGCCCAAGGCCGGCCATCTGCCAGAACAGCCATTCCTCCACCTCGACGCGCCCGCGCTCGCCTTCGCCGTAGAAGGCCCCGGCCTTGCGGGCGAGGTACTGCAGGATCGCCCCGGACTCGAAGACCGAGATCGGCCGCCCATCCGGGCCTTCCGGGTCGACGATGGCCGGCATGCGGTTGTTGGGGCTGATGGCCAGGAATTCGGGGCGGAACTGCTCGCCTGCCCCGATGTTCACCGGGCGCAGCTCATAGGGGAGACCCATCTCCTCGAGGGCGATGGTGACCTTGTGACCATTGGGCGTGGGCCAGTAGTGCACCTCTATGGGCTGGGGCATCGGCGTCTCCCTTTCGCTTTCCAACGGCGGCGCTCAGCCTTAGATGGCGTGGACACTGCGGCAGGCAATGCGCCGCCAGGCGATTATCGATCTTCCCGAGACGCTCGGGTGTTCAGCGTCAGTTCACGCGACGAGAGGCATGGTGGGCGCGTGGTCGCCTCGAAAACCATATCCAGCGCCTTGAAAGGCCTCGCCCGGCTCGCCGGCGTCCTGCTGCTGACCGCGATGGTCACGGCGGGACCGGCCACGGCGGAGGGCCGTGGTCGCGACCATGGCCGCGAAGGGCGTGGCGAAGGCCGCTGGTCGCGCGAGGAGGGCCCCGACCGTGGCGGCCCGCCCGGCCGCTACCGCGACGCGCCGCCCCCTTACGCCTACGGGCCGCCCCGCTACTACGCGCCCTACATGGGGCCGCCGGCCTATCAGCAGCGGCAAGGCCCCCCGGCGTTCGCCCTGCGTCGCGGGGGCATGGTTCCCCCGCAGTACCGCGGCGCCATCGTGCCGGACTACGGCCGCCACCGCCTGCGCCCGCCGCCGCCGGGCTTCGCCTGGGTCCGGCTCGGCGACCGCTACATGCTGGTCAGCCGCGCCACCGGGCAGATCTTCGATGTGATCGGCGACTAGCGGTATCGGCGCCCCGGGCTTTCGCCGGGCCACGTCAGAACCGCTTTTCGAACTCCACCGCC
>Ga0075364_10001183_pt1 | contig 13991 bp, 15 predicted proteins | sample EndMetdeltDD1764_FD_71517 | JGI IMG/M metagenome (GOLD analysis project Ga0075364, IMG submission 71517) | Populus endosphere microbial communities from Tennessee, USA - Endosphere MetaG P. deltoides DD176-4 | ecosystem: Host-associated > Plants > Roots > Endosphere | place: USA: Tennessee... | reverse complement strand
GGCTGCAAGATCGCCGAGGTTCCGGCCACTCTCGCGCGCGATCTGCGCGACCGCCCGCCGCACCTTCGCCCCTGGCGCGACGGCTGGCGGCACTTGCGCTACCTCCTGATGCTCAGTCCTACCGGGCTATTCGCTGTTCCCTCCGCCGTGCTTGCACGCCGCGGGCCAATCGTCTCGCTGCAGAAGGTCATCGGGTGGTGATGCTGGAAGCAGGGCCGGTCAGTCCGAAACGCGGCGACCTGGTGGGAGCCTATTGGCTTGCTGCCATCAAGACGCCCCGCTCTTGCGCTTACCACCCGGCGGACCGGACGAAGCCCGCACAATGATTTCGGCCGCGCATTCGAATTCGGTCGCATCCGCGCGATCTTCCAGGCGCGCCACCAGCACCCGTGCCGCCCGCCGCCCGACTTCATCACTTAGCACCCGCACGGTGGTAATCGGGATGGGCAGTTCACGCATGATCTCGATGTCATCGTAGCCAACGATCGACAGCTCGTCCGGCACACGAATATGCTGCACCTGACTCTCGAGCATGGCGCCGACCGCAAGATAAGCGTTGCCGCATATGAGGGCCGTTGGCCATGGCTTGCGGGCAAACACGCGCCGGAAGTGTTCGCGTGCTTCGGCCACTCCCCATAGTCCAACCACAAAGTGCGAGGGATGCACCGCGATCGATCGCTCCGCCAGGGCATCACGGATGCCTTGCAGGCGCGCCTGCGCGCGGTCATTGTTGTCCGTCGACTGCGCGATCACGCCAAACCGGCGATGGCCGAGGTCGGCTAGATAGCTGGTGAGGCGATAAAGCGCCTTGTGATTGTCGGGCCCGATGCACGTGCCATGACTCTGCGGATTGTAGACGAACGTGTTGACGGACGGCACCCCGCAATGGGCGAGGAACTCCGTCAGGGCTGGGTCGTGCGCTTCACCGACCAGGATGAGGCCGTCGACCCCGCGTTCCACCAGTTTGCGTACCTGCTGGTATTCCTGTTCAAGCTGATACTCCGAACAGGCCAACAGCAGCGTATATCCCAACTCGCCGAGCTCGTTTTGCAAGGCTTCGATCGCTCGCGCAAAGTCGCCGTGCGAAAGCGTCGGGAATACCGCCCCGATGGTGCCGGTGCGCCGCGTGGCCAGCGCCCGGGCCCGCCCGTCGGGCACCCACTTCAGATGCCGCACCACCGATGCAATGCGGGTGCGCAGCTCGGATGAAACCAATTCAGGATTGTTCATGAAGCGCGAGACCGTGGCCGTCGACACTCCGGCGACTTCTGCCACGTCGCGCAGCCCCACGCGCGCCTGCGGCCCCGGCGACATGCCGCGCGGGCCTCGTTCGAGGGGACGAGACGTTGCAGAGGAAGTGCGGCCCGTCGGCGCCTTCTGCTTACGTCTCAAGATCCCCTCCGTGCTGGTTCCGGGAGCTGTTCGCGGTCAGTATCATGCTTCGCCGGCTTTCTGCGAGAGGCCACGGCCTCTTGTCGAAGGCGGTGGCCCTTGCATTTACCCACCACCGGCAGTCGCGCCGGGGGTAGGCCGCGATGATTGACAGATCGGCGACGGTAGCTTTACTTGTAATCGGTTACAACGCAATTGGTATCGAGTTGGCATGCCAACGATGCGTAGCTCACGCAACGCTGTGGCCGCACCGTCCCCGCCCCGCTCTACAGCCACTTGTGGTCGTCATTCTGATGCGCCTGCACATTTGGCACCTAGTTGACTGCTCATTTCGCGGACGCTGTGCGGGTCGAATGAGGGATAAGCTGGACAAGCTTGGCTTGGATAGGCTTGGTAGATCAGCCTCAACACCACCGTGCACTGTGCTGCTGCTCAGCCTTACAGCTGGTGCACCAGATGTGCGATGTTGGGAATGGCGGCATCGAAAGAAGGATGTGGGCAGGTGTTGCTGGGCTGCATAGCTGATGATTTCACGGGCGCCACGGACCTCGCCAATATGTTGGTGCGCGGCGGCATGCGCACCATCCAGACCATCGGCGTCCCCGCGGCGCCACTCGCCGAACAGGTCGATGCCGTTGTGGTCGCTCTAAAGTCGCGCACCATCCCGGCGCCGGAAGCCGTCAACCAGTCCCTGGCTGCGCTGGCGTGGCTACAGGCAGCGAAATGCCGGCAGATCTATTTCAAGTACTGTTCGACCTTCGACTCCACGCCGCGCGGCAATATTGGTCCGGTGACCGACGCGCTAATGCAGGCTTTGCAGGCAGAGTTCACGATTGCCTGTCCGGCCTTCCCGGAAAACGGACGCACGATCTGCCACGGCTACCTGTTCGTCGGCGACCAGCTGCTCTCCGAATCCGGCATGAAGGATCACCCGCTCACGCCCATGACCGACGCCAACCTGGTCCGCGTGCTGGCGCCGCAGACGCGGCGCAAGGTCGGACGCATCGGCTACGCGACGGTGGCGGCAGGCGCGGCTGCAATTCGCGAGGCGACGCACCGACTGAAGCAAGACGGCGTCGGCATTGCCATCGTTGATGCCCTGGCCGACGCCGACCTGCGTACCATCGCCGAGGCCTATGCGGATCTACCACTGGTCACGGCCGGTTCGGGCATCGGCCTCGGCCTTGCCGAATACCACCGCAAGGCTGGCGTACTCGCGCATAGCGCCTCCGCGGCGTCTCTGCCGCGCGTGCAAGGCACGGCCGCCGTGCTCTCGGGCAGCTGCTCGACGGCTACCAACGGACAAGTGCTGCACTGGGTACGTCAACGCCCTGCCTTTCGCCTCGATCCGTTGTGCCTTGCCAGAGACCCGTCGCACGCCGACCAGGCGCTGGCCTGGGCGCGAGGCCAGGACCCCTCTACGCCAGTCCTGATCTATGCGACGGCTGCAGCGCCGGAGGTCAAACACGTCCAAGAGGAGTTGGGTGCGGCGCGCGCTGGCCAGCTCGTCGAGCAAGCGCTCGCGCGTATCGCCAAAGGGCTCGTGCAAGCCGGCGCGCGCAAGCTGGTGGTGGCGGGAGGCGAGACCGCAGGCGCCGTGGTGAGCGCGCTCGGCGTGCGCAGCCTGCGCATTGGCCCGCAAATCGATCCGGGTGTGCCTTGGACGCAGAGCCTGGACGACCCGCCAATTGCACTGGCGCTCAAGTCCGGCAACTTCGGCAGCCCGGATTTCTTCGAAAAAGCCCTGGCGCAATTGGAGTGAGGCATGCAGGAGCACCAACTGCGCGATCAGATTTGCGAGCTCGGCAAGTCGATCTACGATCGCGGTTTGACGCACGGATCGACCGGCAACATCAGCGCGCGCTGCCCGGACGGGTGGTTGTTGACGCCGACCGGCTCCAATCTCGGCAAGCTGGACCCGGCGCAATTGTCCAAACTCGACTGGAACGGAAAGCTCATGTCCGGCCATGCGCCGTCCAAGGAGGCTTTCCTGCACCTGGCGATGTACCAGGAGCGTGGCAGCAACGGCGCGGTGGTGCACCTGCACGCCACGCATTCCGTCGCCGTCTCGGTGCTGGAGGACCTCGATCCGGAGGATCTGCTGCCGCCGCTGACGGCTTACTATGTGATGCGCATCGGCCGTCTGCCGCTGGTTCCCTACTACGCGCCTGGCGATCTGCAACTGGCAGAAGCGGTGCGCGGCTACGCTGGGCGCCACCATGCCATGCTGCTGGCCAATCACGGTCCGGTGGTGGGCGGCAGCAGCCTGGCTGCTGCCGCCGACGCCATCGAAGAACTGGAAGCCACGGCCAAACTTTACCTGCTGCTGCGCGGCCAGCGCCTTCGGCCACTGACCGATGCGCAGGTGGCCGACATCCGCCGCCGCTTTCCGATCGCCTAGCCGCCGGTCACCTTGCAGGTGGTCTTGCTAGGCGCGGCGCCGGCGATCTTGCGGTCTTGATGCGTGCATCGCGTCGATGTCGGCCAGCAGGCGCATGGGCTCAGGCTTGAAGATGCGCGCATCCATGCGCTTCAGATCGGCCGCAATGCGCGGCCGGAAGGCCATGCAGGGCAGAATGTCACGCTCGATATCGATGCCCGGCGCGATCTCGATCAGCTCCAGGCCGCCCCCAGCAGCCCGGAAGACTGCGCGCTCGGTCACGAAAATGGCTGTGCGCCCCTCGCGCTCGGCGAATGCGGCATTGTAGCAGATCTGCTCGATGTGATTGACGAACTTGCGATGCCGCCCTTCCTGCTTGATGGACAATTTGCCGTCGCCGGTCGCAAGCTCCAGACCGCCCGATGTAAACGTGCCGCTGAACACGACGCGCTTGGCGTTCTGACTGATATTGATGAAGCCGCCAATGCCGACAATCTTGGACCCGAAGCGGCTGATATTTACATTGCCGGAAGGATCGACCTCGGCAAACGACAAGAAAGCGATATCGAGCCCGCCGCCATCATAGAAATCGAACTGATAGGGCTGGTCGATGATCGCGTCATAGTTTTGCGACGCGCCGGAATCGACTCCGGTGAGCGGCGCGCCGCCGATGAAGCCCTGCTCGTTGGTGAGGGCGATGCGATCCAGGATCATTTCTTCGGTCGCGACGGCCGATATGCCGGTCGAAATGCCGGCGCCGAGGTTGCAAATGGCGCCGGGCACGATCTCCATGGCGGCCCGCCGCGCCACGATCTTGCGCATGTCGAACGGCAACGTCTTGAGCGTGTGCGCCGGCACCTTGAGCTCGCCGGCATAGGCCGGACTGTAGTCGGTCGCGTAGGTCTGACGCTGGTCGCGATCGACCACGACATAGTCGACGAGGATGCCCGGGATCTTGATGGTCTTGGCCGGCAGGCTGCCGCGTCGTGCCATGCGCTTGACCTGCACGATAACGATGCCGCCGTTACGCCGCGTGGCCTGCGCGCAGGACAGCATCTCGCCGAAGATCGCCTCCTGCTCCATGCTGACGTTGCCGTCTTCATCCGCGGTCGTGCCCCGCAACACCGCCACGTCGATCGGAAACGGCTTGAAGCGGAGATATTCCTGGCCGTCGATCACCATCAGCTCGACGAGATCCTCGGTGGCGGTCTTGCTCTGCCGGGCACCGCCATGGCGGGGATCGACGAAGGTGTGCAGGCCGGTGCGCGTGATCAGCCCAGGCCTGCCGGCCGCCAGGTCGCGCATCATCTGCGAAAGGACGCCCTGCGGCAGCGTATAGGATTCGATTGCACCGGACACGGCGAGGTCGATCATGGCCGGTGAATCGATCAGGGCACTGGTGATCGAGCGCTTGAGCATTCCCGCATGGCAAAACCGCGCCGCCCCCTTGGTGGCCCGGTCGCCCAGTCCGACGACGTGAATGAGCGTCAGTCGTTTGGGGGAGGCATCCGCCAAATAGCGCGCCTCGAGCGCCTCCAGTACCTTTTCTGGAATAGCATGGCCGCCGCCCGACCCGCTCACCAGGACGTGGTCGCCATCCGCGACCATGCCGGCGGCTCTTTCCGCATCAATCATCTGCATGAGGGATAACCCGCGGGCGAGACGGCGCGAATTTTTTCGCGCGGGTGGTTGACCGATGCGGCATTCGATTGTAACCGTTTACATAAAAGGGCGACATGGCGGCTGTCAAGACGCTTGCGCGGGCTGAACCACAATTGGCACCGCGCGGTCGCAAAAGGGGAGGTGCACGTTCCTATGGCTATCAAGCACGTGGCCTCGGATCTCGACGCTCAAGAGCCGCTGCGGCCGGCCCATGTGCGCTTCCGGTCGCTCAAACGCAAACTTCGCTTCGTGGCCTGGAGCCTGCTTCCGCCGCTGACGTTCGTGGCCATCATCGGCCTCTGGTCGGCCTCGGTCCGGTTCTTCAAGATCCCAGCCTATTTGCTGCCAGGGCCAGCCGACATCTTCTCCCGCATCTGGGCCGATTACCCGATGCTCTGGACGCATGCCACCGTCACGATGACCGAGATCGTGCTTGGCTTTGCATTGACGGTCGTCACGGCCATTCCCCTTGGCCTCGTCATCGCCCTGTCGCCGTTCGCCAAACAGGTCCTCTATCCGCCGATCATGCTGCTGCAGCTCGTGCCGAAGATCGCGGTGGCGCCGCTGTTTCTCGTCTGGCTCGGGTTCGGCATGGAATCAAAGGTGCTCCTCACAACGCTGATGACATTCTTCCCGCTGCTGATTGCCAGCATCAGCGGCTTCCAGATCCTCGACACCCGCCTGCTCTATCTCACCCAATCGATGGGTGCGAGCACGTGGCTGACGTTCCGCTACCTGCGCTTCCCGGCGGCCCTGCCGGTGATCTTCTCTGGATTGAAGACCTCGGCGACCATTGCCGCCACGGCTGCCATCGTCGCTGAGTTCGTGGGAGCAAACCAAGGGCTCGGCTACGTCTTGCTGCGCGGCACCAGCACGATGGATATCGAGCTCACCTTCGCCGTGCTGGTCGTGCTCACGGTGATCGGCATCGTCATCAACTACGCGGTCGAGTTTGCCGAATGGGCCATGGCCCCGTGGCAGCGGATCGACAAGACCTGAGCCTCGTCTTCACATTTATCAGCCCTGATGGAGAGGAAACGCACATGCATAACATGATCCGGTGTCTGGCGGCCGGTGCGGTTGTCGCTTCCAGTCTCGTTTTGGCGACCGGCGCGCTGGCGCAGACAAAACTCACCTTTCAGCTCAACTGGGTCGCAGGTGGGGCCAATGCGGGTTTCGCTGCCGCGGTCGGCGAGGGCTATTACAAGGATGCCGGCCTCGACGTCACGGTTGTGCAGGGCAACGGGTCAGGCAACACGGCTCAGCTGGTCGCCAGCGGCCGCTCGCAACTCGCCTATGCCGACGCCGTGGCGGTCAGCCAGCTGATTGCTAAAGGCGCGCCTATGACGGTGGTGGCGACCGTCTACCAATCCAATCCGAACCAGGTGTCGGCGCTGAAAAAGACCGGCATCAAGTCGGTGAAAGATCTGGTCGGCAAGAAGGTCGGCGTTCCCTCGGGCTCCTCGCAGACCACCATGTTGCCGCTGTTCCTGAAGGCCAACGGGCTCAAGGAATCGGACATGACCATGCTCAACATGCCGCCCACCTCGATGGTGCCGTCGCTTCTGCAGGGCCAGGTCGACGCCATCCTTGGATCGATGGACGCCTACCAGATCCAGCTCGAGGCGCAGGGCGCCGAGCTCGACAATTACCGGTTTGCGGACTACGGCGTGCCGACCGTCAGCACCTCGATCTTTGCCGCCAACAGTTTCATCAAGGAAAACCCCGATGTGCTGCGCAAGTTCATTGCTGCCAGCCTGAAGGGCTGGAGCTTCGCGCTCGACAATCCGGCCAAGACGATCCAGCACATCAAGGCGGTCTTCCCCGACGTGAACGAAAAGCTGGCGACCAGTGAGCTGGCCGCCATTACGCCGCTGTTCTGCAGCGGCGGCGCCCAGTTCATCGGCAAGGCGGAGGACGCGCATTGGACGCGCACGCAGGCGCTGCTCTCGGAAGTAGGATTGCTGCCGGCCGGCCAGGATCCGAAGAGCTATTATTCGAACGACTACCTGCCGCCGGCAGACCAAATGCGAGCCTGCAAGAAATAGAGTGCAGGCCCGAACTCGGCAGTCCCTGCAGCCCTTGCCCGGAGCAACATGACAACACCGTCGCACGTCGGCTATCGCTACGACGATCTGTTCGTGGGCATGCGCTTTCGCAGCCCCGGGCGGACCATCACCGATGCGGATCTCGTCAACTTCGCCGGACTTACCGGTGACTTTTCCGAGCTTCACACGAGTGACGTCTACGGCAAGGCCAGTCAATTCGGCAAACGGGTAGCGCACGGCATGCTCGGGCTTGCCTATGCGCATGGCTTGATGTGGCCGAGGACAGGCGAATTGCGGGAGACCGCCATCGCCTTCCTCGGTATCTCCGATTGGAGGTTCGTGGGCCCGATCTTCATCGGCGATACGATCTTCGTCAATTATGTGCTGACCGAGCTGCGCGACAGTGCGTCAAGACCGACGCAAGCCATCGCCACATTCGACGTCGAGGTTGTCAATCAAGACGGCCGCGTCGCCCAACGCGGCAAGAAAGTATTGCTGGTCTCGAAAGTCCCCCTCGAGGCCGTGGCGGCATCACGCACCATGCCGCTGCGAGATGGCTTGTCATGAGCACCGCCTCGCCCGCGGAGAAGAACTCCGGCGTGCCCATCTCGATCCGCAACGTGGCGAAGATCTTCGGCGAAGATACCGATAAGCCCTTCCGCGCCCTCAAGCCGATCAGCGTGTCGATCGCCGCTGGGGAATTCATCTCGGTGGTGGGCGCGTCGGGTTGCGGCAAGAGCACGCTGATGCTGATGGTGGCTGGTCTGCTCAAGCCGACGGCTGGCGAGATCCGCGTCAGCAACGATATCGTGTCGCAGCCAGTCACGGATGTCGGCATCGCCTTCCAAGACCACCTGCTTCTCGATTTCCGTACGGCGTTCGAGAATGTCATGCTGCATGCGGATATCCGCAAATTGCCCAGGCCGCCCATGGAGCGGCGGGCCAAAGAGCTGTTCGCGCAATTGCGGCTCGAGCACGCCATGCACAAATACCCGATCCAGCTCTCCGGCGGCATGCGCCAGCGTGTGTCGCTGATCCGCACGCTGGTGCATGATCCCTCCGTGCTTCTCATGGACGAACCCTTCGGCGCGCTCGATGCCCTGACGCGGCTGCAAGTTCGGTCGGATCTCGAGGCCCTTTGGCTGCGCCGAAGACCAACCGTCCTGTTCATCACGCACAGCGTCGAGGAGGCCGTCGGCCTGTCGGACCGGATCCTGGTGATGAGCCCCAGCCCAGGCGAGGTGATCGACGAGATCAATGTCGAGCTGCCGCGCCCGCGTCCGCTGGTTCTCGGCGATGCGCCCGAATTCGGCGCCTATGTCAACCGCATCCACCACCATTTCGAGCGCTTGGGCGTCCTGCTTGGGGCGGCCGACTTGGCCCGATCAAGATAGCGATTCAGCCACGCAGCAGTACGATCCCGAAGGCAAGCCGCCGTCACGGTCGGCGAGCAGATCGCGGCTCGGTTTCAAGCTGGACGAAAGCGTCGAGCAGATCATTCGCATCCACATCGAGGACGAGCTTGGGGGCGCCTGGGGGGCGCATTGCCTGAGCCCGGCCACGATTCTGGTCCACAGCGCATTTTGCCTTTTGTTGCACATTTGCTGTAGCTTGCGTCGCAACCGAAATCGCCAGGTGGGCACCCTGGCCGAAGGGAGACCATGCACATGCTGACGCCTGCACGCGTTCTTACCCAATTGCTGACGGCGGCCGCTGCCGTTGTGCTGCTCGCGTCCGTCGCAGACGCCCAGCCTCGCCGCGGCATCATCGGCTATGTGACAGCCGACTCCTTCTATGGAGTGCAGACCATCACCGGGCCGGTGCGCGTCGGTCCGCAAGGCCGTCTGGAGGTCGGATTGCCCGGCGGCACCTGGATCGAATGCCGCCGCAGCTGCCGCAATACCCTGCGGCAGGAAACCGTCGACTTCTGGCAGCATCGCGACTACCGCAACGGCGCCGACGGCCCGGGTTATTTCCATCGCCGCTTCTGAACGGCAGTCGATCCGTCATCCCACAAGCCGGGCGCTATGCGGGATGACGGATTTGAATCAGTTGCAGGGGCGGGCGCGTGCAACGCAGCGCCACTTCTCGCCCGGCTCCTCCTTGTGGCAACGCGTGGTCTTGTCCTCCGCCTTGCTCCAGAACGCGTAGCCGGCGCCGTACTTCTCGCGCACCTCCGTGCGCCAGCGGGCGCGCGAGAGCAGCTCGGTTGGATACTTGAACGTGCCCTCGGCGATGCCCTGCACGGAGCCGCGGCAGGCCGCGCTGGCTGGGGCAGGCGCAATCGCTAGCGCGCCGAGGAGCACGGCCGCGCCGGCGCCGATCACCGCGTATTTGGCAGACATTTGAGCCTCCATTGTCACACGAGACGTGGCGACGAGCGCGCCCGCGGGAGCTGCGTGAGCGCTCGTCGTATCGTTTTGGGTGGCGCTCCTATGCAGCGCCGGATATCAGCTGCGTCGGTACTTGCGCAGCTTGTCCCAGGTACGCTCGTCTACCTCTCCAGTGACGCGCAGGTCGTTCTCTCTCTGGAACCGGCGCACGGCCTGCGTGGTCTTGGGGCCGAACTCGCCGTCGACGTCATCGCGCTCCAGGAAGCCGGCCCGGGACAGCAGGCGCTGGATCGCGAACACTCTGCGGTCCTTGTCGTCGTAGTCCTTGCCGACATCTTCGTCATCGACGGCCGCCGCGGTGAGATGGCAGGGATAGCCGCCAACGTTGCAGCGCTTGTTCAGCTTGCCCAGCGTGCCGATCGAGGCCGACTCGCATTCGATGCGGGCTTGGCGTGCTTTGGTGAAATCCATGTACCGCTCGCCGTACTTCTGGCGCACCTCGCGCTGCCAGTTGTCGATGGCGAGGCGGGTCGCCCGACCCTGGCCGAGGATGGTCGCCTTGCCGGACGCCTTGATCAGCTCGCCCTTGCAACGCTCTTCTTGCGCATCCGCTGTCACGGTGAACCCGGCCAGCAGGAGCACGCCTGCACCCATCACTGCAAATCTGGCTGACATCTCAACCTCCATTGAATACTGCAAATTTTTGACAGGCATGCGGGGGGTGTCCACCGCGGGGCGTTCAATCGCATCGCATTTGGACTTATCGTTGTCCCTTCTGGTGCGGAATAACGGCGTTGCCAGGCGCTTCCGTCGCTGCTGCGGCGCAAGCTGGCGCAACGTCCGGCAAGCGGCTGCATTGCTGCCCGGCTGCCAGGCCGATTGCGCATTGCGCCGGGCTGTGGATGATGCCGGCCGGGGACTATACTCTCGATCGGGCGAACCAGTGATATCGGATGATGCAACCGCTGCCCTTCCGGCGGCGCGGCGTGGCTTCTGGCGCGATCTGACCGCAGCGCATGCTGCCAACGGCCTGGTCGGCTTCCTGTTTGCGGCCAGCGGTCCGCTGGCCATCGTGCTGGCGACCGGCACCAAGGGCGGACTGTCGGAGGCCGACCTCGCGTCCTGGGTGTTCGGCTCGCTGGTCGGCAACGGCATCGTCAGCATCATCTTCTGCCTGCGCTATCGACAGCCGCTGGTGTTCTTCTGGACCATCCCCGGCACCGTCCTGATCGCCCCCGCGCTCGCCCACATGACGTTTGCCGAGGTGATCGGTGCCTATGTCGCCACCGGCCTGCTGATGACCGTGCTCGGCGCCCTGGGCTGGGTGCAGCGCGTCATGCAGGCCATCCCGCTGCCGATCGTGATGGGTATGGTGGCCGGCGTCTTCCTGGCCTTCGGGCTCGACTGGGTGCGCGCCTTCCAGGTCGACCTATGGCTCGCCGCCGCCATGACGGCGGCCTATCTTGCGGTCGGCGCCATTCCGCCATTGGCCAGGCGCCTGCCGCCGCTGCTGGTTGCGCTCGCCGTCGGCGCCGCGCTGATCGCCTGGTCGGGAAGTTTCGCGCCGGGCCTCGAGCCGGCCACCGCCTTTGCGGCGCCCCGACTACAGGTGCCGGCGTTCTCCTGGGCGGCCATGCTCGAGCTGGTGGTGCCGCTGGCGATCAGCGTGCTGGTCGTGCAGAACGGACAGGGTTTCGCCGTACTGACCGCGGCCGGCCACAATCCGCCGATCAACGCCATCGCCGTCGGCTGCGGCGTCACCTCGACGATCGCCGCCTTCGTCGGCGCCGTCTCGACGTGCCTCACCGGCCCCGTCAACGCCATCATCTCCGCCGGCGGCGACCGGCGCACGCAATATACGGCGGGCGTCGTGGTGGGAACGCTCGCCCTGCTGTGCGGACTGGTGGCGCCGGCCGTCACGCGCCTGATGCTGGCGGCACCGCCGGCCTTCATCGCCACGCTCGCGGGGCTCGCCATGCTGCGCGTGCTGCAGAGCGCGTTCGCGGTCGCTTTCCAGGGCCGCTACACGCTGGGCGCGCTCGTCACGTTTCTGGTGACCGTCGCCGGCATCCCGATCTTCAACATCGGCGCGCCGTTCTGGGCCTTGCTGTCCGGGGCCGCCGTGTCCCTTGCCATGGAGCCATCCGACTGGCGCCGCGGCGAGAAGGCGAAAGAGGCTTAGCGCCTTCGCCACCCGTCATCCCGCAATGCGCGCCGGTCCCCGGGGTTGCTTGCACTCGGACTTGTTCCGAGTGTCCCGGGGGCCAGCGCACATCTGGGATGACGCGAGCCGCCGACCTAGCGGGCCTCGGCGGCGAGTTGATCGAAGAAGGTCCTGGCATTGAACTCGTCACCCGCGCTGCACGCGTCGTAGGCGCGCAAGGCAATACGGTTGGCGTTGGCGATCTTTTCCGCGGGCAAGCCCTCGGCCTTCTCCTTGTGGAACTTTTCCAGGGCGCCTTTGTACAAGGCCGCGCAATCCATTTTGCCCTGCGCGGAGGCAGATGCGGCAATGACACCGAGAGCTGCTATGCCAATGAGAGCAGACTTGAACATGCTATTCTCCTAGCGGGTGACGTGTTGGCCTGGGAACCGCGGAACCCAGCGCAGCGTGAGCCGGCCGAGCCGCGCTCTTGCATTGGGCAAGGCTACACAGGCCGTGGGCCGGGACGTATCGGGGAAAACCCGACGATGGGCGGCCCTAACACCCGAGGCGCTCGCCGGCACAGGGCGGCGGGGGGCCAGCAGGGGCCGTCGACATCAGGGGCCAGACTGCCCCACGGCGCCATCCCAGGCCTTGCCCCGGGCGCCCGCGCACATCCGTGTTTACCCGTACGCGACTCCCGCCGCGGTACACAGCCGCGCTACAATTCTCCCCGCACCGATCATCTGCGGAGCCGAGCCCACGCCATGTCCACGACCACCCGTCGCGCCGCCTGCAACTGCGGCCAGCTCAACCTCACCATTGAGGGCGAACCGGCCCGCGTCTCGATGTGCCACTGCTTCGAGTGCCAGCGCCGCACCGGCGCCGTGCTCAGCAACCAGGCGCGCTTCCGCCGCGAGCAGATCGCCTTCGCCGGCCGCTCCACCGCTTGGACGCGCACGGCCGAGAGCGGCAACGCCCTGACCTTCCACTTCTGTCCGGTGTGCGGCTCGACCGTCTACTGGGAGGGCCAGGGCTTCCCCGGCCTCGTCGCCGTCGCCATCGGCACCTTCGCCGACCCGGATTTCCCCGCACCCACCATCGCCGTCTGGGAGGAGTGCCGCCACCCCTGGGTGTCGCTGCCGCCCGACACGCCGCCGCAGCGCACGGCCAAGCAGGGGTGACTATCGTCTCCCTCTCCCAGCCCGCGGGGGAGAGGGCAGCCACAGCTGTCATCCTCGGGCTTGTCCCGAGGACCCATCTCTCCGCAAATGCCAGCTCGGCTGATCGCACAAACCGCGCGGCAGCTGTCGTATGTATTGCAACGCCCCCCACACCGCAAAAGGCGCCGCCTCGCGGCGACGCCTTCCGCAACCACGCCCGCTGCTCCCCGTCCCCTCGCGGGCGCAGCGCAACCTATTTGTAGTAGCCCACGCCGCACACCTGGTCGGCGACCTTGGTGACGTAGCTCACCTTCTGCACCGGCGTGGTGTCGGCGCCCGGCCGCGGCCACATGTAGGAGACCTCGGCGATCTTGCCATCGGCCGCGTTGGCGACGATCTCCTCGCCCAGCTTCTTGCCGTTCTTGTCGACCAGGCTCTTGATCTGCTGGCCCTTGATGGCGGGATGGGCGGTGATCACGCCGTCCGGCCCGGCGCAGAACACGTACAGGTCGCGGTCCTTGAAGCCACCGGCGCCGGCCTGGAAGTCGGCCAGGGCCTTGGCCTTGTCCGCCTTCACGGCGGCCACGGCCTTCTCGAGCATGGCCTTGGCCTCGGCGGACGTGCCGAACTGACCTTGCGCCGCCGCGGTGGCGGCGAACGCGGCAATGGCAGCGATGGTCACGAATACTTTGCGAAGCATGGGCGTCTCCCTATTCTTGTTCGTAAGCCGCCCAGCGCGATCCGGTAACGATTCAGCGCGCCAATTGTAGCGTTCTGTGGGCAGCGCTTTGCCGGTTGCGACAGCGCTCCCGCAGCGCCATATACTGGTCTCATGTCCCGCCCTCCCCGTGACACATCCAGGCAGCGTGT
>Ga0075364_10001182_pt1 | contig 13996 bp, 12 predicted proteins | sample EndMetdeltDD1764_FD_71517 | JGI IMG/M metagenome (GOLD analysis project Ga0075364, IMG submission 71517) | Populus endosphere microbial communities from Tennessee, USA - Endosphere MetaG P. deltoides DD176-4 | ecosystem: Host-associated > Plants > Roots > Endosphere | place: USA: Tennessee... | reverse complement strand
TCGACTACAACACTCGCCACAATCGGTGTTCACAGAACAACTCCTTAATTTATATGGACTTTTCAAGTATAAGGGAAAGCCCTGAACGTGGCAAGCCTACCGACCAACGACTGGCGAACCGAAGGCCAGACTTCACGATCAGTACACCAGTCCGTCCAGCCAGCCCATTCTTTCGTAGACATGCATGACGACCATCGCAATCAGCGACATACTGACCACGGCGCCCAGCAACACGCTGGCCAGTGCGATGAGTACGTGGGGCAACCGTACGCTGGCTCGGACGGGCCATTGCGGGTTGTAGCGCCGGTCGAAGCGCTCGCCGGACATCAGCGCCAGTATGGCCGCCTCGAGCATGCCCGCCGCCACCAGCACTCCAAACAGAAAAAAGGCGGGGGTGTCGAACCAGACCGGTTCCCGAGAGGCGAGCCCTGCACAGACGAGAGCAAATAGGGTAACGATCCAGGCATAGCGGCGGCGCAGATACCAATTCTGGACACCCACGCCTCCCAGCAGCAGGGCCAGCACTGCGGCGACACCCTTGGATCGATACGCCACTGTCGCCGCAGCGCCCGCCCGGTCGTGCGCCGCTCTCGGACCGGCCTGCGGGGCCGGTGTCAACATCGCGCTGTTCGGGTGAGCCGGCTTCATGGGCGATACGTCCTGTCCAATACGGGGCACCCGTCCATGACTGGCGGGGGCAAACCCTTGCGTCACACGATCGGCGACGCTGCTGCGGCAATTGTAATGGACGTAAACTACGCGCATGACGACCCGATATGATGTGGCCATCCTCGGAGCCGGCCCCGTTGGCATGGCCCTGGCCTTGATGCTGGCAAGACTGACCGACGATCCGTCGCGGATCGCCGTGTTCGGACGACAACCTGCACCCGGTTTGGCCGCCCGCCCCGACCCTCGCACGCTTGCGTTGAACGAGGGCAGCCGCCTGACTCTCTCGGCCCTGGACGCCTGGCCCGCACATGCGGCGCCGATCCAGACCATCCACGTCTCGCAAGCCGGCCGCCTTGGCCGCACCGTCATTCGCCACGATGACTTCGATGTACCTGCTCTGGGTCACGTCGCACACTACGCCAGTCTCACCGATGCCTTGCAGGCGCAGATTCGCCGCGCGGGCGTGGCCTCGCATGATGCAGTGCCAGCCGATCTGCTCGAGCAGGACGGCGGCGACCCGGATTACCCGGTGAGGCTGCCCCGTGCGGCGCAGCCGGCCAGCGTTGTGTCCGCATCGCGCGAGGAGGCCTCGGAGCACGCCGCAACACGCAAGGCCACTCACGATCCATCCAGCGAGCGCCCCATCAGGGCGCGCGTGGTCGTCATTGCAGACGGCACCGCTGCGGCCGAAATCGTGCGCGACTATGACCAGCATGCCGTGCTCACGCAGGCACGGGCCTCGCGTCCGCGTCCCGGCTGGGCCTGGGAGCGCTTCCGTCAGGAAGGACCGCTCGCCGTCCTGCCCCACCCTGGCGGCGAGGATCACTATGCCATCGTCTGGTGCTGCCGGCCCGCGACTGCGCGGCACCTCAATACGCTGGGCGATGATGCCCTGTCGCGAGAATTGACCGCTGCATTCGGGGATCGCCTGGGCACCCTGCAGGTGCACGGGGACCGACACGTTTTTCCGCTCACGCTGCGTGCACGCCGTCAGGTCGTGGACCGCAACGTCGTGGCCATCGGCAACGCGGCACAATCGCTGCATCCGGTGGCCGGCCAGGGATTGAACCTGGGTCTGCGAGACGCTGCACAACTGAGTCAGGCCCTGGCGCCCTGGTTGGCCCAACCGGGCGAACCGGACGCCGCTCGCGCCGCGCTGCTCCGGTATGCTCGCAGCCGCCGGATCGACCGCCAGGTCACCGGTCTGCTGACCGACCTCATGCCGCGGGTGTTTTCGACTGGCTGGGCGGGTGTGGAGCATGTCAGCGGGGCGGCCCTGCTGGCCCTGGATCTGAGCCGTCACCTGCGCGCGCCTCTGGCCCGACAGCTGCTCTACGGTAGCCGCGGATAGGGTATCGACCTCCCGCTGCGGCAGTCGCGGGGTGCGTCCAGCGCACCCGCTGCGGCCACGCCGGCAGCTCGCCCGCCTCCTGCGTTCGGTTCCCGAACCGTTGTGCGGGCACGACGAATCAGGAAATGGGGCCGCATCTGGCCGGGTAGAATTCGGTCATGCAAATCGGCCAATGGACGCTTCCCAATAACGTGTTTGTCGCGCCCATGGCGGGTGTGACGGATCGCCCTTTCCGTCAGCTATGCAAGACGCTGGGCGCCGGCCATGCCGTTTCCGAGATGGCGGCCAGCAATCCCCGTCTGTGGGACAGCGTGAAAACCTCCCGTCGCCTGGATCACGCGGGCGAGATCGATCCCATCGCCGTCCAGATCGCCGGGGCCGACCCGGACATGATGGCGGAGGCTGCCCGCTTCAACGTCGAGAAGGGGGCCCGCATCATCGACATCAACATGGGGTGTCCGGTCAAGAAGGTCTGCGCAGTTGCCTCGGGCTCGGCGCTGCTGCGTCACGAGGACCTGATTGCCCGCATCCTGGATCGCGTGGTGTCGGCCTGCGCACCCCTGGACGTACCGGTCACGCTGAAGACCCGCACGGGCTGGGATCGCAGCAGCCGCAACGCCCTCCGTATCCTGAAGATTGCCGAATCGGCCGGCATCGCTGCGCTGACGCTGCATGGGCGCACCCGGGCGGACATGTACACCGGCGAAGCCGAATACGACACGCTGCGCGACGTCAAGGCCCAGGCGCAGATTCCCATCGTGGCCAACGGCGACATCGACAGTCCCGAGAAAGCCCGCTTCGTTCTGGACTACACTGGCGCTGACGCCGTGATGATCGGACGGGCGGCACAAGGTCGCCCGTGGATTTTTCGAGAGATCGATCACTTCCTGCGTACCGGCCAGCACCTCGCCCCGCCGGACCATTCGGAAATGCGGGATCTGCTGCTGGCGCATCTGGACGATCATTACCGGTTTTACGGCGAGACGACCGGCGTTCGCTCGGCCCGCAAGCATATTGGTTGGTATGTCGCATCGCTGCCTGGCGCGCAGGCATTTTGCGATGTCATGAATCGCATCGACTCGACGCACGAGCAGTCACGCGCTGTCGCTCGCTGGTTTGACGATTTGGCGCGCAGCGGGCAAGATGCGCGCCCCGAGTGCACTGCCCTGCAAGCCGCTTGAAAGCAGTACTAAAACAATTCGACGGAAAAAATGAGCAAGAAAGACGTTTTGGAAGATTGCGTTCGCGCCAGCCTGGATCGCTATTTCGAGGATCTGGGCGGATCTGAGCCGCACGACATGTGGGACATGGTGATGCGCTGTGTCGAGCGTCCCGTGCTCGAAGTGGCGATGGCGCGTGCCAACGGCAACCAGTCGCGTGCGGCCGAGATGCTGGGCATGACGCGCAACACGCTGCGCAAGAAGCTGATCTCCCACAACCTGCAAGCCTGAGTCTGCAGGGGTGCGCGCGCCGCCGGCCCGCACCGCACCCTGCCTGCGCCGTTCGTCACCTTTCCCTTCTCCCTCCTGTTCTTCGACATTCTCTGCCATGACCCTACACACCGCCCTGCTGTCTGTCTCCGATAAAACAGGCATCGTCGATTTCGCTCGTGAGCTCGCCGCTCGTGGCGTGCGCCTGCTGTCCACTGGCGGTACGGCCAAGCTGCTGGCGGAATCCGGGTTGGACGTGACTGAAGTGGCGGCGCATACGGGATCGCCGGAGATCCTGGACGGTCGCGTCAAGACACTGCATCCGAAAATCCATGGTGGCCTGCTGGCCCGTCGCGACAGCGCCGCGCACCTGGACACGCTGACCGAGCACGGTATCGACCGAATCGATCTGCTGGTCGTCAACCTTTACCCCTTCCGCGAGACGGTGGCCCGTGCGGACTGCTCCTTCGCCGACGCGGTCGAGAACATCGACATCGGCGGACCCGCGATGCTGCGTGCCGCAGCCAAGAATCACGGTACCGAAGCCGGTGGCGTCACCGTGGTCATCGATCCGGCCGACTACTCGCGCGTGCTGGCCGACATGGACGGCCCCAAGGGGGAGCCCGCCTATGGCCTGCGCCTGGAATTGGCTGCAAAGGTGTATGCCCACACGGCAGCGTATGACGGCGCGATCGCCGCTTATCTGACCAGCCTGACCGACGCCGAACCGGCGCAGGATGCCACGCCGGCCCGCGCAGAATGGCCCAGGACGCTGACGATCCAGCTGGATCGTCACCAAACCCTGCGTTATGGTGAGAATCCCCACCAGGCGGCTGCCTTCTATACCGACCGCGATGCGGCCAACGGTCAGTTGGGCCGCTATGTGCAGGTGCAGGGCAAGGAACTGTCCTACAACAATATCGCCGATGCCGATGCGGCTTGGGAAGCGGCCCGCAGCTTCGATGCGCCGGTCTGCGTCATCGTCAAGCATGCCAACCCCTGCGGCGTGGCCGTGGCCGAGAGTCCGTTGGCGGCCTACCAGAAAGCGTTCAAGACCGATCCGACCTCGGCCTTTGGAGGCATCATCGCCTTTAACCGTCCGGTCGATGCCGCGTGTGCCGAAGCCGTCAGCGCGCAGTTCATGGAAGTGCTGCTGGCACCGGCATATGACGATGCTGCCCTGGCGATCCTGGCCGCCAAGAAAAACGTGCGTGTCCTGGTGGTCCCCGCCGGCGACAGCCAGAACGCCTTTGACGTCAAGCGTGTGGGCGGCGGCTGGCTGGTGCAGAGTCCGGATGCCTTCAGCGTGCCGCGCGAACAACTGCGCGTGGTCACCAAGCTGGCCCCCACCCCGCAGCAGATGGATGACCTGATGTTCGCCTGGAAGGTCGCCAAGTTCGTCAAGTCCAACGCCATCGTGTTCGTGGGCGGCGGTATGACGCTGGGCGTCGGTGCAGGCCAGATGAGCCGGATCGACTCGGCGCGCATCGCCTCGATCAAGGCGGAAAACGCCGGCCTGACCCTGCAGGGTTCGGCAGTCGCCTCCGACGCGTTTTTCCCCTTCCGCGATGGCCTGGATGTGGTCGTGGACGCTGGCGCGACCTGCGTCATCCATCCGGGCGGCAGCATGCGTGACGACGAGGTCATTGCGGCTGCTGACGAGCGCGGCATTGCCATGGTGCTGACCGGCACCCGCCACTTCCGCCACTGATGCGCATCCTCGGTATCGATCCCGGCCTGCGCCGCACCGGCTTCGGTGTGATCGATGCCGATGGCGCACGCCTGCGCTACGTTGCCAGCGGCACCATCGTGGTGCCGGCGGACCGGCCGTTGGCGCAACGGCTCAAGGTCGTGCTGGATGGGTTGCGCGAGATCGTCGCCGACACCCGGCCCGACATGGCCGCCGTCGAAATCGTGTTCCTCAACACCAACCCGGCCTCCACGCTGCTGCTCGGGCAGGCGCGCGGCGCCGCACTGTGCGGACTGGCCGATTGCGGGCTGGACGTCAGCGAGTACACCGCCCTGCAGATCAAGAAAGCGGTCGTGGGCACTGGACGTGCCGCGAAGGAACAGGTGCAGATGATGGTTCAGCGCCTGCTCAAGCTGGACGGCGTGCCCGCTCCCGATTCGGCCGATGCACTGGCCTGCGCGATCTGCCATGCCCACGTGGCCCCGCTCGCGGCGCGACTGCAACAACAATCCGAACGGCTCGCCGCACAAGCGGGGACCGCTTCGCACCTTTCCGCCGGCTCTGCGGCCGGCACCCGCAAACGCACCCGCCTGCGCGCCGGACGCTTGACACTCTGAATCCCAGGACCGTGTGATGATCGGAAGAATTACCGGCACGTTGATCGAAAAATCGCCCCCCCACATCTGCGTAGACGTGGGTGGGGTCGGCTACGACATCGATGTGCCCATGAGCACGCTGTACGACCTGCCCGACACCGGGGCGCGGATCACGCTGTACACCCACCTGACGGTGCGCGAAGACGCCCATATCCTGTTCGGTTTTTCCAAACCGAGCGAGCGCGAAGCATTTCGCGAATTGATCAAGGTCAGTGGCGTGGGCGCCCGCACGGCCCTGTCCATTCTTTCAGGTCTGTCAGTGAACGACCTGGCCGAGGCCATCACCCTGCAGGAAGCGGGCCGACTGATCCGCGTGCCGGGTATCGGCAAGAAAACGGCCGAACGGCTGCTGCTCGAGATGCGCGGCAAGCTCGGCGCCGACCTGCCCAGTGCGCATCCGGCCGCCTCCGGCCAGGCCGACATCCTGAACGCCCTGCTGGCCCTGGGGTATTCGGATCGGGAGTCGCAGGCCGCACTCAAGAACCTGCCCGAGGGCGTGTCAGTATCCGACGGCATCCGGCTGGCATTGAAATCACTGGTTCGGTGATCCGGACACCCGCGCTGGTGTACGATTTGCGGCATGGCCATTCAGTCTGATTCCCTCTCTTCCTTGCCCGAGGCGACCCGCCTCGTCGCACCCCATCCGGTTTCGCCCAACGAGGAATCGATCGAGCGCGCCCTGCGGCCCAAGGCGCTGAACGACTACGTCGGCCAGCACCGGGCGCGCGAGCAACTTGAAATCTTCATTGCGGCCGCTCGGGCGCGCGGCGAGTCGCTGGACCATGTCCTGCTGTTCGGCCCGCCCGGTCTGGGCAAGACCACGCTGGCACACATCATTGCGCATGAAATGGGTGTGCAGATGCGCCAGACTTCGGGTCCGGTGCTGGAACGGCCTGGCGATCTGGCCGCCTTGCTCACGAATCTCGAAAAGAACGACGTGCTGTTCATCGACGAGATCCATCGGCTCTCGCCGGTGGTCGAAGAAATCCTGTACCCCGCGCTGGAGGATTTCCAGATCGACATCCTGATCGGTGAAGGTCCGGCCGCGCGCAGCGTGAAGATCGACCTGCAGCCGTTCACGCTGGTCGGCGCGACCACGCGTGCCGGCATGCTCACCAATCCCTTGCGTGACCGCTTCGGCATTGTGTCGCGGCTGGAGTTCTACAACACGGAAGACCTCACCCGTATCGTCACCCGCAGTGCCGGTCTGCTCAACGCACGTATCACGCCCGAAGGCGCGTCCGAAGTGGCCCGGCGCGCGCGCGGCACGCCACGCATTGCCAACCGCCTGCTGCGCCGTGTGCGCGACTATGCCCAGGTCAAATCCGACGGACAGATCACCCGCGACTCGGCCCATGCTGCCCTGACGATGCTGGAAGTCGATCCGCAAGGGCTGGATCTGATGGACCGCAAGCTGCTCGAAGCCATTGTCCACAAATTCGATGGTGGTCCGGTTGGTGTGGACAGCCTGGCTGCCGCCGTCGGCGAAGAACGTGACACGATCGAAGATGTGATCGAACCGTATCTGATCCAGCACGGCTATTTGCAGCGCACCCCCCGTGGTCGGATCGCCACGCAGACGACGTGGCGCCATCTCGGTCTGGTCGCTCCGAAATCACAAGGCGGCGCGGGCGAACTGCCCTTCGACTGAGGTCGGCTCGCGTCCGGGACGACGCGGCGCGAGCGACCGCCCGCTCAGACAAGCGGACGCGCCACGCGCTGCAGAATGTCTTCTCCGTAGGCTTCGAGCTTGCGTGCCCCCACGCCACTGATTTCGCCCAGGTCGTCCAGAGTGTCCGGTGCCTGCAGGGCGATTTCGCGCAACGTGGCATCGTGAAAGATCACATAGGCCGGTACGCCGTGGCTGCGTGCGACATCTGCACGCCACTGACGCAAGGCCTCGAATACCGGCTGGGCATGGTCGGGCAAGGCCACCTGGGCGGCCTTGCTGCGTGTGCCGCTGCTGCGCGTGCTTTTCGCCGCAGACTCCGACTCGCGTCGGAACATCAGCTGACGCTCACCCTTGAGCACTGACCGGCTGTCATCCGTCAGGGCCAGCGTATTGAAACCGTCGTGATCCAGTGTGAGCAGGCCCTGGGCCAGCAACTGGCGTAACACGCCTCTCCAGGCCTTGTCGGACAGATCGGCGCCCACACCGAACACACTGAGTTGGTCGTGGGAGGACTGCATGACCCGTTCGGTCTTCTTGCCGCGCAGCACATCGATGATGTGTCCTGCTCCGAAACGCTGATTGCGTTCGCGCCACAGGCGGTACACCGCCGAGAGCACTTTCTGTGCGGCCACCGTCCCATCCCATGCCTCGGGCGGGTCCAGACAGACATCGCAGTTGCCGCAAGGCGTGATGGTCTGTCCGAAGTAGGCCAGCAGCCTCACCCGGCGGCAGGTGACGGTTTCACACAGTCCGAGCATGGCATCGAGTTGTTGACTCATGCGTCGCTTGTAGAGTTCGTCGCCGGGAGACTCGTCGATCATGCGCCGCTGCTGCACCACATCCTGCAGGCCATAAGCCAGCCAGGCCGACGCGGGCAGACCATCGCGCCCGGCCCGACCGGTCTCCTGGTAATACCCTTCGACCGACTTGGGCAGATCGATGTGCGCAACGAAACGGACATCCGGCTTGTCGATGCCCATGCCAAAGGCGATCGTGGCCACCATCACCACGCCCTCTTCGCGCAGAAAGCGCGCCTGGTGCTCGGCACGCATGGCCGGCGTCAGACCGGCGTGATAATGCAAGGCGTTGATGCCATTGGCGGCCAGAAATTCGGCCGTGTCCTCGACCCGCGCGCGCGACAGGCAATACACCACGCCAGCCTCGCCGGCATGCTCATCGCGAATCAGAGCAAGCAACTGCTTGCGTACCTCGTTTTTTTCGACGATGCGATAGCGGATGTTGGGCCGATCGAAACTGGAAACGAATTGTCTGGCATCGTCCAGCGCCAACCGGTGCACGATTTCGACACGGGTTTCGGCGGTGGCCGTCGCCGTGAGCGCGATACGTGGCACGTCCGGCCAGCGCTCGTGGAGCATGGACAGACCGAGGTACTCCGGGCGGAAATCGTGTCCCCACTGCGAGACGCAGTGGGCCTCGTCGATGGCGAACAGCGCGATACGTCCCCGCGAGAGCAGGTTCAGGCACCGTTCGGTCAACAGACGCTCGGGCGCGACGTAGAGCAGGTCCAGCTTGCCGTCGAGAAAATCCTGCTCGACCGCCCGCGCCACCTGCCAATCCTGAGTGGAATTCAAAAACGCGGCCTTGACGCCCAGCTCCAGCAGTGCGTCGACCTGATTCTGCATCAGCGCAATAAGCGGAGACACCACGATACCCGTGCCCGGCCGCAAGAGTGCGGGAATCTGATAGCACAGTGATTTTCCGCCGCCGGTGGGCATGAGGACCAGGGCATCCCCGCCCTGGGTGACGTGCTCGACGATGTCTCCCTGATCGCCACGGAAGCTGTCGTAACCGAAAACGTGCTGAAGCGTGTGCAGGGCCTGGACGTCAGCCATGGTGCAGAAACGTATGTGTCATGCGGTGATTTTAGACCGGGTGGCCCGGGTGCTGTCCTGGGACTTACCGAAAGAGCCGCAAACGTCCCAGAAACGCATCGACCGGCATGGCCAGACTCATGTGCATGGCGTAGTCGCCAGAGACCACATCCCGGTCCGCGCCGACACCGACGGCGACCGTGGGCGAGAGCGCAACCTGGTGGTTGAAGCCATAGCGCCGCTCCAGGTACTCGCCGCCGCCGCGCAAACCGGTGTACGTCGTGGACAACGTACCGTACTGGCCCAGCGGCACGCCGGTGGAGAACGTATTGCGCACCTGGTTCTGCGAGGCCGCGCCACTGCGGAAGTCGGCCAGATCGTTGTAACCCTGGCCGATCTGCTCGGTGACCACACCCACATCGACTGCGTCCAGCAGGCTGACGCTGTACCCCAGGCGATGACGCTGGGCGGTGTGCTGCGCGTATTCGCTCTGCGTGGTCCCGGCCTGCACTTCACCCAGGACGCCAAGCGAGTAGGTCGATCCCACCCCCATCGCCACAAGAGAAGGACCGGATTCGATATGGCTTTCCAGCGTGACGCCGGGCGTCAACCCATAGCGCATGCTGCTGCTGCCCACTGTGGAGCCGTACTGGTAGGCCCCGGAGAGCGCGGCGGCATCCGTGTAGTCCAGCACGCCCACCATGGTGGAGTATCCGAAATCACCCTGTTCGAGCAGCCGGCCCTCGCCCCAATCGGACAGTTGCACCCCACCGATCCGGGTCGGATCGGTCCAGGCTGGCGCACGGGTGAGCACGCTGCCAAAGGCGACGGACGGACCGTCCGCCTGGCGGCGCACGATGTTGCGTTCGGTGTACTGCGTACCGCCGCGCGAGGCCATGGGGCGCAGCATCGGCTTGCGACCCGCCGGTTTGTAGTCCAGCCCGCCCATGGGATTGATGACCGGACGCGGTGCAGTCTGCAGACCGAGCACGTAGACCGGATCGGGCGCCAAGTCAGCCATGAGCCAATCCTGCTCCTGCTTGGCGCATTGCTCGGCCAGCAGCCGATCCCATGCATCGCCCGCTGCCGGCGCATCGTTGGCCGCGGTTTCGCGGCGCAGCACTGCGCATTGCGCATCCAGTCCTGACACTTCGACCGACATCGGCAACGGCTCGGGCGGGGTCACGGCATTTGCTTGCACGGGGGCGATCCGGCTGATGCCGCCACTGCGCGAGGCGGGAGCCTTGGGCCAGTAGGCGGACGCGGCGGGGTGATCGACCGGACCCGACGCCTGGATGGGCGAGCCATCCGGTCCGGTGTGCGAGATCGATACGTCGGCTGTCTGCGCAGAGGCCCGCGACGTGGTCCCCGGGATCCAGCCAGACCATGCCGTCAGCGTGAACGCGACAGCCATGGCCGCCCGCAACGCACCATTGGCAAGCAGCCGCTGCGAATCGATGCGTGAGCGGCCACGGCGCACCCCGGGCTTGCGTGCGCAAACGGCTGTCGACAAAGAGAAAAATCGTGGTGCAGTCACCCCTCGATTTTATCGCGTCTGGGCGGCCGACCCAAGCGCATCGGCGCCCATCTCCCCATTTCAAACGATTTCTGACGCTTGCTCACGGCGCCTGTAACCGGGATCATGTCGGGATGGATGCCCCTCATACCAAAGTGCTGGTCGTGGACGACGATCCAGCCTTGCGCCAGCTGCTCGCCGACTATTTGAACCGGCACGGCTACGACACCCTGCTCGCGCCCGATGCGGCCGACCTGGCCGAGCGCATCACGCGCTACGCGCCCGATCTGGTGGTGCTCGATCGCATGCTGCCCGCCGGCGACGGGGCCGATGCCTGCCGCCGCCTGCGGGATCAGGACGAGGACATTCCCGTGATTCTGCTGACCGCTCGCGACGAAGCGGTTGATCGCATCATCGGCCTGGAAGCCGGTGCCGACGACTACCTGGGCAAGCCGTTCGATCCGCGTGAGCTGCTTGCACGCATCGAAGCCGTGCTCAGGCGCAAACGGGGCCCATCTGCACTGACGCGTGACACGCCGGTGCACTTCGGTCCCTTTGTATTCGACCCCGCGCAACGTCAGCTGCTGCGCGAGGGCGAGGTGGTGCGCCTGACCGGCGGCGAAGTCAACCTGCTGGAGGCGCTGGTCCGGAACCCCGGCAAACCGTTGTCGCGCGAGCGTCTGCTGGCACTGGCCCGGGACGACGATGGGGGCGAGCGCAACGACCGCGCCATCGACATCGCCATCCTGCGCCTGCGCCGCGCGGTTGAAGTCGATCCCAAACAACCCCGCTGGATCCAGACCGTCTGGGGCATCGGCTATCGCTTCTCGCCGTGAGGATCTGGCGCCGATGCCTGCCCGGATCGCTGCGGGCGCGGATGTTCCTGCTGATCCTGGGTACGGTGTTGCTGGCCCACGGTGCCACGGTGGCGACCGCCTCGTATTACCAATCGCGCTTCATGGAAGACGTGGCGCTGAATTACATCGTCACCACCATTCGTACCCTGCGGGCGGCAGTCTCCCAGGTTCCCGCGGAGGATCGCGCCGATTTCGTGCGTCAGGCATCACAGAACCAATGGCGGCTGTGGTCGCGCGTCCTACCCGCCGATGCTCGGCTGCAGCGGCCCTGGCGCCCTCCTCCGGGCGAGTCGGTGCGCCCACCGCCCCCGCCAGATGACGTGCGCCGCGACCTGCATGAACTGGTGCAGCGCTTGAATCAGCGGCTCAACGACGGCACCCGCGTGGCGCTCTCGCGCGGTCCGCGCGCCGAGGTATTCATTTCGCTCGCGCCCAATCCGGGGGCTCAGGACATGCCCGGGTTGCGCGAGTGGCTGGTCATTCCGCTCGATCGACTCGATCCGCCCGTGTTCGCCCCCATCATTGCCGTCTGGCTGGCCGGACTGGGCGTGTTGCTGGTGCTGGCGGCGGGGTTTTCCTGGCACATCGCCCGGCCGCTGACCCGCCTGGCCGACGCCGCCGACAAGCTGGGGGCCGGCCAGCCGCAGCGGGTCACGCCGTCCGGCCCCAGCGAGACCCGCGCGTTGGGAGAACGGTTCAACGCCATGCTCGATGCTCTGGCCGAAGCCGAATCAGTGCGCCGCACCCTGCTGGCGGGTCTGCCGCATGACTTGAAAGGCCCCCTCTCGCGCATGTGGCTGCGGATCGAGATGGCGGAAGATCCCACGTTGAAGGACGGGCTACGACGCGATCTGCAGGACATGCAGCGGATGGTGGACCAGTTCATCGGGTTCGTGCGCGGCACCGACCCGGGCGCCTATCGCTTCGAACCGTTGCCGCTGACCAGCTGGCTCAGGGAACACGTGGCCGCCTGGTCGGGTGCCGGCAGCCCCGTCGCGCTGCATGCGCACACCGACGCACCCCTGACGATACTGGGCGATGCCACGGCACTGAGCCGGCTGCTGGACAACCTGGTCGGCAACGCACTGAACCACGGTCGGCCGCCGATCGAAGTCGGCTTGCAAGCAGGAGACGGGTGCGCGATCATGACGGTCGTGGACCATGGAAAGGGTATTGCGCCGGAACGGCGCGGCGAAGCGCTTCGACCGTTCGCCCGGCTCGACCAGGCGCGCACCCGCACAGGCAGCGTCGGACTGGGACTGGCGTTGTGCGAAGCCATCACGCGCGCACACGGTGGGGAGTTGGCCCTGTCCAATGCGCCGCACGGCGGACTGTGCGTGACGGTGCGTCTGCCGTTGTCCTCGGATGACCGCTACAACTGATCCGGTCAGGCCTGCGGCTTCGGGTCGTAGCGTGCCTGTCCGAAGACACTGCGGTACGCCAGCAGATTGAAGACCAGGGCAACCGGCAGCGCCACCCCGGTTCCGACCAGCAGCAGACGCAATGAATCGTCCGCGGCAGCGGCGTCCCAAAGCGTGAGGTCATCCAGAATCACGTACGGAAACAGGCTGAAGGCCAGTGCGCCCAGCATCAACGCCACCAACGCGCCGCACAGCACGAAGGGCACGGCACTGAGCGACGCCGAGCGGCCGGGCAGGCGCGAGAGCACCATCTCGGCGGTGACGAAGCAGGCCAGCATGGCCGCCCAGGTCAGTACCGCCAGGCTCAGGTGCGACAGATTGCTCCACTTGTAGAAGATGCCTGCATTGGCCAGTCCCAGGGTGACGGCGATGGCGATCATGCCGGCCGCCGTCCAACGCAGGACGTGGCGCGCCCACACGGCCGCGCGCCGTTGCAGGTCGCCGCGCACGCGCATGACCAGCCAGGTGGCCCCGAGCAGCACATAGGTGGCCAGCGCACACAGACCGACGAACGCCGTGAACCAGCCATAACCGGCCACAGTCTGGAAGCCCGTGGCGATACGGCCCAAGGCCATGCCCTGCCCGACCGCCGTCATGATGGAGCCGATGCAGAAGGCCCAGACCCAGCGCGACTTGTGAATCTGCGGGGCACGCAACCGGAACTCGAACGCGACCGAACGCAACACGGCGCCCAGCAGCATGAGCGTCAGGGGCCCATACAGCTTGCCCAGCACCACCCCGGAGGCGAAGGGGAACGCCGCGGCGAACAACCCGAAGCCGAGCAGAATCCAGAACTCGTTGGCGTCCCGCCAGGGACTGAGCAAGGCCATCATGCGACCCCGCTCGTGATCGGGCGCCACCGACAGCAGGATACCGACGCCGATGTCGAAGCCGTCCAGCAC
>Ga0075364_10001180_pt1 | contig 14002 bp, 12 predicted proteins | sample EndMetdeltDD1764_FD_71517 | JGI IMG/M metagenome (GOLD analysis project Ga0075364, IMG submission 71517) | Populus endosphere microbial communities from Tennessee, USA - Endosphere MetaG P. deltoides DD176-4 | ecosystem: Host-associated > Plants > Roots > Endosphere | place: USA: Tennessee... | reverse complement strand
GCAGGGCCGCGCGTCCGTCCCACCAGGTCTGCCACTCCTGCGGCAGCACCGGCCGCGGCCGGTGCTGCCGCAGGAGTGGCAGACCTGGTGGGACGGACGCGCGGCCCTGCCGCTGCCGGACGGCGCGCGCCTGCGGCTGGTCGCCCGCGACGGTGCCGCCGCCACGCCGGCGTTCGATGCGCCGCTGCGCGTGCATGCACGCCAGGGCGGCGAGCGCATCCGCCTGCCCGGCCGCGCCCACCGCCACGTGCTGAAGGACCTGCTGCTGCAGCATGCGATTCCGCCGTGGCAGCGCCAGCGCCTGCCGCTGCTGTCGAACGCGCAGGACGAACTGCTGGCCGCCGGCGACCGCATCGTCGCCGCCCCGCTGCAGGCGTGGCTGGATGCACGGGCGCTGGCGCTGCGCTGGGAGCCCGATCCCTCGCCACGCACGGCCACCGCGCATTGACCCCCCACGAGCACGCCCGCACACTTCGCACATGTCGAAAAAACCCTCCCCCGACGCCTCCCCCGTGGCCCAGTTCGAGCAGTCGCTGGACGAACTCGAACAGCTTGTCGAGAAGATGGAACACGGCGAGATGAGCCTGGAGGATTCGCTGGCCGCTTACGAGCGCGGCGTCGGCCTCTACCGCAGCTGCCAGACCGCGCTGGAGCAGGCCGAGCTGCGCGTGCGCCTGCTGACCGATCCCGACCAGCCAGACAGCGCCCAGCCGTTCGCCACCGATGGCCAGTGAGCCGTTCGCGCGCTGGGCCGCGCGCACCGAAGTCAGCCTGCAGTCGCTGCTGCCCGATCCGGCGCAGGCGCCGTCGCGCCTGCATGCGGCGATGCGCCACGCCACCCTCGGCGGCGGCAAGCGCATGCGTCCGCTGCTGGTCTACGCGGCCGGCACCCTGCTCGGCGCCGACGAGGCCACGCTCGATGCGCCGGCGGTGGCGGTCGAGCTGGTGCACGCCTATTCGCTGGTCCACGACGACCTGCCGGCGATGGACGACGACGATCTGCGCCGCGGCCAGCCGACCGTGCACGTCGCCTTCGACGAGGCCACCGCGATCCTCGCCGGCGACGCGCTGCAAACGCTGGCGTTCTCCGCCCTGGCGCGCAGCGATGCCGGCGCCGCGCTGCGCGCGGACTGGGTGCTGGCGCTGGCGCAGGCCTCCGGCGCCGCCGGCATGTGCGGCGGCCAGGCCCTGGACATCGATGCGACCGGCCAGCAGCAGACGCTGGAACAGCTGCAGCGCATGCACGCCCTCAAGACCGGCGCGCTGATCCGCGCCTCGGTGCGGATGGGCGCGCTCGGCGGCGGTGCCGACGCGGACACGCTGGCACGGCTGGACCGCTTCGCCGATGCGCTCGGACTGGCGTTCCAGATCCGCGACGACATCCTCGACGTCGAGGCCAGTTCCGAACAGCTGGGCAAGACCGCCGGCAAGGACGCGGCGCAGGCCAAGTCGACCTACCCGGCCCTGCTCGGCATGGAGGGCGCCCGTACGCGCCTGGAGGCGCTGGCGCAGGACATGCGCACGCTGCTGCAGCCGTTCGGTGAAGCGGCGGCCGCGCTGGCCGCCCTAGGCGAACTGACGGTGCGGCGCTCGCACTGACCACGGCATCCGGCATCGCCGGACGCCGCGGCCACCGACCTTCCTACTTCACCAGCCGCAGGGTCATCGGATAGCGGTAGGCGATGCCGTCGTTGGCCTTCACACCGGCCACGATCGTCAGCACCAGCCACAGCAGCGCCAGCAGCAGGCCCAGCGGCGCGGTGAGCAGGATGCCGATCCCGAAGGTCATGAACGTCACCGCGAACAGGGCGACGGCGATCAGGGCCAGGGTGATGTTGAAGTTCAGCGCTTCCTTGGCCTGCTCGGCGGCGAAGCCCGGCGTGTCCTTGCGCACCAGCCAGATCACCAGCGGACCGACGATGTTGCCCACGCCCCCGGTGAACAGGCCGGTGAGCGAGGCCAGGTGCGCGAACATGCCCCACTGGCGCTCCTCGGCGGCGATCGCGTGCATCGGCACGGCAGGCGGCGGTGGGGTGACCGGATCGAATTCGCTCATCGGATGACCTCCTCGTTGCGGGTCGGATCCCGTGCCGGGATCCTCGCGATCGAGCATACGCTGGCGGACGGCGCGCCCGCGCATGACCAACGTCACCCGCACTGACGGCAGGGATGCGCGCAAAAGAAAAGGCCCGGTCGCCGACCGGGCCTTTCTTCGTCGCAGTCGCTGGGCCTTACTTGATCAGGCGCAGCGCGAACGGATAGCGGTAGGCCTCGCCCTTGTTGGCGGCCAGACCGGCGATGATGCTGAAGATCACGCAGCAGATCCAGGCGACGAAGTTGATCAGCGCGCCGATCAGGATGACGCTGAGGATCATGCCGACCACGTACACCAGCAGCAGGGTGATCTGGAAGTTCAGCGCTTCCTTGGACTGGTCGTTGAGGAAGGTCTTGTCGGTCTTGTCCTTGTTGATCAGCCACACGATCAACGGAACGATGAAGCCCAGGATGATGCCCGACAGATGCACGAGCATCGCGACGGTGCGGTCGTCGTTGGGCGCGCCGGCGGCCGGTGCGGGCGGGGGCGTGGTGGCGTTGTCGAACTCACTCATCTGCAATCCTTATCCGATGTTTTCTTTGGGTGGTGGGACGGCGCACCGCGCGGGCGCGCCTTCCCCGCGGCGAAGGATACGTCAATCGCCGCCCGCAACGGTCATGTTGCCGACCAGAATTGGGCCCGTCCGCACATGCGAGCGCGGGTCGATCTCGCTGCCCACCGCCTCGATGCACAGGAAGATGTCGCGCAGATTGCCGGCGATGGTCAGTTCGTCGACCGGATGGGCGATGACGCCGCCCTCGATCCAGAAGCCGGCCGCACCGCGCGAATAGTCACCGGTGACACCATTGACGCCCTGCCCCATCAGCTCGGTCACCAGCAGGCCACGGCCCATGCCCGAGGCCAGTTCGGCCAGGGTGCCGGCATTGCTGGCCACCTGCAGGTTGTGCACGCCACCGGCATTGGCCGTGCTCTGCAGGCCCAGCCGGCGCGCCGAGTAGCTGCCCAGCACGTAGCGCTGCAGCACGCCGGCGGTCACCAGCGGCGAGACCGCGGCGGTGGCCACGCCATCGGCGTCGAACGCGGTCGAGCGCAGGCCGCGCATCAGCCGCGGCTGTTCGTCGATCGAGAACCAGTCCGGGAACAGCCGGGTGCCGGCGCTGTCGAGCAGGAAGCTGGCGCGTCGGTACAACGCACCACCGGAGACCGCGCCGATCAGGTGGCCGACCAGCGAACGGGCGACCTCGGCCGAGAACAGCACCGGGTACTGCCCGGTGGGCGCGCGCCGCGGTGCCAGCCGTGCCGCGGTGCGCTCGGCGGCGCGACGCCCGACCGCGGCCGGCGACTCCAGGTCCTCGCGGGCCAGGCCGATCGAGTACCAGCCATCGCGCTGCATCTGGTCGCCCTGCCCGGCGATCAGCGCCAGCCCGATCGAATGCTGGGTCTCGCGCTCGCGGCCGACGAAGCCGTGGCTGTTGGCGTACACCGACAGGCTCTCGCCGCTGCCGAACGAGGCGCCATCGGAGTTCTCGATGCGCGCATCGGCATCGCGGCCGGCCGCCTCGCAGGCCAGGGCCAGGTCGACCGCCTCGTCGGCGTCCAGGCGCCAGGGATGCCAGGTGTCCAGATCCGGGAAGTCGCGCGCCATCAGCGCCGCATCGGCCAGGCCGGAGGCCGGGTCGTCCTCGGTGTAGCGGGCGATCGCGCAGGCCTGTTCGACCGTGGCCGCCAGGCTGGCGTCCTGCAGGTCGGCGGTGCTGGCGCTGCCCTTGCGCTGGCCGAAATAGACGGTGACGGCGATGCCGCGGTCGCGCGTCGACTCGACCGTCTCCACCTCGCCCATCCGCACCGAGATGTTCAGGCCGCGCTCCTCGCTGCAGCTGACCTCGGCCTGGGTGGCGCCAGCCGCACGTGCGCGGTCGAGCAGGCGCTGGGAGATGTCGGCCAGCTGGTCGAGGCGGGCCTGGCTGTCGTCGGTCCGGGCGATATCGTTCACGTGGGTCACCTTGGAAAGTCGTGGAAACGCCGGGCCGCGGCCGGAGCGATCGCGCATCCGGCCCGGTCGGCGGCCTGCCTGCGCGGACGCACGGCGCGGCTGGAAGGGAAAACACGGCGCGCGGCGCCGACCCGGCGCTCGGGCAGGATCGGCCACCGGCGGCCACGCCCGGCACCGCCTTCACGGCGCAGCGCGGGCCAGCAGGGCGCGGAGCGCGTAAAATCCGCGCTTTCATTGATGGTTGCAGGCAGATGCGCGGACGCGATCAGGACACCGGCGAATTCCTTTCCACCAGCCGCAGCCAGCAGCGCCGCGAAGCGCTGGACGTGCTGGCCCTGGCCGAGAAGCTGGCCAGCATGACGCCGACCCAGCTGTCCAAGCTGCCGATCCCCGAGGACCTGCTGCCGCACCTGGAGCAGACCCGGAAGATCACCGCGCACATCGCGCGCAAGCGTCAGCTGGCCTTCCTGGCCAAGCAGATGCGGCGCGAGGAGGAGTCCGCGCTGGACGCGATCCGCGACGCCCTGGACGAGGACGGCGACCGGGCCCGGCGCGAAGTGGCTGCGATGCACCGGGTCGAGACCTGGCGCGAGCGCCTGCTGGTCGAAGGCGACGCGGCCTTGGCCGAACTGCTGGACGCGCATCCCACCGCCGACCGCCAACAGCTGCGCCAGCTGGTGCGCAGCACGCTGGAGGAACGCAAGCGCAACAAGCCGCCGCGCGCGTTCCGCGAACTGTACCGGGCGCTGCGCGACCTGCTGCTGGCGCCGCAGGCGCATGACGCGACGCAGAACGACGACGCGGCGCTGGACGGCGACGACGACAGCGGGCAGCACTGGGACGACGACGGCCGCTGAGCGCCGGCCCACGGCCCGCGGCGCACGCCACGCGATGACGGCTGGCCGGGCGCGGCCCCGATGACACGCGGACGGTGCCGCGGCATGCGCCGCGGCGGATCGAACGGAGCCCATCGCGCGCCTCGCGGCGAAGGCGCGATTCACGCCTTCGTACCGCCCACGGTCAGCCCGTCGATCAGCAGTGACGGCTGGCCGACACCGACCGGCACGCTCTGCCCGTCCTTGCCGCACACGCCGACGCCTTCGTCCAGCGCAAGATCCGTCCCGACCATGCGCACCTTCTGCATCGTGTCCGGGCCGTTGCCGATCAGGGTCGCGCCCTTCACCGGCGCGGTCACCCTGCCGTCCTCGATCAGATAGGCCTCGGTCGCCGAGAACACGTACTTGCCGCTGGTGATGTCGACCTGGCCGCCGCCGAAGTTGACCGCGTACAGGCCCTTCTTGACCGAGCGGATCATCTCCTGCGGATCGTGCTGGCCGGCCAGCATGTAGGTGTTGGTCATCCGCGGCATCACCAGGTGCGCGAACGACTCGCGGCGGCCGTTGCCGGTCGGCGCCATGCCCATCAGCCGCGCGTTCAGCGTGTCCTGCATGTAGCCGACCAGCACGCCGTCCTCGATCAGGGTCGTGCAGTTGGTCGGCGTGCCTTCGTCGTCGATGTTGAGCGAGCCGCGGCGGCCATCGAGGGTGCCGTCGTCGACGATGGTCACGCCCGGTGCGGCCACGCGCTGGCCGATGCGGCCGGCGTAGGTCGAAGTGCCCTTGCGGTTGAAGTCGCCTTCCAGGCCGTGGCCGACCGCCTCGTGCAGCAGCACGCCGGGCCAGCCGGCGCCGAGCACCACCGGCATCGTGCCGGCCGGCGCGTCGATCGCTTCCAGGTTCACCAGCGCCTGGCGCAGCGCTTCGCGCGCCAGCGCTTCGGGGCGGCCACCGGAGAACAGTTCCTCGTACGAGTAGCGGCCGCCGCCGCCGGCATAGCCGGATTCGCGGCGCCCGGCCTGCTCGACGATCACCTGCACGTTCAGCCGCACCAGCGGGCGCACGTCGGCGGCGAGCACGCCGTCGCTGCGTGCGACCAGCACGGTGTCGACGCCGCCTGACAGGCTGACCGACACCTGGATCACGCGCGGGTCGGCCGCGCGCAGCAGCCGGTCCAGCGCGCGCAGCTGTTCGACCTTGACCTCGTTGGGCATGCCGTCGACCGGATCCAGCGCCGGATACAGGCTGCGGCCGCCGCTGCGGACCAGCTGCCGCGGCGCATGCGCGGTGCCGTCGCGGGCGATCGCGCGCGCCGAGCCGGCGGCCAGGCGCAGCGCGTCGGCGTTGATGTCGTCCGAATACGCGAAACCGGTCTTCTCGCCGCTGATCGCGCGCACGCCGACGCCCTGCTCGATCGAATGGGCGCCATCCTTGACGATGCCATCCTCCACGCTCCAGCTCTCGCGGCGGGCGTGCTGGAAGTACAGGTCGCCGAAGTCGATGCCCGGCCCGAGCAGCGCGCCGAACGCGGTGTCCAGGGCGGACGGATCGAGGCCGCCGGGCAGCAGCAGGCGGGACTGGGCGAGGATCAGCGCGGAATCGGTCATCGGAACAGAATGGGGGCATTGGCGGGTGGAGCAAGCCGCGTGGCGGCCGGCCGGTCCCGGGCTGCCTATGATGACAGCTGGCGCCGCCTTCTCCCCTCACACCGGCCGAACAGGATGAAACTCACCGCCCACGTGCTCGACGGCCACACCCTGGACATCCGCCCTGCCCCGCGCGAGCGCGACTGGATGGACGCCACCGACCAGCACTACGCCTACCGCTGCCTGCCGCTGGACATCGCCAACGCCAGCGGCTGGGAGCTGCTGTGCCAGAGCGGATTCAGCGCGCACTGGGAGGGCGGCGACGCGCTGGAAGCCCTGCGCATCACGCCCGATCCCGGCACGACCGCACCGGCGCTGAGCCACTTCGGCCATGGCGTGCTGACCTTCCACGTGCCGTGCCTGTTCCGCACCGATGCCGGCATCGACCTGCTGGCCACCGCGCCGCTGAACCGGCCCAAGGACGGCATCGCCGGGCTCAGCGGCGTGGTCGAGACCGACTGGAGTCCGTACGCCTTCACGATGAACTGGAAGTTCACCCGGCCGGGCACAGTGCGCTTCGAGGCTGGCGAACCGTTCTGCCATCTGCTGCCGCTGCAGCGGCAGCTGTTCGAGCAGGTCCGGGCCGAATGGAAGCCGCTGTCGGCAACGCCGGAACTGGCCGCCCAGGTGCGGCGCTGGAGCGAAAGCCGCGGTGGTTTCCTCGACGCGCTGGGCCAGCCCGGCTCGCAGGCCGAACGCGAGAAATGGCAGCGCGGCTACTTCCGCGGCGTCGACACGCATGGCTGCCCTGCGGCGGGCCACCGCACGCGGGTGCGGCTGCCAGGCTTCGAGCGCGCACCGGAAGAGTGAGGCACGGGTCCGTCGCGCTGCGGGCCCTGGGCGATGCCCGGGCCCGGACTGCGGCGCGAACGGCAAGAGCATGACCATGCTCGGTCGTGCCCCTGCACGGCGATGCGCTGCCAGGCAGGCGTGGCCCGGCCGCGACCGTCATGCCCGGGAGCCGGGTTCCCGCCGGGACGGCACCGGGCGGCCGCGCTCGAGCGCGCTCCTGCGGAACGATGCGCCGCGCCCGACAGGAGCGGACTCGGCCAGGTCTGTCATGCCCAGGCCCGCAGCCCAGCGCAACGACACGGGATGGATGGTCGCGCCGTGCAGCCGCAGCCGCGATGCGTTGCCGCGGCGACCGGTGCCGCCAGCGCGATCCGCTCAGCGACGCTCGTCGGCCGGTGCCGAGACAGGCGCGGATGAAGATTCAGGCGCAGGTGTGGGGGCCGGTGCGGCTGCCGGCGGCTCGCGTTCCTCGTCGCGCGCGTCGCTGCGCGACTGCTCGCGCCCGACCACCTCGACCTTCGGCTCCTTCCAGGGGCCGCTGACCTTGTAGGTCCTCGCGCCGATCTCGCCCAGCGGCTTGCCCAGCACCGCGTTGGCAGCCGCGCCCACCGCCGCGCCGACCGGTCCGCCGGTGAAGGCGCCGACCACGGTCAGCAGGTTGCCGGACTTGGGCTGCACGTCGATGGTCTGGTCGAACTGCTGCGCGCGCAGGTCGGTGCGGCCACGGATGTGGATGTCGGCGGCCGGGCCGTCGATGCGCATGTCGTCGGTGTCGGCCGCGCCATCGGCGAAGCGCACGTTGCCTTCCAGGTGGTTGAACGCGAAGCCCTTGGAGAAGAAGTCGCGGAAATCCAGCATCAACCGGCGTGGCAGCTGGGCCACGCTGAGCAGGCCGAGCACGCGGCCGGCGCCGGGCTCGATCTCCAGCAATTGGCCGTTGCGCGCATCGATGCGCAGGCTGCCCTGCAGCCCGCCGAGGCTGAAGCCGGCCGGCGACCCGGGCCAGCTGGCGTCGAACGCGATGCGCCCATCGCCCCGCGCCAGCCAGTCGGCATAACCCAGGCCGTTCACCAGACGCCCCATGTCCTGGCTCTCGACCTGCATCGCCAGGCGGGTGCGCGCGCCGGCGCCGCGGCCGATCCATTCACCGCTGGCATCGGTGCTCTGCCAGTCCGAGCGCAGTTCCAGCGTGTCCACCCGCAGCCCGCCGGCGACGGGCCGGGTCCGCAGCACGGCGCGTCCGAGTTCGGCGCGCTGGTAGCGCAGGTCGTCGATATCCAGCTGCAGCGGCGGGATCGAGGCCGGATCGAAACTGTCGTCGGCCAGCGGCCGCGCCGCATCGGCGCCCCCGGTCGGCGTTTCCGGCGGTGCGGTCGCCGCGCCTGCACTGCCGGGCGTGGCCGGCTCGCTCGCCGCGGGCGCCTGCCAGTGCAGGCGGGTGAAATGACCGCGCACCGGGGCGCTGGACTGGCTGGGCACGCTGACATGCCCGGCCAGCGCCGGGCCGTCGACGTTGACATCCAGCCCCTGCGCGACCGGCAGCAATCGCAGCCGGCTGGCGGGAAACACGCCGCCGAGCAGTTTCAGTTCGTCGACCATCACGTCGATCTGGCGCAGCGGCACGCCGCCGTCGTCGGCCCCATCGCCCTTGGCCAGCGCGATCCATTCCAGTGCATCCAGCGACGCGGTCCGGCCGTCGACGACCATGCCCGAGACCGGCGGCTCGCCGGCGACGGTGCCGCGGCCCAGCGTCACCCGCACGCCGGTCTGATCGTTGGCGCTGCGCGCCCGCAGCGCCATGCGCTGGCCGAAGGCCACGTCGACGCCCCCACTGCCCAGCGGCAGCCCGACCCGCACCCGCGTCGGCAAGGGCGCCGGCGCCGCCTTGTCCAGCGGCGATGGCAGGTCGAGCACGGTGCCGACCAGATCGGACCGCAGCTGCAGCACGCCTTCGCTGCCGGCCACCGGCTGCAGCGGCATCGCCACCGCGACCGTCCAGTCCGAGCGGCCGCGTACCAGCGGCTCGAGCCACTCCAGCTCGGGCGCGCGCTCGAGCAGATCGCCGGCATCGAGCAGGGCGCCGAGCTCAGCCTCGAAGGCCTGCAGCGGGTCGCGCACGTGGCGCCCGGCGCGCAGCGACAGCACGCCGGGCTGGTCGCGGTGGCGCACGTCCAGGCGTTCGGCGGCGAAGCCGTTGCCGTCGTAGCGGGCCTGCCCGGTGACCCCGTCGAAGACCAGACCCCAGCGCTTTTCCGCCAGGCGCGCCCCGTCCAGGCTGACCGTGCCGTCAACCCTGGCCGGGCCATGCCCGGCCTCCAGCGGCAGGGCCAGCGAGAAGCGCGTCTGCGCCGGGCCGGATGCCTCCAGGTTGGCGAGCGTGTCGTGGTGCTCGGCCTCCAGCGGGCTGTTGCGCAGCAGCGCCAGCAGGCGCGCCGCGTCGCCGGCCGCCTCGGCCTCGACCTTCAGCTCGGCTTCGCCGAAGTCGGCGATGCCGGCCTTGAACCGGCCCACCGGCAGGCCGCCGATCCGGCCCTTGCCCTCGACCTCGAAGCCGTTGCCCACGAAGGCCACCCGCGCATCGGCGCCTTCCAGCGCCGGCCAGTCCGGCTGGAACTGGAAGCGGCCATCGCGGATCCGCGCGCTGGCGTCGAAGCGGCCGTCGTTGTCGGTGAACGGCCAGTCGTCCAGGTCGCCGGCGACCAGACCGCGGCCACCGGTGACCACGCCGCCTTCCAGCGCCGCATCCAGCCAGTCGACCGCCGCCGACGGCATCATGTGGTGGATCCAGAACTTCTTGGCTGCCGGCACCGGCGCATCGTCCAGTTCGGCGGCGATCTCCAGCCACGGCCGGGTGCCGTCGCCCTGGAACCAGATCCCGCCACGCACGTGCGCGCCGTAATCGCTGCCGCGTACGCGCAGCGCCGGCGTGCCGACCCGCCAGCCTGCGCCTTCGCGCCACGCCAGCAGGGTGCCGTCCAGGGTCACGTCATGGACCACGCCGAAGCCGCGCGGCCAGTCGAAACGCAGCGCGCTGGCCTGGTCCAGCGCCAGCTCCCAGCCCTCGCCATCGCCATCGACCGTGCCGGCCAGACCGGTGAAGCCGGGTGCATTGCCGACCGGGCGGAAGCCGACCCGCTCCAGCCGCCCGTGCGCGCGCAGCGGCCCGTCGCGCTCGCCCACCAGTTCCAGCCCGCTCAGCTGCGCCTCGGGCGCGGCATCGGCCAGCCACTGGCGCAGGTCGCGCGGCACGCGGTCGGTCAATGCGAGCACGCGCAGCAGCGGCGCGGCGTCGATGCGCTCGGCCAGCAGCGCGTAACGGCGACCACCGGCCACGACCAGCCCGTCCAGGACCTGGCTGTCCTCGCCATCGGCCACCCGCAGCAGCGGCGCGTCCAGACGCCAGCCGCCCGCCGCCAGCCGCCAGCGCGCCCGCGTGCGCAACTCGTCGAAATGCGCCTGCGGGCGCTCGCCATCGGCCAGCGGGGTGCCGGCCAGGGCCAGGTCGCGCAGCTGCGCCTGCGCGGTCACCAGCACCACGCGGTGCCCGCGCAGTTCGGCCCAGGCCTGCAGCCCGCCGCGCCCGGCGGTCGGCTCGATCCCACCCTGCCGCAGCAGCGGCGCCCACGCCGACAGGTCCTCGCTTTCCATGTCCAGCCAGACCCGCCCGTCGCCGCTGCCCCGCTCGAACTGCAGCGCCAGCGTCAGCGGCTCGACCTCCGGGCGGATCCAGCCACGCGCACCGGCGGCCACCCGCCTGCCGTCGACCCGCAGGCGCAGGTCGATGCGCGGGATCCGCGCCTGCAGCCCGATCGAGGGCGCGTCCACGGTCAGCGCCGCGCCGATCACCTGCAGCTCGCCGAGTCCTTCCAGGTACTCCAGCGGATCGCCGCCGGCACCGGTGGACGGCAGGCCGCGGATCGCCCAGCGGCCGTCGTCGTCGCGCTGCAGGGTCAGCGACGGCCCGCGCAGGCGCAGCTCGGTGAACGAGCGCCCGGGCAGCAGGCCGGCGTACAGCGAGACCAGCACCTCGGCCTGGCCGATCCGCACACCGCCGCCGGGCTGGCCGATGTGCAGGCCGTCCAGGCGCAGCAGCGGGCCGCGCCGGGTCCAGTCGGTCTCGACCCGCTCGAACGACACCGGCCGGCCGGCCTTCTCGCTGAGCCAGGCGGCGATCCGCTCCGGATGCCGCTCCACCAGCGGCAGCAGTTGGCTGGTCGTGCCGATCACCAGCGCCACGATCACCAGCGCCACGGCCACGGCGTAGCCTGCCCCGCGACGGAGCTGGCGCAGGCGGCGGTGCACCGGCGCGTGCATCAGGGCTGGAGTCCGCGCGACGCCGGCGATGCGGGCGTGCTGCGGGCGATCCATGCCGCTGACGGGAAGACGGCCGCCGCGGCGCGGGCGGTCATGGGCTCAGAGCAGGACCACATCGAACTGCTCCTGCAGGTACTGCTCGTCGGCCTGGAAGCGGATCGACTTGCCGAGGAACTCCTCCAGCTCGGCGACCGCGCTGGATTCCTCCTCGGTGATCCGCGCGACCACCTTCGACGAGGCGATCACCAGCAGGCGCGCGGCCTCGAACTGGCGCACCGCGCGGGTGATCTCGCGGAAGATCTCGTAGGTGACCGTCTCGGCGGTCTTGACCGAGCCGCGTCCGCTGCAGTGGGTGCAGGTTTCCGACAGCTGCCGCTCCAGGCTTTCGACGGTGCGCTTGCGGGTCATCTCGACCAGGCCCAGCGGCGAGAAGTCGTACACCGTGGTCTTGGCGTGGTCGCGCGAGAGCGCCTTTTCCAGCGTGCGCAGCACCTGGCGGCGGTGCTCGGCATCGGTCATGTCGATGAAGTCGATGATGATGATGCCGCCGAGGTTGCGCAGCCGCAGCTGCCGCGCCACCGCCTGCGCCGCCTCCAGGTTGGTCCGGTAGACCGTTTCTTCGAGGTTGCGCTGGCCCAGGAACGAACCGGTGTTGACGTCGATCGTGGTCATCGCCTCGGTCTGGTCGATGACCAGGTAGCCGCCGGACTTCAGCGGCACCTGCTTGTCCAGCGCGCGGGCGATCTCGTCCTCGACCCCGTACAGGTCGAAGATCGGGCGGTCGCCGGTGTACAGCTCCAGCTTCTCGGCCAGCACCGGCATGTACTTGGCGACGAAGGCCTGCAGCCGGTCGTAGGTGTCGCGCGAGTCGACCCGCACCTTCTCCACGTCCTTGCGGATCAGGTCGCGCACCGAGCGCAGCGGCAGGCTCAGGTCCTCGTAGATGATGCTGGCCGACGGCGCCTCGCGGCCGCGGCGCTCGACCACGTTCCAGACCCGCGACAGGTAGGCGATGTCCTCGGCCAGCGCCTCGGCCGGCTGGCCCTCGGCGTTGGTGCGCACGATGTAGCCGTAGCCGCCGTGCTGGGCCGACAGCTCGGTGACCAGCGACTTCAGCCGCGCGCGCTCGGCCTCGTCCTCGATCCGCGCCGACACCCCGACCACCTTGGACTGCGGCAGCAGCACCATGTAGCGAGAGGGAATGCTGATCTGCGTGGTCAGGCGCGCGCCCTTGGTCCCGATCGGATCCTTGACCACCTGCACCACGATGTCCTGGCCGTCGCGCAGCAGCTCGACGATGGACGGCGTGCCGGCCGCGTGCGCCGCCGGCAGCCGGGCCTCTTCGGCCAGCGCCTGCTCGACCGGCGCGGCGCGGACCACGTCGTTGGCGTGCAGGAACGCGGCGCGGTCCAGGCCGACCTCGACGAAGGCCGCCTGCATGCCCGGCATCACCCGCTGCACCCGGCCGCGGTAGATGTTGCCGACCACGCCACGGCGCCAGCCGCGCTCGATGTGCAGTTCCTGCAGCATGCCGCTCTCGACGACCGCCACGCGGGTCTCGCGCGGGGTGACGTTGACCAGGATCTCCTCGGACACGGGGCTGTTCACTCCAGGATCGTTGTGGGATGCGCAGCGCCCGGCCAGGCGCCGGCGGCGTCCAGCAGACCCGCGGTCTCATGCAGTGGCAGGCCCATCACCCCGGAGTAGCTGCCGGACAGATGGACCACGAAACGTTCGGCGCCGCCCTGGATCGCATAGGCGCCGGCCTTGCCCATCGGCTCGCCGGTGGCCACGTAGGCGGCGATCTGCGCATCGGACAGCGCGGCGAAATGGACCTCGGTGATCGACAGCGCCTCGTGCACCGCATCCGCCGACAGCAGGCAGACCGCCGACAGCACGCGATGGCTGCGGCCGGACAGGCTGCGCAGCATCGCCGCGGCATCGGCAGGGTCGGCCGGCTTGCCGAACACGCGCTCGTCGAGCACGACCTCGGTGTCCGAACCGATCACCCAGGCACCGGCCACGCCGCCCAGCCGGGCATGCCCGGCGGCGGCCTTGTCGCGGGCGACCCGGCGCACGTAGTCCTCGGCCGTCTCGTCCGCGTCGCGGACCTCGGGAACGTCCACGTCCAGCAGCTGGAACGGCACGTCCAGGCGGGTCAGAAGCTCGGCGCGGCGGGGGGATTTGGAAGCAAGATGCAGCATCGGCACAGAATAACCCGCGCCGGATGACTGAACGCCGCCGATACGGCGCCGGCAGGGAGTCGACCCCGGATGAACTCACCGCCCGTTCATCCCCACGGCACCACCCTCGCTGCCACCTTCAAGGAGATCCACATGTCCCGCACCCTGAGCTCCCTCCTGGC
>Ga0075364_10001179_pt1 | contig 14005 bp, 14 predicted proteins | sample EndMetdeltDD1764_FD_71517 | JGI IMG/M metagenome (GOLD analysis project Ga0075364, IMG submission 71517) | Populus endosphere microbial communities from Tennessee, USA - Endosphere MetaG P. deltoides DD176-4 | ecosystem: Host-associated > Plants > Roots > Endosphere | place: USA: Tennessee... | reverse complement strand
AAGCCGGAAGTTGAGAAGGGTGACATTATCAATCTTGCACCCTACCACTTCTATATGAAGGTTACGGGTGATGAGAGCGAGGATGCCTTCTCCGGACAAACTACACCTCTCGATATCGAAGAAAGTAAAAAGACTACGAAGCTCATCACGAATACTAGCCGGAAATTGTATGGATCGCCAAAAACCAAGATTGAGGCGTATATGGAAAATCTTTTTGCGGAAGCTGCAACGAAACTGGATAAAACTCAAACAAGCAAAAAAGCCAATACTGCACCGACGTCAAATAAGAATAGGGTCAAAACCCATGATCTTTAGCATTCAATCGCGATCTGAACAGTGTCCCCAAGGGAAGAAAGTATGCTAGATTTACAGACACAAAAGAGTCGATTAAATGCAGCGATTAGCAGTGCCGGAAAACGGTATAATACCCTCGTAAATCTACAGGTTGAGAATATCCTAGGCAATCTTCATGCGGTTAACAGAGATCCTGAATATGTTAGCGACGTTCTGACGTTGACCTATAAGCTAAGGAGAGAGTTATCTCTTAGGGGTGTAGATCATCCCGACAAAAAAGATGAAATTGAGAAGCTTAAGAAGGACACGTCAATGATTATTGACCGCTTACTTGGGCTTAAGGCTAAAACTAAATATCAGAATATTGCATGGGGCGTACTTAAGCAGCGTTTAGCTAGTGCGGCAAAGTCGGCCAACGAAATTTACTGGTTCCTAAAAGATCTGCAAGATAAAGAACGTAAGGGCGACCCTTATGCCAACACTACTATCGACACAAACGGCGCATGGACTTTATATCAAGCTCTCGACAATCTGAATAGTTTTCTCGATGACTCCAGAATCCAGTTATTTAATGTGCCCCGCATGATTTTGCGCGGCGAGGCGGGCATAGGCAAAACGCACCTACTATGTGATTATGCAAAAACCCGGCTTGCATCTGACAAGCCAACATTAATATTTCTTGCTCACGAACTGCTCAACACAACTATAGGCACTGATCCTATAGCTCGTATGGCCTCACTGCTTGGCTATCAGGATAAAGATACTTTTCTGGATGACCTTAAGCAGTTATCTAAAGACTCTACTGAAAGAGTATGCATCATTGTCGATGCAATCAACGAAGCAGATCAAATAAAATGGACACAATTAGCACCACTATTTGATATTAAAGGTTTGTCTATCATTATCAGTGTAAGAAATGGTTATGACAGACTCGTAAAAAATGCCAATAAATATACGGTCGTTGAGCATTTTGGATTTGCAGAAATGGAATGGCAGGCAATCTCAACCTTCTTCAAGCACTACAAAATGAAGCTCCCCGAAATACCAATTATCGACCCCGAGTTCAAAAACCCATTATTTCTAATGATTTTCTGCGAAGCATATGCTGGCAGAAAAGATAAAACGCCTAAAGGCAAAGGCGCTACTCATGTATTTGAGCAATATGTTGAAACACAATCGAAAAAAATACTTGATGAGTTAGGTCTAAAGATACCGAAGGATTACCTATGGCGAAAGGTCATAAAAGAAGTCGGTGTTTGGATGGGGGTAAACCGCAAAACGAGGATACTACGCCCTCAACTGCTTAAAATTATAAACAAAGATACAAACTTATCGCCGCACGCCGCACGTTTAGTGTCACTTATGGAGCATCATGGACTGCTACTTAAGTATCCTCGTTATACGAGTGGTGGCAGGCGAAACGGGTATCACTACACATTCACGTATAACCGCTTTAGCGATCATTTGATTGTCAGATCGTTACTTACTGAAAATAAAATCAATTCAAAGGAACAGGCCGAAGAATTCTTCAAAGATGGCTCCTTCCTTGAGAAAAATATCTACAACACCGGTCTTATGGAGGCGCTCTCAATTCAAATTCCTGAGCGGTGCAACAAAACAGAACTGGTATGGATCATACCAAAAAAATATCGTGATCACTGGAATATCAAAGCCGCTTTTCTAGGCGGTATTAAATGGCGCGATGTTGAAGTAGATGGAGTTGATAAAAAGACTGGGGAGCTAAAGTATATTGACGAAAATCAGGTAATTAAATACTTGAATGAGTATTTAGTAAAGTCCGATAACGACTTCTTCGAAGTTCTAGACTGCTTACTTGATGTATGCGCTATACCTTTGCACCCATTTAATGCAAGCAGGCTGCATAAAATCCTCAATAGATACTCACTACCCGATCGTGATGCGTGGTGGCAGAAGTTTATGTTGTATCGCACGTCTGAGCCTGGCAACGCAATTGATCGCTTACAGTCCTGGAGTCTGAGCGAACTTACAGAGCATGCATCTGATGATTCTGTGGAACTGGCATCAACAGTACTAACATGGACACTCGCATCGACCGACCGAAAACTTCGTAACCGTTCAGCTCGCTCACTTGTAGCACTATTCAGAAATCATCAAGGTTCGCTCCTGGTGACGCTTAATAAGTTTAAGGAAAATAACGATCCGTATATTACGGAGAGATTATTTGCTGCTGCTTATGGTGCCTTGTCTCTAAATCCTACGGATAGAGAGAACTTTAAACTTATAACTAAATGGTTCTATACAGATTATTTTTTGGACACGAAGCGAACACCCGACGCGTTAAGGGATGACTTCGCAAAGGGTACTATTGAACTCTACCTCCGACACTATCGCAATGATATTCGCGTCAAAACCAAGGCTATAACTCCACCTTTTAAGTACTATAAATTTCCAAAGAAAATACCAACTACCAAGTGGCTCAGGAGTAAATACAGAGAAGACGGGGACAACAATTACTATACTGTTTGGGGGTCTCTAATGTACGGCGAGGGACATTCTTTAGCTGATTTTGGCAACTATACTATGGGGTCAGTATTAGGCGAGCTTTCCAGTATCCCGCTTTCATCCAAGCCCCCTAAAGACACGAGGGATGAGTACGATAAATTCAGAGAGTCACTAAGTAAGAAACAAAGAGGGCTACTCGATGCCTACAATATGTTGAGTTTTCAGCCGATATTATCATTTATCCATTCGAATGATGAAAAAGATATAGTCGATTCGGAAGATACGAGTGCCGAAGATACCGCTAAGGCCCTCAGTGCGTTCGAAAAATCCCTTGGTCCGCTTAAAAGGCTACGATACCGTAAGTACAAACCCTACGTGGTCCGGGAAACATCTCCCAAGAGAGAAAATTACGATTACGATCTAAATATTGCACGTCGCTGGATATTCAATCGAGTTGTAAAACTGGGGTGGAATCCAAAACAGCACCAAGAATACGATCGTGCACGCGGAAGCTTTGATAGACACCAGTCTAGTAGCGCAGAACGCATCGGTAAAAAGTACCAATGGATTGGTCTTTCGGAGTTTCTGGCGATAGCCGGATCTAATTACTATTTAAAGGCGGATAGATGGGCTAGTAAAACAAAGTTCACACATTTTCATGGAGCATATCAAACTAGCCTCCGCGATATAGATCCAACCCTAGATCCCGTATGGCTACAAACCAAAAGAGATGAGGATAACGATTCGCAGGATCTGTGGTGGTCTCCCAAGTATGACGGTTGGAGTCTAAAGAATTGGAAGAACTCCACAAAAGATATCCCTTCGCCGTCAAAGTTAATCCATGTCACTAAGGACGGCACGGAATACCTCAACCTGCTCAGCTGGAGGACTTGGAAAGGACAAAGTACTACCCCTGAGGACAAGGACAACCATAATTACCCTGAGCTGTTTATGCATGTTAATGGGTACATCGTCCACAAAAAGGATTTGCCAATAATTAAGGAGTGGTGCGCAGGTAAAGAATTCTATAACAGAACGCTGCCCGAACCACATGACGAATCCGGCGCTATCTTCCTAAAAGAAATGACAGTCAGCGCGGCGTACCGAGAAGTTGCGGCACCGTATCAGGCTAATTGGGTAAAGAAGGGTGATGAAACACCATTTGATGTACTATCACCGATCGAGGGATATAGCGGTAGCAGCTTTGACACCGATGATACAAGTAAGGGCGTAAGGATCTATGCTCCTAGCGTGCCGCTACAGAAAATTTTGAAATTACGACCCTCAGAGAAAATTGGTGAGTATGTTTCGAAGGACGGTAAGATAAGAGTGTTCGACCCATCTGTTGATTATTCGGGAGTTTACTCTTCGCTACTCGTCAATAAAGACTATTTTTTGCAGGAATTAGCAAAGAGAGGCCTCACTGTTGTGTGGACTGTTCTGGGGGAGAAGATGTACATAGGCAGTGTATATAATGACGAGTACCGAGGACAAAGATTGGAAATGCACGGCTATGGTTATTTTGATGAAGATGGCAGACTGATTGAAAATGTCCGCTTTAAAAACGAGTGGAAAAACGACTAGGCTTGTTTGGGAGGTTGATATCTGAAATTAAGAGCTTCCTCTATTTTGGCGGTCATAGTTACTGACCCGTATTCCTCTAAGAACATTCTTCCGTAGCCCGGGCCAAGATTTCTTTGTAAACTCCATATCGAATCAGCTAAATCCAGCTCAGGAGTGCCGAAACTGAGCTGGCCGAAATCGATATAGCCAATCTGCTTTTGCTCCGAAATTATAATGTTCGGTAATGCCATATCACCGTGAAGGAGTACATCACGAGCCTTTGCTTCAGGAAATACTAAAGCCACATCCAAGTCATGTAGCCGCCTAACAGCCTTTGCGAAGGTGTCCACAATTTCAGTATCTGGCCACTCTCCAATGAGTTCAACAAGGTTTTTACCAGGCAATTCGCTAATGAGCAGATAGTCGTAGCCACTCTTAGACCTATGGAAATCAATTACTTCTGGAACACGTAATATGGGGGAAAGTTTTTTGAGGTTGCCTCGTTCGTTCGTAAGTCTTTCCGCAATCTTAAGATAATAGACGGCATTGGGCGTTTCTATTTTATACACTTCATCTTGGTGAGAGTGGGCATGTTTTGTGGCTTTGAAGGGTTGAGTCAGCACTGTCGATAGCCAGCTCTTTGCATCATGCCCAAAATGATTCATAGTATCGTTCTTCACCTTACAATCATACCGTACTCTGCTATCTGTAAACCTATTTTCCGTTGGAAAATAGGGACTTCCACTTGCCATTAGCAAATGGAAGTACTAATGAGCTAGACTTCCTCCCAAATCTTCGCGACGACACCTAGCTGTTTGATTTTCTCGATCGTGGCAAAACGAATGCGCGAAGCCTCGTTTTCGTTCAGGTCGTTATCTTCAATTTCTTTCTTGGCTCGTCGCTTTGCATACAGAAGATCGGCCACGGTAGGGCAAGCTATAAGGATGATGAGCCGCTCATGATGTCCGGCTGCATCCTGCCAATCACCGCTCGCCAAGTATTCCACATAATCCTTAATTCGTTTTCTGATGGCGTAGCGGGGCATGAGCGGATCAAGCATCTCAAGAAGATAGCATGTTGTCTGGTTGCCATCTTCTCTCGTAAAGCACAGATGCGGTTTTAGCCCATTCAGGAAGCCATATTCATGATCGGGAACGACATAGTCGGAGGCTAAAACCCACGAATACTGCAATTGGTCATTGCTTTTGGCTTGGAGTGCTATGCAGCAGTCAGCAATCAACAAGCATCTGTCGATGAACGCTTGTGTGCGATTCGGCTCTTTGTACCGCTTCCGCAGTTCTTCACTTGGGCACTCACCAGTCTCACGCAAATACCGAATGCCGTTTATAGATAAGTGGTATATTGCTGGCTGGCTCTTGGCGATGAAGTTGGTGGAATCATATCGCCAATCTACATACTGCTTTTCTCGTAAGTCTTTGAGCCAGCTTATTATCCGTCTTTTATCTTTGTGTTTTAGTAATGCTTGTATTTGTGTTCTGTTTAGGAATCTATATCTATAAATGAGTTTTAGTATTTCTTGTTGTTTGATGGTTATTGAGGGAAGAGTGGTCATAGTATGTTTGAGTATGTAGTTTGGCGAGGTGATAGAATATTGTGCCTACCCCTCCTACTCCGATTTATTTCATAGGTAAGAGCTACGCTAGAATTAAGTATAACACCTTACGATAATGCAAAAACTGTCACCGTGCTTGGTGACAGTTTTTAGGTACTTAAAAGGACTACTAGACGTTATTTAGCCGATGGCTTCAGTAACTCGTCAGGCGTCACACTCAGAGCCTCAGCAATCTTTGCGATCACTTCAAGGCTAGGGTTACGTTCCCCACGTTCTAAGAAGCCCATGTAGCTGCGATCAATACCAACTTTAGCAGCAAGCTCAACCTGGCTTAATCCGCGCTCCTTACGAAGCTCGCGCACACGCTTGCCAAAGACTTGCTGATACTCAATATTCATTATCTAGATTATAGCATAGCTGTGGATAAGAAAATGACTACCCACAGTAGCTTTTTCAATCAGGACTTGTTAAAATGGGACTATGAGTAGTCATCAGGGTGACATCGTTGCATTAGAACCAGAGAGGATAGAGGCCTTGCGGCTTATCCTTGAGAAGGAACAATGCAAGCCTGTCACCTATGACGAAGCGCTAGAGATCGGGCGATCGTTAGTGCGGTTCTTTAAGGCCCTTGCCGAAGAAGCCTAGCCATTTACCCTAAGCGCACTCATGCCTGATAAAATAATCATAAGGAGAGGGAATGGGGCAAACTAACGCAGTCATACTTGCGCGCGTATCGAGCAAGGCACAAGAAGACGAAGGGTACTCGCTTGATTCGCAGGTGAAGCTACTCACTGGATACTGCCAGACAAAGGGCTTTAAGGTCGTTAAGGTATTCAAGATTGCCGAGACGGCATCCAAGCAGCAAAGCCGTAAGGTCTTCACCGAGATGCTGCACTACATCTCGAAGAACGATATCTATCATTTGGCGGTTGAAAAGACTGACCGTTTTACGCGCAATATGCGCGACGCGGTAGCTATCGACGATTGGCTGGAGCAAGACGAGGATCGACGGCTACATGCAGTCAAAGAAAATCTGCTCGTTCATAAAAACGCCAAGTCTGATGTGAAGTTTATGTGGAATATTCATTTGTCGGTCGCCAAAAAGTACACAGATAATTTGCGGGAAGAAGCAATGAAAGGCTGGGCGGAAAAGCTAGCGCAAGGCTGGCTGCCGGCACCACCGCCACCAGGATACGTCACTGTAACTCGCGGCGGCAAACGCATTCATATTATCGATAAAGCCACGGCGGGCATCATGCGCAAAGTTTTTCGTATTTACCTTGAGCCCAACCACTCGGTACTAACTATCACTGAGTTCATGAGAGACAACGGCATAGTGACGCGCAAAGGTCGGCCGCATAGCAAGAGCTACGTTCACAAAATGCTCAGCAACCCATTCTATATTGGTATTAACCGTTTTGATGGCAAGGATTATCCAGGTGCACAGGAACCGCTTATCAGCAAAGAGCTGTTCAATGCAGTGCAGAAGAAGCTGCATAACAAGCAGCCAATGTTACGGGCCCGGCATAATCCAGTACTCAAGAATATGATTCGCTGTCAAAACTGCGGCGCAACCGTAACATGGGAACGCCACAAAGAACGCTACTATGGCGCATGCCAGCGCAAGGATGTGGCCTGCAAGGGCCTTAAGTTCCTACGTGAAGATCGTGCCGAGGAGCTTGTTATGGAGACGCTACAAAAGCTTGTATGCCCATCGCAGGAAATTATCGCCTGGACGAGTAAGGCAATTCGGGCAGAGTCTCAGAATAATGCGCAGTACTACGAACAAAGTGCGGCGCTCATTAATAGCAAGTTAAGCCGCATTGAGCTCATGGACGAGACGCTATACGACGACAAGCTAGCTGGCGACATTACTAAAGAGCGCTATGAAGCCAAGCACGATCAGCTTATGGCCGAAAAGGCCTCTCTAATCGATCAGCTCAATAAACTTGAAGGGCAACAGCAATCCGATTTTGAAGGCGGCCTGACGGTCTTAGAATTGTCTCAGAAAGCCGCTGAAATATACGCCAGCAAAGTTCCAGAACAAAAACGCGTCATAATAACCGAACTCTTTGAAAAACTAGTATCAAACGGCGATGCTCTATCTGTTACATACACAAAATTCACAAATGCAATCGCCAAAAAGACAGCAGAAACGGTTCAATTTTTGGAAGGTCAGAAGATGGCTAACCGAACTTTTGAAAAAGCCCTCGCTACATCTGTTAGCGAGGGCAATTCCGAGCTCATAAATCAATTACGTCCTATATGGCAGGGGTAGCAGGACTCGAACCTACGACACCTGGTTTTGGAGACCAGTGCTCTACCAACTGAGCTATACCCCTATGACACCAGGTATTCTACCACAGATAAGTGGTGTGTTCCAGCCCGCCCCGCGGCTCCTCAAAAAGCAGAGCTCGGCGGGGCGGGTTATGGTGGTTAGGGGCTGGGGTTGTCACGTAGCCAGGCGGCGATCTCTCGACGAAAGCCTTGCACGCCCTCTAGACCACCACGTTGATGCTCGGCGATGATTATCGCTCGTGCTGTTGCCGTGTAGATGCCCTCCGCGCTGTGTTCGTCGTCCAGTGTTGCGCGGTCTTCTGGTGCGGCCCCTAACCACTCCGGATTGGTGGCGACTTGCGCCTTCAGGTATACAACGACTTGGGCTATTAGCCTTTCGTCCGGCTCGTACGGCACGGCCTGCCTCCTTTTGCTCGGATTGTATGCATAGTACGCTACCCTTCCATTTTTGGCAAATTATGCTATTATCTGGTGTGCAACCGAGAAAATGGAGGGAGATTCCCTGTGGTAGTACAGTCCGTAGTGGCCATTGTACTAGTGGTGGCTGCCGTAGTCGCGTTTATGAAGATACGGCAGTCGCGAGCATGGCCGCCAACCGACATCGGCAGCCCGCCAGTCGAAACGCAGTCTTGGCCGACCCTTTCTACAGTGGCGCAGATCCAGCCCGGCAGTCGACTGCTCATCGGGTGGACGGTGTATACCGTTGTGGATTATGAACGCTTGGGGCTCACAAGCGTGGCCCCGGCGTATCTCTACGCCTTGTCTTGTAAGGAGTCGCGTGTGTGGCTGTTTGTGCAGACGGGGCTGAATTCGCAAGAGGCCTGGCTGCTGGATGACGCTGGCTGGACAGAGGCCGAACCCACTCAGATGGATACTCACCTGTTCTATGGCTTGTCGCACTTTGGCGACGCCGTATGGCAGGCCGTGAGCTCCTACCCGCAAGATGGCATTCAGCCGAGCGGCAGCATGGTCACCTATGCCCTCTACTTCGAAGATCCGGCCGCACGGTTCGTGCCCTATCGACGTCGCCTCTTGATGTTCGAGTGGCGTGAGGGCGGAATGGCTGTTCGGCTCGGTAGCCCGGTCGACCTGAGGCAGGTCAAGCTGGGCTGACTGGTATAGCGACGGGCGCCGGTAAGGTGCTCGTCGCTATCCAGAGTGACATGGTGATAATGAACTTGCTATAATGACAAATATGAAATCCCTGAATCTTACCCGTCCTCAAATCCTTATGGTTGTTGGTCTGCCTGGTGCCGGTAAGAGCTTCTTTTCGCGCCAGTTCTCAGAAACCTTTAGTGCTCCGGTTGTGAGCTTTGATCGTATCCGTTACGAGCTTTTTAACAAGCCGTCGTATAGCGCCGACGAGAACGACCTTGTTTCTCGCCTGGCCGCATACCAAATAGAAGAATTATTTAAAACCAATCGTAGCTTTATTGTTGATGGCGGCTGCAATGCCCGCGTCGATCGTATCAGCCTGGCGCAACTGGCCAAAAAAGCCAATTACGATACAAGTGTGGTATGGGTGCAAACCGATGCCGTTACCACCAAGCAGCGTGCTCTCAAGCGTAGCCCCCGCCGCGAAGACGACAAATACAATACCAGCCTGACCGAGCAGCAATACGACGCATTTGCTCGCCGCTTTACCGAGCCAACCCGCGAAAACTACGTGGTTATCAGCGGTAAGCACACCTACAATGCTCAGGCAAAAATGGTGCTGCGCAAGCTAGTTGCCGCTCGTGAGGCACGCGCCGACGCTGCGCATCGCCACGAAGTTGTCCAAAGCAAGCAAGCATCGGAGCGGCCTGCTCCGCAGCGGCGGGATATTACTATTCGCTAGGGCACGGAAAAGATCGTGGCAACCATAGAAGATTCAGAATTTGGAACGGTGCATCTGCGCCGGAGCCAGGTAAGCGGTAGCGTGAGACTGCGGCTTGATGCAAGAGGTATTATTTCTATTAGCCTGCCCAAGCGCGCGCCGCTGTTTTTGGCACGGCAGCTGTTAGAGGATTCGCGCGATAGCATTCGGCGTTCGCTTTTAAAAATCCGCGCCCAAAAGCAGGTGTATCAGCATGGCGATGTGATTGGTAAGGTGCATCGGCTGCGCATTGAGCAGAACGACAGTATAGGCTATTCGCATCGTATCGATAAAAATGAGCTTATTGTTTTTACGCCTGTTGCGGCAGCGCCAGACAAAATTCAGCACACTATTGCCGAAGGCATCGCAAAGGCACTGCGCGTGCAGGCCAAATCGTATCTCCCCCGTCGCCTTAAGACGCTTGCCGACGCGCACGGGTTTCACTACGGCAAGCTGCGATTTAGCAGTGCCGGTACGCGGTGGGGCAGCTGTAGTTCAGAGGGTACAATCAGTTTAAATATTTGGCTTATGCAATTGCCGTTTGAGCTTATAGACTATGTGATTTTGCACGAGCTTTGTCATACTCTACACATGAACCACGGCGAGAAGTTTTGGGAGCTTTTAGGCAAATTGAGCCCAGCCTATAAAGATCACCGTGACAGGCTAAAACAGTATCAGCCATATGCCTAAAGCCGCTATACTATGAGTATGACACCAAAAGATATTGCTTTTATGCGACTGAGCTCGCAGCTAATTGCCGGTTCAACCCTCACCGACCCTGCCGGCGTCGTTCGCTACATGGGCGCCGTGCAGGCACAGGATTACGGTCAAGCATTGTGGGCAGTCGGCTCCCGCACCAAAGATGCGACCCGGCAAACTATAGAGCAAGCAATTGCCGACGGCACTATTTTGCGCACCTGGCCTATGCGCGGTACTATTCATTTTGTACCGGCTGAGGATGCTGCGTGGATGCTGTCTATTTCGACTCCGCGCATGCTTGCCGCCAGCAAAAGTCGGCGGGCTGGCCTCGGGCTAACCGACATTATTATGCAGCAAGCCGGCGCAATTATTGACGAGATTTTGCAAGACGGCAAGCCACTCCCTCGCCCCGACCTGGTTGCGGCATTTGCGGCTGCGGGCCTGGATGTAAGTAATCAGCGTGGATACCATATGTTGTGGTATTGGTCGCAACTGGGCAAAATTTGTATTGGGCCCATGCAGGGCAAGCAGCAGACGTTTGTTCTTTTGCAAAAATGGGCACCGCAGCAGCGAGAGCTGTCGCGGGAGCAAGGTATTATTGAGCTCGCCAGGCGCTATTTTACAAGCCACGGGCCGGCCACGCTGACTGATTTTTGCACCTGGGCTAGCCTTATGAAAAAAGATGCCGTACTCGCACTTGAGGCGCTCAAGCCGGAACTTAAAAGCGCTGTGGTTAGTGGTGCTGAGTATTGGTTCGCGCCTCACGCCGCCGCTCCGGCGGATAGCGCAACTGGCCCGTATCTTCTGGCGGGTTTTGAAGAATATCTGCTTGGCTACAAAGATCGTTCGGCAGTACTTGACCCGCAATTTAGTGTGGCGCCAAACAAAAATGGTATATTTTTTCCGATTATCGTTGTGAATGGTCAGATTGTTGGTACCTGGAAACGAGTAGTCGGTCCCAAGAAGATAACCATCGTATTTGAGCCTTTTGAGCCCCTGTCGCCCACTATACTCCAGCAGTGCCAGCAAAAAGCCCAGCAATACGGCCGTTTTATGGGCCAGCCTATCGCTATCGTCGAGTAGTGGTGCTACCATAAAGATATGCTCGTGTCGCCACATATCACTGCTGGAGTTGCACTCGGGGCTGCCATTGGCAACCCGTTTGTTGTTGTGCCGCTCGCGATTGCAGGCCACTTTATACTCGATACAGTTCCTCATTGGCAAGAGACATTGGCGCCATATCACCCAACCAAAAAGACATTTATTCGCATTCCAATAGACTTCGCGATTGGCGCGTGTATTATATGGCTGGCGCTTATGGCTCAGCCAGAGCATGCGTTGGGTATTTTGCTTGGCGCTTTTTTTGCCAGTGCCCCTGATTTAGACGTTATTGTTATTACTCACCCACACCTTAAAAAGGGCTTACTGCACAAGTACTGGGAATGGCACTGTGCTATTCAGCGAGAGACGAGCTCATTGTGGGGTGTTGTGCCGCAGGTTGCGGTGATTGCTGCTGGCCTCGCGACTATATACATCGCGTGAGATAATTCGCAGAAGTCGCCAGGTTCTATTGCTACACTTATGGCGTAAAAGGAGCATGTGATGGCAAAATATAGCGAAAAAGCCAGCAAAAAAGTAGAAAAGACCATGCATGAAATGAAAGAAGGCACGCTCAAATCCGGCAGCGGCAAAAAAGTAACCAGCCGCAAGCAAGCAGTAGCTATTGGGCTCAGCGAAGCGCGCAAGCAAGGTGCCAAGGTTCCAAAAAAGAAGAAATCATAGTATTGTTACAAAGTTCCTGGCATTGCAGCATTGCAAAAACTCAATTGGAGAAATCTGTGGCTGCTAGTAATGATGCGGCAAGTATCATGCGTGCGTCGGCAATCGATTGGCTCGATGCGGGTGGTTCGCGCAATCGTCGGCTCTGCGTCGAGATGATCGACTGGGTTTTGTACGGTGGCGATCGGCCGCTTCCCAACCTCACAGATGGTGATCGCGTGGCCGTTTTGGCGGCACTCGAAGACGCCATCGACGTCGTCTATGGCGACACGCGTCTTCCGGGCCCTGATGCCGATATCCATGAGCGGCTCAGCACGCTCAGGCCGTAAGGCTGAGGGCGAGGAACTGGTGGGTCGTGGTAAAACGTCGCGACCCACCACCGCTTTTATGATTCTGTATACGTACTAATACGTGGCGTATTACCGGTTGTCCGTAGATATCCTTCGTAAATCCGCATACCCACAAAGCTGGCAAATAGCAAAAAAACAACTACAATAATAATTTCCGGCAGCCCAAAGCCGCTTTCTGGTTCTGTGTTCATCTGTCGTTGGCGCTCCTTGATTGAAAGGTCTATACAAAGTATAAGCGTTTTGGCGCCAATGCGGTAGTGGCCTAGGTTTTGGGCTTGCGGATGTGGGCTACAAAGAACGCCTCTATTTCGGGCGACGGCGCCAGCCGCAAACAGTTGCTCAGGTCATGTACAAATGTTTTATTATTCCACGTTTTGATGGTTGGGATGCGGTTTGGCAGGGGTAAATCAATGGGTAGCAGCGTGCTGCCTTCGCGTTTTCTGAGCAAGTAGTCAACAACTGCTTCGTTTTCCTCGGGCGCAATAGTACACGTGCTGTATACGAGCGTGCCGCCGGGTCGCAGCAAATCCCAGGCGGTCGTGATGGCCTTTTTTTGAATACGTTGCAACCGTTTAATATGTGCAACGCTCCAGTGGTCTAGGGCTTTAGGGTCATCGATGTCGATCATCCCCTCTCCGCTGCACGGTGCGTCTAGTAGTATTTTGTCGAAGTACTCGTTGGGCAATTGACGTTTGAGAGAATCGATCGAATAGAGTGTGGTATTTTGCGGCTTAACACCCAGGCGGCCAAAATTGGTGAGCATGCGGTTAAGGCGTGTACGGGAGTTGTCGTTAACCCATAGTTCAGCTTTGTTGCCGGTGATGGCTGCAATGTGGCTTGATTTTCCGCCTGGTGCCGCGCAAACATCCAAAATACGCTCTTGTGGTTTAGGGCTAAGCACCAATGGCGGTATAAAACTGGCGGCATTTTGAATATAAATACGGCCTTCTTCGGCGTCTTCGCTATGCGTGAGTGCTGCTTTGTCGGCGTCAATCCAGTAGCAATGCGGCGCCCACTCAATTGCGCGTTCGCGCGTGGCATCACTCTTGAGTGTATTAACACGAACCGATTGCTGGCGTCCGCGTAGCATATCGAGCCGAAACTTCGGTA
>Ga0075364_10001177_pt1 | contig 14015 bp, 16 predicted proteins | sample EndMetdeltDD1764_FD_71517 | JGI IMG/M metagenome (GOLD analysis project Ga0075364, IMG submission 71517) | Populus endosphere microbial communities from Tennessee, USA - Endosphere MetaG P. deltoides DD176-4 | ecosystem: Host-associated > Plants > Roots > Endosphere | place: USA: Tennessee... | reverse complement strand
GCAGGACGGTATCCTGAGCCGGTCCACACGGAGCCAGCGATGAGCCTCACCCCACGGATCGCCTTCCTCGCCAGTACCGCGCCGGCCGCGCAGGAAGCCCTGGCGACCATGGTCGCCAGGCACGGCCAGCACGCGCCCGACGAGGCCGACGTGATCTGCGCGCTCGGCGGCGATGGTTTCATGCTGCAGACGCTGCACCGGCACGGCGCCAACGGCAGGCCGGTGTATGGCATGAAGCTGGGAACGGTCGGGTTCCTGATGAACCAGTATCCCGGCGACGATCTGCTCGAGCGCCTGGCCGCGGCCGAACCGGCCACGCTGCGACCGCTGGAGATGCTGGCCCAGACCGAGTCGGGCAGCAGCACCGGCTCGCTGGCCTACAACGAGGTCTCGCTGCTGCGCCAGACCCGGCAGGCCGCGCACATCCGCATCGGCCTCAACGGGCAGACCCGCCTGGACGAGTTGATCGGCGACGGCGTGATGGTCGCCACCCCGGCCGGCAGCACCGCCTACAACTTCTCCGCGCATGGCCCGATCCTGCCGCTGGGCTCGCACACGATCGCGCTGACGCCGATCGCCGCGTTCCGTCCGCGCCGCTGGCGTGGGGCCATCCTCAAGGCCGACACCGAGATCCGCTTCGAGGTGCTCGACCCGTACAAGCGGCCGGTCAGCGTCACCGCCGATTCGCACGAGACCCGCAACGTGCTGGAAGTGGTGATCCGCGAATCGAGCGAACACACCGTGACCCTGCTGTTCGACCCCGAGCACAACCTCGAGGAACGTATCCTCAGCGAGCAGTTCGTGGTATGACGTCCACGCCCGTCCGCGCCCTGCGGACGGCGGCGGACGGGCCGAGGGGAGGATCCTTCCCGCTCCGGAAAAACCGAGCAAAGCTTCAACTGAAGGGGAGGGGTCCCGTGAAGTTGGTGTATCTGGTCCTGCTCTGCGCCGTGTCGGCGCAGGCGGCAGGCGCATGCGTGTTCAAAAGCAATCTGTCGCCGTTCCCGGCCGAGGCGGCCACGCTGGTCGACACCGCCGAGCTGCCGGCGCCCGAGATCGAGGCGACGCAGGTCACCCGGGGGCTTGGCGGCGGCGCGACCTGCGACGCGCTCGGGTTCCTGTCGGTGCAGCTGCGCTGGCCGCGCGGCAGCCGCTGGAACCTGGAGCAGATCGGCTTCGAGTACCGGCTCGTCTCGGGCGAGGCGCCCGACGGCATGCTGCCGGATGGCATCGTGCGCTCGCCGGCGACCGGGCGCCGGGCCGAGCATCAGTTCACCTGGCCCGACGGGACGCCCGACCGCCAGCAGGCGTTGCGGCTGCAGCTGGAGGTGCGCGCGGTCACGCCCGACCGCCAGCGCGGCCCGCCGGTGCTGCTGCGCATCGATGCATCGCCTGGCAGCTGAGCCGGCAACGGCCGGCTGCGTCGTGGCGGCGGTTTGCGGATAATGCGCGCATGAATCCACTCGACGACAACGCCACCCGCCTGCTGACCATCGCCGTCACCTCGCGCGCCCTGTTCGATCTCGAAGAAAGCCATGCGATCTACGAAGAGCAGGGGCTGGAGGCGTATGCCGAGTACCAGCGGCAGATGGAGGACGAGATCCTCGAGCCGGGCGTGGCCTTTCCGGTGGTGCGCAAGCTGATGGCGCTGAACCGGATCCTGCCGCCGGAAGTGCCGCGGGTCGAGGTGATCCTGCTGTCGCGCAACTCGGCCGATACCGGCCTGCGGATCTTCAACTCGATCCAGCACTACGACCTGGGCATCATCCGCGCGGTGTTCACCTCCGGCGAGCCGACCTGGCCGTACGTGGCGCCGTTCGGCACCAACCTGTTCCTGTCGGCCAACCCCGAGTCGGTCCGACGCTCGCTGCAGCACGACGTGGCGGCGGCGACGATCCTGCCGGCGCGTGCGGTCAACGCGCCACGCGACCAGCTGCGCATCGCCTTCGACGGCGATGCGGTGATATTCAGCGACGAGAGCGAGCGCATCTCGCGCGAGCAGGGCGTGGAGGCGTTCGGCCTGCACGAGCGCCAGCGCGCGCGCGAGGCGCTGTCGGGGGGGCCGTTCCGCAGCTTCCTGTCGGCGCTGCACGAACTGCAGGCGGTGTTTCCACCGGGCGAGAACGCACCGATCCGCACCGCGCTGGTCACCGCGCGCTCGGCGCCGGCCCACGAGCGGGTGATCCGCACGCTGCGCGAATGGGGAGTGCGCCTGGACGAGGCGCTGTTCCTCGGAGGTCGCGCCAAGGGACCGTTCCTGGCCGCCTTCGGCGCGGACATCTTCTTCGACGATTCGGCGCACAACATCGACAGCGCCCGCCTGCATGTGGCGGCGGGCCACGTACCGCATGGCGTGGCCAATCCGGAAAACGACTGACCGGTTCCGCCGGGAAAGCTGCACTGCACGGCGCGGCGATCACCGATGGCGCGTCCACGCGAGGTTCCGGCAGCTTCGAAGAGCATCCGCGCCGCCTGCCGCACGTCCAGCTGCATGACGCATGCGCTGTCCGCGGAGGCGCCGGGCACGGCGTCGCGCGGTCAGGGCATCTGCTGCAGCGCCAGCTGCACGTCCACCACGCGCCAGCGCAGGCCCTGCGGCTCCAGCACGACCTGCAGCGGCGGCAGGTCCGGCCCGCGCGCGATCTCGAGCACGAAGCGGTCCAGGCGTTCGAAGCGGTGGCGCGCGTCCTGCAACGGACGTGCAGGCTCCACCGGCGCATGGATGCTCTCGCCCTGCAGCTCGTTGCGGCCGCGCTGCCACAGCACGTGGCCCTGCAGCATCGCGCCGATGCCCAGCGGGGTCAGCAGCGTGTCCAGCGCCGCTCCGCCGAGCTGGTCGCCCAGTCCGTGCAGCAGGGCGCCGAACGGCCCGGCGGCGATGTCCGGCCCGGCCCGTCGCAGCAGATGGTCGTTGAGCTGTGCACGCAGGCTGGCACGCACGCGCGGGAAGTCGACGTAGCGGTCCAGCTGCGAGACGTCGCGCCGCTCGATCGCGCGCGACAGGCCGTGCACCGCCAGATAGGGGCCGGAGAACCACCAGCCGGCCAGCAGCACGGCCAGCACGACGAGCAGGGCAAGCGTTTTCTTCATGGCGGCACCGGGCTGGGCAGACCACGCAAGACTGCCGCAGCGCGTGCGCGGCCGGGTGAAGGCTCAGTGACTGGGGGAGCCGCTGCCATCGCCGAAAGCCGTTCGCAAGCGCGCGAACGATTCGGTGTCCAGCGCATCCGGGTCGGTACGTAGGATCTGGGCCAGGTTGCCGGGCCGGGTCGTGCCGAGGATCGCCGAGGCGACGCCGGGGTGCCGGAGGACGTAGGCGAAGGCGTTCTGCGCCGGCGACTGGCTGCCGATCGAAGCGAGCGCCCTGCGCATCGTCGCGGCGCTGCGCATCAGCCGCCGGCTGCTCGGCTTGAGCAGGGCGCGGGCCAGATACCAGCCGTCGGCCAGCCGTGGCCAGTGCAGTCGCCGTGGCAGCAGGTGGCCCTGGGCGAGCACGGTGCCGGCCAGCACGCCGATCCCGGCCGCGTGCAGGCGCTCGATCAATGGCGCGCGATCCTGCTGCAGCGCGTTGAAGTCCAGCAACACCGCATCGAACAGCGTCGGCTGCGCGATCATCCACTCCACGGTCGATGCGCTGTGCGTGTTGATTCCCAGGTGACGCACCAGCCCGCGTTCGCGCAATCGCTGCAGTGCCTCCAGCAGCGGCGCATCGACCTGGTGTTCGCCGATGCCGTGCAGCTGGAACAGGTCCAGGTAGTCGGTGCCGAGGTTGCGCAGCGAGGCCTCGCAGCTGGCGATGATCGCGGCCGGGGAGAAGTCGCGGTGCTCGATGCCGCGCACGCCAGCCTGCCCGGTCAGGGTGCCGGCCTTGCTGGAGATCACCAGCGTGTCGCGCGGGAAGCGGGACCACAGCGGGCGCAGGATGCGACCCAGGCGCGGCTCGGCATTGAAGCCCGAATAGTTGTGGCCTGTGTCCAGCAGGTTGACGCCCGATTCCAGCGCCTGCGCGACCACGCGCGCCGCATCGGCTTCCGGAAAGCGGCGATGGCCCCAGAAGCCGGAACAACCAAGCCCAACCGGCGAGACCTCGATCCCGCTGCGTCCAAGCACGCGTCGCTGATGCGGCAGTGCGAGCGGTGCCGGCATCGCGCTCAGAACTCCAGGTCCAGCGCCGCGCACAGGTAATCGACGAATGGGGCCAGCGTGACCAGGTCGGCCTCCAGCGTGCTGCGCAGGCGCGGGCCGGTCATCGCCGCGTCGTCCAGCGCGCGCAGGAACACCCAGTTGCGGTGCTTGAGGTCGTCGATGAACGCGAAGTCGGCCGGGAAGCCGCGCGGCGGCCGCACCAGGGTCTCCGAGTCGTCCAGGGTGAACTTCCGGCGCAGTTTCGGATCGTGCGCCGCGGTCTTCCAGCTGCCGGGGTTGTCGAAGATGAACTGGCGCACGCGACGCTGTGTGTCGGATTCGGGATGCCACAGCCCGGCGCCGACGAAACTGCCGCCGGGCTGCAGGTGCACGTAGAACGACGGTGCGGCCGCTTCGCGCCGCCGCGCATGGAACAGACGCGCCCCCTGCCAGGTCTTGTAGGGAGACTTGTCGTTGGAGAAGCGCGCGTCGCGGTGGATCCGGAACAGCGAACCGCCGACCCCGCGCGTGTCGGCGCGGAAGTGCGGGCTGATGCCGGCCAGCGCCGGCTGCAGGTCGCCGATCAGGCGCAGGAACGGCTGGCGGACGTGGTCCTCGTACTGCTGGCGGTGGTCGTTGAACCAGGCCTTGTCGTTGTGGCGGGCGAGCCCGCGCAGGAACCTGAAACTGGCATCGCTGAAATAGGTGGTCATAGCGTGTTCTGCAGGTCGCGGCCCCACCGCTCGAGCTGGTCGAGCAGGACCAGCCGCCCGCCGTCGCCGGCGTGGGTGCCGCGCAGTGTGGCGATCTCGTCGAAGAAGCCGGTGAAGGTGTACTCGGACAGCCCGCTGTCGTCGCACAGGCGCCGGCGGCGGTAGTCGTCCCAGCGCTGGCGCTCGTCGCCCGACAGCGTCTCGGGCCAGTTCCGTGCCCGGTAGCGGAACAGCAGTTCGGGCAGCCGCGCATCGCGGAAATCGAAGCTGCGCGTGGCCAGGTCGGTGGGCGAGGTCGCCCGGACCTGGCCGATCAGGCGGCGGTCGCCTTCGCCGGTGAACCCGTCGTAGAGCGAGGCGTCGACATCGGACGGCGCGCGGGCCTCGGCACGTGCGAACACCTGGCGCGCCTTCTCGGCGAGTTCCGGACCGAGCGCGCGAATGCGTTCGGCCCTGGCCAGCATGGTGTCGGGGTCGATGCCCAGGCGCGCGAAATCCGGCGCGCGCAGATGTGCCCACGGCACAAGCATCGGCGAACGGTTCAGGTGCACTTCCTTGAGCGGCACCCGCTGCACGTCGGGCGGGAGATCGGCGGCCGGCGTGTACAGACGGTCGGCGATGGCGTCGGCCGGCAGCGACAGCAGCGCGTCGACATCGCCGTCCAGGTCGAACACGATCGCACGGTTGCCGATCGACGGATGCATCGCCAGCGGCAGCACCGGCGCGGCGCACAGGCGGGTAGCCGGATAGCGCTGCGACACGTGCAGCAGCGGCTGCATCGCGACCGGATCGACCAGGCTGGCCGCGTGGCGCTTGTCGCGCAGCTTCAGCGCGTAGTCCCAGAGCCGCGGCTGCGCCTGGCGGAACAGCCGGGCCAGGCCGATCGTGGCGTACACGTCGGACAGTGCCTCGTGCGCGTCGCCTTCGCGCACGTCGTTGGCCAGGGCCAGGTGCTCGAGCTTGAACGAGGTCGCGCCATCCTCGCGCCTGGGCCAGACGATGCCGTCCGGACGCAGCGCATGCGCCAGGCGCATCACGTCGAGCAGGTCCCAGCGCGAGTTGCCGCCGCGCCACTCGCGCTCGTACGGGTCGTGGAAGTTGCGGAACAGCGTGTGCCGCACGTACTCGTCGTCGAAGCGCAGCGAGTTGTAGCCCAGCGTGCAGGTACGCGGACGCGCCATCTCCTCGGCGATGCGGCCGATGGCGTCGGCCTCGGTCAGGCCCTCGCGCAGCGCATGCTGCGGGGCGATGCCGGTGATCAGCGTGGCCACGGGCGAGGGCAGCAGATCGTCGGCCGGGCGCACGAACAGGCTGATCGGCTCGTCGATCACGCGCAGCTCCACGTCGGTACGGACCGCGGCGAACTGGGCGATGCGGCTGCGGCGCGGATCGGCGCCGAAGGTCTCCAGGTCGTAGAAGAGGAAGCTGTCGGACATGGGCGGCCGGATCGGGAATCTGCGGCCATTGTAGGGCGCCGCCGGTGGCTTGCCGACCTGGCCGCCTCGGGGATTCAGCGCGCGCCCGGCAGCGGCTCCAGCAGGGCGAGGACCTGCTGGTCCAGCGCGTCCCAGTCGATCCGCGACAGGTCGTCGTGGCCCCGGGTGACGCGCACCAGCAGCTCGTGCTGGATCCGGGTGCGTTCCAGCGCCACCGCGTACGGCGTGCGCAGGAAGGTGACCATCGTGTAATGCGGCACGAAGCGCTGCGGGTGGCGCGCCTGAAGCGCCAGTTCCAGCGTGCGTCGCAGCTGGAAACCGGGATCGGCCACGCGGTCGCGCATCTCGATGTAGTTCTCCAGCGCCATCGCCTGGATCGCCGCGGCGTTCGGCCGGCGTTCGGCCTCGAACGCTGCGAAAGCCGACTCCAGGTCGCCATGCGCGTCCATCGCCTCGGCCAGCGCCACGCAGTCCTCGAACGCGCAGTTCATGCCCTGGCCATGGAAGGGCACCATCGCGTGCGCGGCGTCGCCCAGCACCACCGCGCGCCCGTCCAGATGCCAGCGGTCCAGCGTCAGCGTGCCGAGCAGGCCCGGCGGATGCCGTTCCCAGTCCTGTTCCAGGTCCGGCATCAACGGCAGTGCATCGGCGAACTCGCGTGCGAACAGCGCCCGGACCTCGGCGCCGCTGCGCACGCTGGCGAAGCTGGGTTCGTCACTGCCTGCCGTGGTGTGGTTGGGCAGGAACAGGGTGACGGTGAAGCTGCGTTCGTCGTTGGGCAGGGCGATGCACATATAGCGGCCGCGCGGCCAGATGTGCAGCGCGTTCGGCTCGATCCGGAACCCGCCCTCGGCGGCGGTCGGGATCGTCAGCTCCTTGTAAGAGTGGTCCAGGAACGCGGTGTGCTCGCCGAAGCCGGCCCTGCGCACCATCTCCGCGCGCAGCGCCGAACCGGCGCCATCGCTGCCGATCAACGTCCGGAAGCGGATGTCCTCGGGCTGGTCGTCGCGGTCGTCGATCAGGCGTGCGGTGCCCGCGTCGAAATCCACCGTGTGCAGGCGGCGGTGGAAATGCACGGTCGCGCCGGCGCGCTCGGCCGCTTCGAGCAGGGTGATGTTGAGATCGGCCCGGTGCACCGACCAGATCACTTCGCTGTCGTCGCGCCCGTAGCGCTGCAGCGTGGTGGTGCCATCCAGGGCATGCAGCATGCGCCCGCGCATCATCACCGCCTGCGCCATCACCGCCGCGTCGACGCCCGCCGCGCGCAGCGCATGGCGGCCACGTTCGGCCAGGGCCAGGTTGATCGAGCGCCCGGATTCGTAGCCCTTGATCCGCGGATCGCCGCGGCGCTCGTAGACGGTGACCTTCCAGCCGCGCTGCGACAGCAGCACCGCCAGCAGCGATCCGGCCAGGCCGGCGCCGATCAGGGTCAGGTCGCGCGTGTCGGTGCTGTTCAATGCGGTGCTTTCCTGGTGCCGCGCGTACACGTCGGGCGTATCGGGCGGGATGTTCCGATGGCCGATGCCGATCGGAGGATCGTGTTGGTGGCTGTCCGATGCGCTGGCGCCGCCGGTTCGGAACGCCGGTGACGGCCGACGGCACGGAAGCCGCGGTATGCCGCCCTCAGACGCCGCGCCAGTGCTCGACTTCCTCGACGAAGCGCAGCACGTCGGCATGGCGGTTGTACAAGGGCACCGGCGAAATGCGGATCACGTCGGGCTCGCGCCAGTCGCCGAGAACGCCGGTGTCGCGCAGGTAGTCGAACAGGGCGCGGCCCTGCGTGCGCCCACCGGCCACGCGCAGCGACAGCTGGCAGCCGCGCTGGCGCGGGTCGGCCGGAGTGACGATCTGCAGCACGTCCGACAGGCGCGCGTGGATCAGGTGTTCCAGGAAGCCGGTCAGCGATTCGGACTTGCGCCGCAGCGCCTCCATGCCAGCGCGCTCGAACTGGTCCAGCGAGGCGCGCAGCGGCGCCAGCGCCAGCACCGGCGGATTGGACAGCTGCCAGCCGTCGGCACCGGGCGCGGGAATGAAGCCTGCGGCCATCTGGAAGCGGCTGGCCGGATCGTGGCCCCACCAGCCGGCCAGGCGCGGCAGATCGGCGCCATGGTGACGCGCATGCACGAAGCAGCCTGCGACCGCACCGGGGCCTGAATTGAGGTACTTGTAATGGCACCAGACCGCGAAGTCGGCGCCGTCGTCGTGCAGTGCCAGCGGCAGGTTGCCCACCGCATGGGCCAGGTCGAAGCCGGCGACCGCGCCCTGCGCGTGCGCCAGCCGCGCGATCTCACCCAGGTCGAAGGCCTGGCCGGTGCGGTACTGCACGCCCGGCCACAGCACCACCGCCAGCCGCGGGCCATGGCTGGCGATGGCCGCGGCGATCGCCTCCATCGACAGTGTGCCGTCGGCCTGGTCGGCCTCGACCTCGATCAGGTCGGTGGCCGGGTCGAAGCCGTGCAGCAGGATCTGCGATTCCACCGCGTGCCGGTCGGATGGAAACGCGCCGGCCTCGATCAGGATCGCGGGCCGTTCGCGCGTGGGGCGGTAGAAGCTGGCCAGCATCAGGTGCAGGTTCACCGTCAGCGTGTTCATCGCCACCACTTCGGCCGGCTCGGCGCCGACCAGGCGCGCCAGCGGCTCGCGGACCAGGCCGTGGTAATGCATCCACGGCGCTTCGCCTTCGAAATGGCCTTCGACCGCGCGTTCGGACCAGGCATCGAGCACCTGCTGCACCTGCGCGCGCGTTGCGCGCGGCTGCAACCCCAGCGAATTGCCGACGAAGTACGTCTGCTCGCCATCGCGATGGCGCGGGATCAGGAACTCGGCACGGAAGCCACGCAGCGGGTCGGCGGCATCGAGGGCAAGCGCGTGGGTGCGGGCGGACAGTGCGGTCATCGGGTCGCTCGTCGGTGGCGGTCGGTGGGCAGCGGCGACGCGGAGGCGGCTCAGGCCGGATCGGCGTCGTAGCGGGCGGGGCGCGGATGCAGATGCCCGCACTGCGTGCAGGTCCGCAGCGCGTCCGAGCCGTAGAAGCGGTCGAACACGGGCGGGAAGTCCTGCTCGATGTCCTGCAGCTGGAAGAACTCCTCGTGCAGCTTGTGGTTGCAACGTTCGCAGTACCACAGCAGGCCGTCGCGCTCGTGCGGCATGCGCCGGCGTTCGATCACCAGGCCGACACCGCCGGCGCTGCGCTGCGGCGAGTGCGGCACGCGTGGCGGCAGCAGGAAGATCTCGCCGGCGCGGATGGGGATCTCGCGCAGGGCGCCCGGACCACCGGCGGGATCGTCCTGCACGCGCAGCACCATCTCGCCCTCGAGCTGGTAGAACCACTCCGGACCTTCGTCCCAGTGGAAATCGGTGCGTGCGTTCGGCCCGCCGACGACCATGACGATGAAGTCGCCGTCGTGGATGCATTTGTTGCCGACCGGCGGTTTCAGCAGGTGCCGGTGTTCCTCGATCCAGCCGAGCAGGTTCAGCGGTGCGGACAGCGCGTTCATTCGCTCGCCTTGCCGGCGGCGGCCGCGGCACGTTCGGCACGCAGTGCTTCCAGGGTCGGCGCGGATGTCCGCACCGGCATGCCGAGCCGCTCGGCACCCTCGGCGACGCGCGCCTGGCTGGCGGCCGGCGTGGGCACGCCCATCGCCTCGCGTTCGGCGTCGGTGACCGCCTCGGCGTCGACCGGATACAGGTACATGCCCTGGCTGTCGGAGCGGTACTGGGTGCCATACCACTGCGGCGCCAGCCGGCTCATCAGCATCCGGTCGAAGGCCGCGGCGCTGAGCCAGCGCGCGCGCGGGTAGTCCGGATCGATGGCCGCGGCCATGGTCGCCAGCGCGAACGCCAGCCGGTAGTCCTCCAGCGTGTCGCCGTGCTGGAAGACCATCGCCGCATGGTGATGGTCGGCGGCGATGCGCAGCCCGCCCCCGGCCATGATCGCGCGTACCCGCGCACGGCGGATGCCGTCTTCGGCGTTGAGCCTGGGCCAGTCGATCGACGGTTGCCTGCGTGCGGCCTGGTCGGCCTCGTAAAGCGCGGCCAGTTCGGCATTGTCGCCAGGCGTGGCCGCCATGGACGGAATGGACAGGATGAGGCCGAGGGCCAGCAGCAACGGCGTGAAAGCGCGCATCGAAACTCCAGTGGACGGGTGGTTCAACGATCCTCGCGATCGGCCTGGATCCGGGCCAGCGAGATCTCGTAACGCTGGTCGAGCCCGTCCAGCGTGTCGATGTCCATGCCCAGGTCGTGGACGCGGCCATCGCGCAGGCTGTAGACCCAGCCGTGCACGGTCAGGTCCTGCCCGCGCGCCCAGGCATCGCGGACGATCGTGGTGCGGCAGACGTTGATCACCTGCTCGAGCACGTTGAGCTCGCACAGGCGCGCGTGCTGCAGGGCGATGTCGCCGGCCTGGTGCAGGCAGTCGGTATGGCGCTCGGCCACGTCGGTGACGTGCCGGATCCAGTTGTCGACCAGGCCCAGGCGCTGCTGGGTCAGGCCGGCATGGACGCCGCCGCAGCCGTAGTGGCCGACCACCAGGATGTGCTTGACCTTGAGCACGTCGACCGCGAACTGGATCACCGACAGGCAGTTCAGGTCGGTATGCACCACCACGTTGGCGACGTTGCGATGGACGAACACCTCGCCCGGCGCCATGTCGATGATCTGGTTGGCCGGTACGCGCGAGTCGGAACAGCCGATCCACAGGTACTCCGGCGCCTGCTGCTGCGAGAGGCGGCTGAAGAACTCCGGATCCTCGGCGCGGACGCGTTCGGACCAGGCGTGGTTGCGGGCGATCAGGGGCTTGAGGTTGTCGGGCATGGGTGTTGTCCGGGGCGGAATAGGGGGCACGCGTCGGTGCGTCAGGCGGAAGGCGGCCGCTGCGCCTGCATCATCGCGGCCATCTCCAGTGCCGACGAGGTGCCGAGCGCGCGCAGGCCGTCGATCACGCCATCGACGTTGGCCGACGGGTGGTTCTGGCTGAGTTTGAGCTTCAGGCTGGTGTGCGCGACATCGAAGCGGAAGCCGACGATGCCGCGCAGCTGGCGACGCTCGGCCGGCGTATCGTGGTCGTAGCGCCAGTCGCCGCCGACCGCCGCCTCATGGCGATCGCCGAGCGCGGCGACGATGGCGGCCAGGTCGGACTCTCCGTGCAGCGCATGCAGCATGCCCTGCAGATGGGCGATGGCGTAGTTCCAGGTGGGCACGCGCGTCGCTTCGGCCTTGTCCGGGTACCAGCCCGGTGACACGTAATGATGCGGTCCCTGCACGATGACCAGTGCCGGTCCGGTGTGGCCGGCCTGTGGATTGGCCCGCGCCCAGTGGCCGCGGAGCACATGCCGGTCGCCGTCACGGCTGGACAGCACGGGCAGGTGCGAGGCGAACGGCAGACCCTGCGCATCCACCGTCACCAGAGTGACGAAGGCGTCGCGCCCGAGCAGGGCGTCGAGCGTGGCCGGGTCGTCGCCGGCGAAGGCCGAGGGCAGGTACATGCCGGCCGTGGTCCTGGTCAGGCGCGGCCGCCGAGCGACAGCATCATCTGCGAGGCGAGCCCGGCGTCCTCGTCGGCCCGCGGCGGCGAGACCTCATGCAGCGAGAAGCCCTTGGCCAGCGCGTCGTCCTCGTCCATGCCATCGAATTCGACGTAGCCGGCGTCGAGCAGCATCGAACGGGCGGTATCCAGGCTGTCGTAGACGTGCAGCTTGCCGTCGTTGTCGAAGACCTCGGCGATGCCGGCCTCGCGTTCGCGCAGGCGCGCCCAGACCAGGGTGCGGCCGAGCACGGCCAGCCACCAGGTATCGTGATTCATCAGAGGATCTCCGAAAGCAGCCACAGCAGCAGGGATGCGCCCAGCCCCGTGAAAATGGTGATGAGGGCGACCCGGGCCGGCGTGGCCAGCCCGGTCAGCGACGGGTCGCGGCTGCCGCGGTAGCGGCCGCTGAGCAGCCAGCCGAGCGCGGCCGGCTTCAGGAACGCGCCCTCGCCGAAGTCGTGTTCGCTGGCACCGTGGCGGTCGCGCACGTGGATCAGGGTCAGCGGCCAGAAGATCGCGAACGCGCTCAGTCCGGCGATCGCGACGCCGACGAAGCACAGGGCGAAGAACAGCATCATCGGCAGGATCTCCGGTCATCGGCCCGCGCCGGCACCGTGCAGGTGCCGCGCAGGCAGGAAGCGGGCATCGCGCCGCGCATGCTCAGAACTCGGCGCTGCCCGGCGCGCGCGGGTAGGGGATCGCGTCGCGGATGTTGGACAGGCCGCAGACGTAGACCACCAGGCGCTCGAAGCCCAGGCCGAAACCGGCATGCGGGACCGAGCCGTAGCGGCGGAAGTCGCGGTACCAGCCGTAGTGCTCCGGATCCAGGCCGAACTGGGCCATGCGCGCGTCGAGCACGTCCAGGCGCTCCTCGCGCTGGCTGCCGCCGATGATCTCGCCGATGCCCGGCGCCAGCACGTCCATCGCGGCGACGGTCCTGCCGTCGTCGTTCAGGCGCATGTAGAAGGCCTTGATGTGCTCGGGGTAATTGGTCACCACCACCGGACGGCCGACGTGCTCTTCGGTCAGCCAGCGCTCGTGCTCGGTCTGCAGGTCCAGGCCCCATTCGACCGGGAAGTCGAACTTCTTCCCGGCCTTCTGCAGCAGGGCGACCGCGTCGGTGTAGTCGATCCGCTCGAACGGTGCGTTGACGAAGGTCTCCAGGCGGCTGATCGCATCCTTCTGCACGCGCTCGGCGATGAAGCCCATGTCGTCGGCGCGCTCGTCGAGCACGGCGCGGAACAGGTACTTGAGGAAGTCCTCGGCCACGCGCGCGTCCTCGGCCAGGTCGGCGAAGGCGATCTCCGGCTCGACCATCCAGAACTCGGCCAGGTGGCGGGTGGTGTGGCTGTTCTCGGCGCGGAAGGTCGGGCCGAAGGTGTAGACCTTGCTCAGCGCCAGGCAGTAGGCCTCGACATTGAGCTGGCCGGACACCGTCAGGAAGGTCTCCTTGCCGAAGAAGTCGCGGCTGAAGTCGACCTGGCCGTCGCCGGTGCGCGGCAGGTTGGCCAGGTCCAGGGTCGAGACCCGGAACATCTGGCCGGCGCCCTCGGCGTCGGAGGTGGTCACGATCGGCGTGCTGATCCAGTAATAGCCGTTCTCGTGGAAGTAACGGTGCACCGCCTTGGCCAGGCAGTCGCGGATGCGGGTGACCGCGCCGAACAGGTTGGTGCGCGGACGCAGGTGGGCGACCTCGCGCAGGAACTCCGGCGACATCGGCTTGGGCTGGATCGGGTAGGTCAGCGGATCCTCGACCCAGCCGACGATCTCGATGGCGTCGGCCTGGATCTCGAAGCTCTGGCCCTTGCCCTGCGACTTCACCAGCTGGCCGCGCGCGATCACCGAGCAGCCGGGGGTCAGGCGCTTGATCTCGTCGAAGTTGCCCAGCGCATCGGTGGCCACCGCCTGGATCGGATGGAAGCCCGAGCCGTCGCTGACGTTGACGAAGGCCAGATTGGCCGAGCCGCGCACCGTGCGGACCCAGCCGCGGACCGTGACTTCTCCGCCTTCGGCGATCTTCCCGGCAAGTGCCTGCGCAACGCTGACCACCGTCATGGCTTGAATCCTTCTGCGACGTGCTTATCTAGGGGGACAGGAAGTGTACCGGCAGCGCGGGCGCGCTTGCGAGATCGGCAGGCCCGCAACGCAGGGCGCCGTCATCGGCGGCCATCCGCCCGCCGCGCCGGCACGTCCTATAATCGCAGCGACCCCCGG
>Ga0075364_10001176_pt1 | contig 14018 bp, 12 predicted proteins | sample EndMetdeltDD1764_FD_71517 | JGI IMG/M metagenome (GOLD analysis project Ga0075364, IMG submission 71517) | Populus endosphere microbial communities from Tennessee, USA - Endosphere MetaG P. deltoides DD176-4 | ecosystem: Host-associated > Plants > Roots > Endosphere | place: USA: Tennessee... | reverse complement strand
GACGCGGGCCGCGACCTCGAGGAGCGCCTGCGGGTTGCCCCCGACGGCATCGTTGACCTGGCTCGCCGCCTGTGCATCGATCTCGCCGGCGACGTGCTCGCGCAGCAGGTCCGCAGCACCCTCGGGATCGAGGCCGCGCACCCGTAGGCAGACGAGCTCGGGGGGCAGCGACGGGGCGCCCGTCCGACACGTGAGGACCGCTGCGACCGGCTCGACCGCCAGGCGCCTCGCCGCGAACAGCAGGGCGTCACGGCTCGTCGCGTCGAACCAGCCGACGTCGTCGACGGCGACCAGCAGGGCCCCGCCCCGGGCGATCGCCCGCAGCGCGTCGACCAGGGCCATGCCCAGCACGTGGGGGTCGAGCTCGTGGGGCGTCACCCCCGACGGCACCGCCCCTTCGAGCACCTCGGCGCTGGCCAGCGGCAGCGACGCCCACACCGGTTGGGTGCGTCCGGCGAGCAGGTGGAAGCCCGACAGCGGCAGGTGGCCCTCGGCGGCCGAGCCGGCGACCGAGATCACCTGCATGCCGGCGGCCTCGGCCGCGAGGACCGCCTGCCCGAGCAGCGCCGTCTTCCCGGCGCCGGGGTCACCCACGAGGGCGAGGTGGCTCCCACGACCGGCGCACGCGGCGTCCAGCGCCGTGCGCAGCCGATCGACCTCGTGCTTGCGCCCGATGAGCGCCTCGTGCTGCACCGTTCCCCCGCTCGCCCGCGGCACCTCTCGGGTGGACGCTCCCGGCGGCGCGTGCCCCATGCCTCGGTCGAAGCACGGTAGCGCCCGCTCGAGGCGGCGACCGGCGTGGGACGCGGGGCGCGGATCAGGCGACGATGGCGGCGTCCTCGGGCACCACCGGGATGCGGCGCTTCTTGTGCATCCGGCGGCGCTGCCGCTCGGACGTGCCCCCCCAGACGCCGTGGTCGATGCGGTTCGCCAGCGCGTACTCGAGGCACGGCGCCTTCACCGGGCACTCCGCGCAGATGCGCTGGGCGGCGATGACGCCGACGCCGTCGCTCGGGAAGAACGTCGACGGCGGCTCCAAGGCGCAGCTGCCGTCCGCCATCCAACCGGTGTCCATCGGGGGCCTCCTGGGGTGCGGGTGTCGCCGCAGTGATACGGCACTCGCGCGAAACGGGAGGTAAACGGCCGGCGGAGGGTTCACGAGCCCGAGCGCGCGGCCCCCACGCTGTCGGCCATCTCGGCGTCGCGGGCCCCGAGCGGCCGCGGGGGCCCGGTGGTCGAGTCCTTCTCGGTCTGGTGCTCGAGCTCGGCGTTGAGCTCGGCGCCCACGAGGACGCATGCCGCGGTGAGGTACAACCACAGCATCATCACCACGACGGCGGCCAGGCTCCCGTAGGTCTTGTTGTAGGAGCCGAAGTGGTTGGCGTAGAGGCTGAAGAGCGCCGAAGCGACGAGCCAGAGCGCCGTTGCCACGGCCGCACCCCAGCTGACCCACTGCCAGCGGGGCTCGTCGCGGTCGGGGCCGTAGCGATAGAGCACCGACAGCCCGACGAGCATGAGCACCGCGAGGACCGGCCAGCGCGCGACCGACACCGCCCACGACAACGCGCTGTTGCCGGACCCTTCGGCCCATTGCGGCGCGACCGCGATGAGGATGATCGAGAGGCCGGCGAACACGACCGCGCCGACGGTGAGCACGATCGCGGTCCCTCGGAGCTTCACGAAGCCCCGCGACTCGTGCTCGTCGTTGATGAGCGTGAGCGCCGTGACGAGGTGCTTGACAGCCGACGAGGCGCTCCACACAGCGAGCACGATGCCGAGCACCACGGTGATGCCGAGGCCCGATCGGCTCGACGTCACGACCTGCTGGAGCTGGTCGGCGAGCACCTGCCGTGCGGAGTCGGGCAGCGAGCCTCCGAGGTCGTTGAGCTGGCGGGCGACGTCCTCGGGCGTGGACACCAGGCCGTAGATCGACACCACCGCGGCCAACGCCGGCGCCAGCGCCAGCAGCCCGAAGAAGGCGACGCCGCCGGCCAGCAGCGAGAGGTCGTCGTCCTTGGCCTCGTCCTTCACCCGCTTCGCCACGTCGAGCCAGCCCCGCACGGGGATCTGATGCGGGGCGTCGGCACGGCGACCCCGGTTCGCGTCGTGGTTCCTGGTGGAGCTGGTGGAGACGGTGTGTGCCACGTCGCCCTCCTCATCACGTCGGTGCGGACGGCGGCCGCCCTACCCCGATGCCCGGCCGCGATGCCGTGTTGCGCGCGCGGCTTGATGCCCCTGCGCTCGACCCGGCCCGCCGCTCGCGCCCGGCGGTCTGCCCGCGCGGTCAGGCCCCGATGGCGGTGGCTGACGGCGTGCGCAGGGGCGCCACGAGCTCCTGGACACGGCGAGCGGCGAGCTGCTCCGCGACGTCGAAGTACGAGGCGGCGACCACCTCGCGCAGATGGGTCGCATCCATGAAGTCGATGCCCAGCACCGGCGTGAGGGCACGTCCGGGTTGGAGCACGACGGTCGGGATGCCGTGGCGGCGCAGCGCGGCGACCTCACGGTTGAGCTTGGCGGTGGCGTAGCGCCGCACCCAGCTGCCGAGGCCCAGCAGCTGCGGCGAGCGCGTGGACATCGGCGAGACGACGATCACCAGGTCGAGTTCGCGGTCCACGAGCGTGGCGGCGTTGGTCGGCGAGTGGACGCCGCCGTCCAGGTAGGTGACGTCGTCGATGCGCGGCGGGGTGAAGTACCCGGGGACGGCGCACGACGCCACGACGGCGTCGGACAGGGAGCCCCACGCGTCCCGCCCGAACACCACGCGCCGCAGGTCGCGCTGGCGGACGGTGCAGATCCAGGTCGGCTCGTCGGGCCACTCGTCACCGATGGCCGTGGCGAGGTGGGCGCGATGGCCCTCGCCGCCGATCGCGCCGTCGCGGAGCAGGCCCGCCGCCAGCCCGATCGGGTCGACGCGGGTCGGGCGCCGGACGATGCCGGCGAGCAGGCTCGGGTGCGGCACGCGCACCGGCCGCACGAAGGTCCGCAACCCGACCGGGGGCAGCGTGGCCCCGGCCCGCAGGAGCTCGTCGAGACCGCTCGCCGATCCGACCTCGGCGCCGACCGCGGTCGACGCGAGGTCGATGGCACCGAACCCGCGCCGCAGGAGCGCGCCGGCGATGGAGCCGGCCGAGGTACCGACCACGACATCGGCCTCACGCCCGTCCCACCCCACGTCGGTCTCGAGCGCCGTCAGGGCCGCTGCGTGGTACGCCAGACCGACGAGGCCACCACCGCCGAGGACCAACCCGACGCGGGGTCCCGTGCGACCGCGGATCGAGCGGGGAACCGGCCCCGCGGCCGGCCGCAGAGCGTGATCGAGCGACGCGTCGGGTGCGAGCACGGGACGACCCCTACCCCACCGCCACGCGGCGATGACACCCGACCACGGCCAGTCGGCCCCGCGCCACCGGCCGGGCACCGCGACGGCCGTGGCCGGCGGGACCGCTAGGGGCGGGGGGACGCCCGCCGGGGTTCGTTCAGCGCGGCGATGACCGAGTCGAGCACGGACTCCCACCGCCCCCGCTGGCGGTTGTGCACCCGGTCCCGGGCGGCGTCGAGGATCGATCGGATCGTCTCGACGCCGACCTTCGGGGCGACCGCGACGGCCTTGGCCGACAACGCCGCCTCGGTCTGGTCGGCGATCGCTTCGGGCATCGGCTGACTGGTCCAGATCACCATGCGCACGACGGCCTCGTCGACGAGGTCCTCGAGCTCCTGGCGTTCTGTATGTGCACCCACATCCATCACCTCCAGCGGGCGCAGTGTAGGCACCGGGCTCCGAGGTGACCACCCCGACCGAGGTGGGCGCGGCGTCGCCGGCGCGGGTCGGCCGGTCGGCGATCAGCGGTGTTGCCGGGCGCCGTCGCAGCGGACGAGCAGCGACAGGTAGCGCGCCCACCCGTCGTCGCGCAGATCGCCGTCGAACGTCGCCAACGACCGCAGCATGTGGAGGATGGGCGCGACGTCGTCGGCCGTGACGTCGGATCGGACCTGGCCGCTGCGCTGCGCCCGCACGAGCAGCTCGCCCACCGGACCGTCGAGCCGGTCACGCTTCACGTCGGCCATGAGCCCGGCCTCGCGAGCGAAGGCCACGGTCTCGCGCCACCCCGGGCTCGACGTGCCGAGCCGCATCAGCGCGTCGACGACCGCAACCAGCCCGGCCCAGGCGTCGTCGCCGGCCAACGCCCGCTCGACGGCCGGTTCGACCTCGGTGGCGAAGCGACCGACAGCCACGGCGGTCACGAGCTCGTCGCGCCCGGCGAAGTGGCGGAACAACGTCGCCGGGCTCACGCCGGCCCGCTTGGCGATCTCGTCGAGGGGCACGTGCGGCCCCTCGTCGGCGAAGGCGACCTGCGCGGCCGCGAGGATCGCGTCCTGGTTCCGCCGGGCGTCGGCCCGCCGGGGCCGGACGTCCACGTCGGGCGGGGGATCCGCCTTGGTCGGCACGTGGGCAGGCTACCGCGAAGTGAGAGTACGCTCTCACTTCGTCGAGCAGCCGCCGACCGGCACCGAGGAGACCAGCAGCACCGTGGCGCAGGACGAGGGAACGGTCGACGAGGACCTCGACCCGCGCCGCTGGATCACGCTCTCGATCCTCATCACGACCGTCATCCTCATCGCGATCGACGTCTCGGTCCTCAACGTCTCGATCCCGACGATCCTCGAGGACCTCCACACCACGGTCCCCAGCCTCGAGTGGGTCATCACCGGCTACTCGTTGACCTACGCCACGTTCCTCATCATCGGTGGCCGCCTCGGCGACATCTGGGGCCACCGGCGGATGTTCGTGATCGGCGCCGCCCTCTTCGGCACCGGCTCGCTCATCGCCTCGATCGCGCCGAACGTCGGTGTCCTCATCCTCGGCGAGGCCGTCATCGAGGGGCTCGGCGCGTCGTTGATGACGCCGGCGACGCTGGCCATCCTGTCGATCACGTTCCGGGGATCCGAACGGGCCAAGGCGTTCGCCATCTGGGGGGCGACGGTCGGCGCCGCCGTGGCGTTCGGTCCGGTGCTCGGCGGCTTCCTCACCACGAACTACTCGTGGCGCTGGTCGTTCCGCATCAACGTCGTCGTCGCGCCGCTGGCGATCGTCGGCGCCCTGTTCCTCATGCCGCGCGGCGAGCGCACGCCGCGCACGCCGATCGACCTGCCCGGCGCCGCGCTGATCGCCTCGGGCATGTTCCTGCTCGTGTTCGCCCTCAGCGAGGGCGGCACCTACGGCTGGTGGGAGCCGACGGCGCCGTTCACCATCGGCTCGCTGACCATCTGGCCCAGCTCGGCACCGGTGTCGGTGGCGTTCGCGGCGCTGGTCCTCGCCCTCGCGCTCCTGGCCGGCTTCGTGCTCCTCGAGCTGCGCAAGGAGCGCCGGGGCCGCCATCCGCTCTTCGAGCTCAGCCAGCTGCGGTTCAAGACGTTCCGCTACGGCCTGCTGACCGTGATGATCCTCGGTCTCGGTCAGCTCGGTCTCCTCTTCGCGCTGCCCCTCTTCCTCCAGGAGGCCGAGCACCTCACCGCCGAGCAGAACGGGCTGTGGCTGCTGCCGCTCGGCCTCGCCGTGATCGTCGGCGCGCAGGTCGGTGGCCGGCTGACGCGCCGCATCACGCCGACGTCGGTGGCCCGCACCGGGCTCGTCGTCGAGACGGTGGGCTACGTGGCGATCCTGCGCACGATCGCGCCCGACCTGACGTTCCTGCAGCTGCTGCCGGGCATGGTCGTGTTCGGCATCGGGCTCGGCCTCACCAGCTCGCAGATCACCAACGTGATCCTCTCGGAGGTGTCGATCGAGAAGTCCGGCGTGGCCAGCGGCGTCAACACGACGGCTCGGCAGATCGGTCAGGCGCTGGGCGCGGCGATCTTCGGGTCGCTGATCACGGTGCAGACGATCAACTACGCGGTCCAGGCGTTCGAGACCGCGCCCATGACGCCGGCGGCGCAGGCCCAGATGACGGCCGCCGTGCGCGAGCGGGGGCCCAACGCCGTCATCCCGGCCGACCTCTCCCCCACCGACGCAGCGGCCGCCGACGACGTGCTCGCGCAGGCGCTGACCGACGGCACGCGGGCCGCGATCACGTTCGGCTGCGTCGTCGTGGGCATCGGCGCACTGCTGTCCCTGCTGATCCCGCGGGTCAAGCCGGTGGGCACGGCGTCGGCCGCCGTGGAGACGGTGCCGACGCTCGACGACCTCGAGCCCACCGTCGTGGACGGCAGCCGCGCGGCGCGCTGACGCGAGCGACGGAGGCGACCGAGCAGGCCACCCGGCAGACCGTCGGGATCGGGCACGTGCCGACCGTCTCCCCACGCCGCCGGCGGGGAAGGACCGGCGCATGACAACCTCGTTCCCGACGCTGCGATCCACCGTCCTCGACGCCGTCGACGCCCGAGCCCTCGCCGAGTTCTACCGCGCGCTCCTCGGCTACCGGTACCGCGCAGGCGACGAACCGCCGCCTGCGCACCACGAGGACGTCAAGGCCACCGAGTGGCTCGTGCTGGTCGAGCCGTCCGGTCGCGAGCGCCTGGCCTTCCAGCCGGTCGATCGGTTGCCCGCGGCGACGTGGCCCGAAGGGCAGGTCCCCCAGCAGCTCCACCTCGACCTGGTCGTCCCGGACGTCGACGAGCTCACCGTCCAGCACCGCCGCGCCCTGGATCTCGGCGCTCGCCTGCTGCTCGACCGGTTCGACGACGACGACGAGCCGCTCTACGTCTACGCGGATCCGGCCGGCCACCCGTTCTGCATCTTCGTCGGCGGCGACGCCGACTGAACATCCCGCGCGCGGTCAGCAGCGGGTGCCGTCCGTCCAGGACGGCCCGCTCCTGTCGACGGAGCGGCGCTGGCGGCCCGGGCGGTCGGACGGCCGAGGTGCAGCGGCCTTGGGGCTCGTCGACCTCGTCACGCCCCGGGCGCGTCGGCCATCGACCCCGACCCACTCGCAGGGGGCCAACCCGCGCCGCGGTACCCTGCGGCTCGGGAGGTGGCGCCGGACTCCATGGCAGAGCACGAACAGGCCGCGCGACCTGCGCCGTCCCCTGCACCCCGACGCGAGCGAACCGCGAGCGACCCGCGCCCTGCCGCGCACCGGGTCCTCCGCCTCCAGCAGCAGGTCGGCAACCGGGCCACCTCGAGCGTGGTGACGGTGCAGCGCTGGGGGAAGGACGCCGACCCGGCGAAGGAGATCGCCACGGCGATCGCGTCGGGCAAGGGCGACGACGTGGACGAGATCACGAGCTTCGCGCCGGCGACCCCCGACCAGCGCGTCCAGCTCGCCGGCATCCTCGTCAACGACTACGGGTCGGTGTTCGGCCTCGACGATCGCAACCACATGTTCGACATCTGGAGCGGGCTCGGCGACGACATCACCGACGTCGTCAACAAGAGCCCGGCCAACCTCGACATCTGGAAGAAGTGCGTCGAGGTGCAGAGCTCGCTCAAGCAGCTCCCCGCCGTCGTCAAGCACCGCGACGCGCTGATCGCGTCCATCTCGGGCGAGGCGAAGGGCAACCTGCAGAAGAACTACGACTACGTGCAGGGCGAGAAGGACAAGCTCGGTGCCGGCACCAAGGACGGCAAGGCGGGCGGCGCCGACTCCGAGGCGATGGCCATGGTCGCGCTCGCCAAGGAGCTCGCGACGTTGCAGGACAAGCGGCGCGCCATGCTCGAGATGAACATCGGTTTCAAGTACGTGCACGGGATCTTCGGCAACACCGCGGACGTCCGCTTCACACCCGGGACGCCGCCGCCGCACGAGTACGAGGACGGCGCCAAGCACGAAGACGTGCAGGCGCTGTGGGACGCCGCCAGCCAGGACATCGCCGACAAGGTCATCCAGTACCCGTGGCTCTACGCCTTGATCAAGGACGTGGGCAACGAGGACAGCAAGGAGCGGCTGACGACGCTGAAGTCCTCGAACGGTCCGCAGGCGGCGCGCCAGAACATCGTCGCCGAGCTCGACCGGCAGCTCGCGAAGGTCAAGAAGGCGCAGAGCAAGGCCGCCGAGTTCGACGACTGGCTCCACGTCGACGACCTCCGTGAGGTCCACCGCATGGGCGCTCGGGCCAAGGGCCGGTTCCAGGGCTGGGCCGCCGACGACATGATCGGCGAGCAGAAGCAGCACGACTGGTGGGTGGAGCTGGGTCTCGAGGTCGCGACCGACACCGCGTTCGTGGTCTCCGCCATCGCCACCGGCGGGGCCGCGTCACCGATCGTCGCCGGGCTCGCGGCGTCGGCCACCGTGCTCATCCCCGCCGGGCAGGCCGCGGCCGCCTACGAGCAGGGCCGGGATCTCAAGACGATGCAGGACGCCGTCGTGCTCCCGGGCACCGACATCGTGAGCGAGATGCAGGTCGCCGCGGCCACGAGCCGGGCGCGGTGGAAGGCGATCGAGGCGTTGCTCGCGCTCGCCCTGCAAGGCAAGTCGATCCTCAAGGCGGGCGGCGCCGCTGCGGTCGAGCTCGACCTGCTGCGCTTCTCGTCCCTCTCCGCCGAGCGCCAGACCGCGACCCTCATCAAGGCGCTGTCGGCGCCGGGCGCGGACGCGAAGGCGATCGCGCAGCGGGTCGGCAGGACCCTCCCCCAGCTGGGCACGGCGTGTGGAGCCAACGCCGAGGCCAAGGCCGCGGTCGATGCCGAGATCCGGCGGATCTCGGGGCTGTCGCCCACGGTGCGCACGGCGGAGGAGCTCGCGCTCATCCGCGGCACCGAGGTCGGCGACCTGCTCGACCGGGCGGCGCGCGGTGAGAGCAAGGGCATGCTCGAGGACTCGGTCATGAAGAAGACGGGCGAGCAGATCGCCGCGCTCGACGGCCGGTTCCCGCCCGACGCCCGGTTCGACAACGTGGACAAGATCGCCGCGGAGGCGCTCGAGCACAGCAACGCGCAGCTGGCGCAGCAAGGCGTCCCCCCGATGCGTCGGGCCGAGCAGTTCGGTGGCGCCGGGAAGGGCACCCGCGGGGCGTTCACGCGGCACAACTGGGCGGTCAACTACGACCTGGCCGAGCTCATCGCGAAGATGCACGAGGAGAAGTCGACCGCCCGGGCGTTCTCGACGTTCCTGCACGAGGGTCAGCACGCCGAGCAGGCGTGGACGGTGGCCCGCAGCAAGGCGACCGACGGGATGACGGCGGCCGAGATGGTCAAGGACGTCGCCGACGGCGGCCTGGGCCTCGACGCGGACATCGCCAAGGAAGCAGCCCAGCGACCCCTCCCCAAGGGGAGCCCCGGCTACCAACGAGGGCAGGCGCTGTTCAAGGCGGAGTACAACACGGCGCACCGCGCCACCTACACGGAGCAGGAGCGGCTGATCGACGAGGCGGCCGAGCGACTGCGACCGGCCAGCGAGCGGTACAACAAGCTCGCGAAGGCCGCGGAGGAGTCGCCCCGATCACCGACGCGCGAAGCCAAGCGGGAGCTCCAGGAGGCGGAGAAGGAGTACACCGAGAAGCTGGAGGCCTACGAGGCGGAGTTCCAGAAGTACAAGGACTTCGCCACCGAGGCCGAGGCGCACGCCGTCGAGGACGCGGTGCTCAAGCACCACGAGGATCTGCTCAAGACCCGCGGGAGGTGACCGCCGCGACCACGCCCGGGGGCTCGACGTCCTCGCCGACGAGCGCGATGGCGACTGGACGCCCGCCACCACGTCGTGACGACGCGGACACCGCTGCGTGGTGACGACGAACGACGACGTGGCTACGGTGCAGCTGCGCTCACGACCCGGGCTGACCGGGTCGGCGTCCCGACCAACCGGGTCGTCGGTCGGTCGGCCATCTCGGAGGGACCGCCCGTGGATGTTCGCCAGGTGCTCGTACCGCTCGATGGGTCCGAGCTCGCCGCAGCCGCGCTCCCGACCGCCCGCGCCGTGGCCGCAGCGTTCACCGCCGAACTCACGGCCGTCACGGTGGGACCCGACCGACGCGAGCGCGACGCCTACCGGCACAAGGCCCTGGACTCGCTGGGCGCGCCGACCACCGACCATCCGCCCGTCGAGGTCGTCGTGGCCGACGATCCCGCTCGGGCGATCGCCCAGCGCGCGCAGGAGCTGGCTCCGAGCGTGGTCTGCCTGTCGACGATGGGATGGGGTCGTGTCGTCGGCTCGGTCATCGGTTCGGTCACCCGGAAGCTCCTGCAGTCGTGCACGCAGCCGGTCGTCGCCGTCGGCCCACATGCCGACCGACCCCCGGCGCTCGTCGGCAGGCCGCGCCGCCGTCCGTCCGACTTCCCCGCCCCGCTCTCGAACCCGAGCCTGCTCGCGTGCGTCAACGGGCCCGAGTCCGAAGCGGTGCTGCCCCACGCGGCCCACTGGGCGGAGGTGCTCGGCATGCGCCTCACGATCGTCACCGTGGCCGAGGACCTCACGTCGCCGACGGGCGAGCTGCTCAACGGCTTCGGTCCGCCCGATCCCCAGGCGTACGTCGAACAGCTCGCTCGCGACTGGAACGACACCCTGCCCGACACGACCGGCGAGGTCGTGTACGACCCGATCGGCGTCGCGGCGGGGCTGAACGCGCGCCTCAAGCAGGATGCCGTCGGCATGTTGGCGGTCACGACGCACGCGCGCAGCGGGTTGGAACGCCTCCGGCTGGGAGCCACGGCGGCGGACATCGTCAGGACGTCGCCGGTGCCCACGCTCGTCGTGCCGCTCATCGACCCACCCTCGTGAGGTTGCGACATGGATCGCCGGTAGGAGAGAACGGACAGCCGGGCGGAACCGTGCGGTTCAGCTGCGGTCGAGGAGCGGTGGCTGCCAGTCGACGTCGAGGAGCTTGCGGCTCAGCACGGCGGCGATGTGGGCGGCGTGCGTCTTCGCCTGATCTGCCTTCGGTCCCCGCCAGCGCCGATCGATCGAGTCGGTCCAGAGCGCGTACCACCGGTCGAAGTGCTCGACCTGGAAGGGGTCGATGTCGTGGACATCGCGATGGGCGTGGATGATCGCGCCGGCGTAGCCGGTCTGGCCGAGCAGCACGCGGCACCAGTAGTCGATGAGCTTCGGGATGTGCCGCGCCCAGTCCACCTCGGCGACCTCACCGAACACGGGAGCGAGCAGGTCGTCGAAGACGACCTCGCGGTAGAAGGAGACGACGAGGTCGTGGACGTCGGTGCGGGTGTCGAGGTCGTCGGTGGTCACGGTCGATCGATGGTTCCCCGGCGGTACCTTCGACGGCTCGCCGGACGAACGGGTGACGGCAGGGCTCCGCATGTTCTTCTAGCGTACACTAGAGATTCAGGGACCCGTTGGAGACTCCCCGGCAGGCCGGAGCGCCGTGAGGACGGCGGCCTCCTGCTCGGTCGCGCTCGGGCCGTAGGCGGTGACGAGCGCGCCGCGGACGCCGCATCCGTCGCAGCGCAGGCCGAAGAGGATCGCCTGGTCGTCGGGGTTCGACGCTCCCTCGAACCGGTGGGTCGCCTCGACCACGGCCTCCTCGGGCTCGATGGTGTGGCCACACGTGTCGCAGCGCAGCCTCCCGTCCTCGGTCACGCGGAAGTCGGCGACGTAGCCCTGGCTCCGAAGGTGGTCGAGGGCGGCGACGAGCGTGGGGATGGTCACGGGCCAAACGTACCCGGGCAGGTCGAGGTCGACCGCGTGCCCTGCGTGCTCAGGGGTCGAAGGTCCAGTCCGGGCGCTTCCGCCAGAACGACTCGTCGTAGGTGGCGTGTCCGCCCTCGAGGTCGATCAACTTCGGGATCGGGCGGGGCTCGACCTGCGGGCATCGCCGCTGCTCGAGGTGATCGACGAACTCCTGCGGGAAGGCGCGCAGCACGCTGCTCACGACCTCGCGCTCCTCGGTGGCCAGGTAGCAGCGGCTGCCGTCGGTGACCCGGCGGAGCCATCGCTCGATCTCGGCGACGTCCTCGTCGTCCCCGGCGCCGGTCTCGATGCGTTCGAGGTGCTCGGTGATCGCCCCCGAACCGAGCTTGCACGGGGGGCACTGGCCGCACGACTCGATCGAGAGGAAGCGCGACAGGCGGTACGCGGCGTCGACCATGCAGGCCGTGTCGTCGTAGACGATGAAGCCCGCCGAGCCCATCCCGCTCCCCGCAGCCGCGAACCCCTCGTAGCTGACGGGGGTGTCGAGCTGCGCCCCGGTCAGCACCGGGTTGGCCACCCCGGAGAACACCGCCTTGACCGTCCGACCGGAGCGGACGCCGCTGCCGACGGCGTCGATGACCGCCGCCAGCGGTGTCCCGAGCTCGACCTCGCCGACGTCGGGTGCCACGACGTCGCCCACCACGGTGGTGACGATCGTGCCCGGCGACTCGGCGGTGCCCATGGAGCGGAACCACTCGGCGCCCCGGGCGAGGATGTGGGGGACGTTCGCCAGGGTCTCGACGTTGTTGACCAACGTCGGGTTCGATCCGTCGGATCCGCCTCGCGCTCGGCGCGGTCCGGCCTCCCACCCCTCCTGCGGTCCCGTCGCGAACAGGCCGTGCTCGTACGGCGGGAACCAGCGGGGCAGCGGCGGCTTGCCCTCGATCACCTCGAGCATGGCCTTCTCCTCGCCGAAGAGGTACTCGTCGGGGCCTAGGACGATGTTGACGGTGCAGTCCGTGCAGATGCCGGCGGACTGCATCTCCTGCACCGCACGGGTGACGAGGGCGGCCTCGTGCTCGAACCGACGCTTGAGGCAGATGTAGGCCTCGTCGGCCCCGATGGCGAACGCGGCGATGATCACCCCCTCCACCAGCTGGTAGGGGTTGGCCCGCAGCAGGGCCCGGTCCTTGAAGGTGCCCGGCTCGCCCTCGGCGCCGTTGCACACGAGGTACCGGCGGGAACCGACCTGTCCCGCGATCCCGCTCCACTTGCGGCCCGTCGGGAACCCACCGCCGCCGCGTCCCCGCAGACCCGATCGGGTGATGAGCTCGATCGTCGCCTGCGGCCCCACGCGTTGGGCGGCCTGCACGCCCAGGCCACCGGTCTCCGTCGCGAGGTGGTGATCGAGCGACGCGATCGGCTCGGTCGGTAGCAGGAAGACACCCATCCAGGCCTCCAACACGTCGTCACAACCATCGCGCCCACGGCGAGCGCAGCACACCGGCGGATGCCGGAACGAAGGCCGCACCCAGCGCCCCGACCACCTGGGTCAGGGGCCGGGCACGACCTCCGTCGTGCGCCCGAGGCTATCGACCGCGGCGGGCGATCGGCCGAGCGACGCGGACCCGACGTGGAACACCGCACGCACCCAGACGCGTGGCACCGAGGTCGATCGGTCAGGTCGCCTTCCCCCGCGCCGCGGGGCTTCGCCATGCGGCCTGCAGACATATCGTGATACGATATTTCCGTGTCGATCGGGCGAGGAAGCTCCAACTCCGGCGAGCACGGGGCGCACGAGGATGCGCCCTACAGCTCGATCCTGCAGTCGCAGGTCTTCGTCGAGCTGCGCTCGCAGCTGGCGGTGCCCGTCCTCGTCGTCGGGCTCGTCGGCGGTGTCATCGGTGCCGCGTACGTCAGCACCCTGACCGTCCTGCTCCACTGGATCGGGCCCGGCGGCCACAGCGTGGCGATGCAAGCCGCCATCCTCGTCGGCGCCGGGATCGCCGTCACCGTCGGCACGAAGCTCCTCGGCGACAGCGGCAACGTCGAGCTGCTGGTCGACAACATCCACGTGCTGGGCGGCACCGACGATGTCCGCCGGCTGAAGTCACTGGTGCCGACCTCGCTCATCTGCGTCGGCGCCGGCGGATCGATGGGACCCGAGGCACCGCTCGTGCAGACGTGCGGCACGTTCGGGACGTGGCTGGCGACGCGCCTGAAGCTCGGCGCCGACGGCATGCGCATCCTGACCATCACGGGCATGGCAGCGGGCTTCAGCGTCCTGTTCGGCGCCCCGCTCGGTGCCGCGCTGTTCGCGCTCGAGATCCTCCACAAGCGCGGGTTGCAGTACTACGAGGCACTCGTGCCGGCGCTGCTGGGTTCCCTCGCCGGCTACCTCGCCAACGTCGTCCTCACCGGCTTTGGACTCGAACCCGTCTGGCAGCTCCCGCCCGTCGGCGAGCTGCACGTCACCGACATCGGTTGGGGCGTCGTCGC
>Ga0075364_10001175_pt1 | contig 14026 bp, 13 predicted proteins | sample EndMetdeltDD1764_FD_71517 | JGI IMG/M metagenome (GOLD analysis project Ga0075364, IMG submission 71517) | Populus endosphere microbial communities from Tennessee, USA - Endosphere MetaG P. deltoides DD176-4 | ecosystem: Host-associated > Plants > Roots > Endosphere | place: USA: Tennessee... | reverse complement strand
GCCAGGTACTTGTGCCCTTCGATGTAGATGCACCAGTCCGGGCACTCGCGGGCGCACAGCATGCAGGCCGTGCAGTTCTCCTCGTGGAGGGCGATGACGCCGCGCGCCCGGTCGGCGGGCTGCTCCTTGAGGTGCGGGTACGGGACCGTGACGGGCCCGTCCTTGAGCGTCTTGACCATCTCGCCGAAGGTGACGCCGAGGCCCTTGACGACGCCGGGCAGCTTGGGCTTGGGCAGCTTGGGAGCCATCAGCGCACCACCACCATGACCGCGGTGAACACGATCCAGACGAGCGAGAGGGGGATCAGGTACTTCCAGGCCAGCTTCTGCAGCTGGTCCTCACGGAACCGCGGGTACGTGAAGCGGATCCAGAAGATCAGGAAGCTGACGAGCAGGATCTTGGCGAGCAGCACGATCGGCCCGAGGGCGTACCAGACGGCGCTGCTCGGATCGATGCCGATCGGGAGGTACCAGCCGCCGAGGAACATCGTGGAGATGAGGGCGGCGAAGCCGAACGCCGTGGCGAACTCGGCCAGGAAGAACGTCAGGAACCGGAAGCCCGAGTACTCGACCTGGTAGCCGGCCACGAGCTCGGACTCGGCCACCGGCATGTCGAACGGGCTCTGGGTGAGCTCGGCCTGCGCCGCCGTGAGGAACACGAGGAACAGGGGCAGCTGGAGGATCAGGAACGGGATCGGGATGGGCCCGACCTTGAAGTTCGCCTGCGCCTCGACGATGTCGTTGAGGTTGAGCGACCCCGTGAGGACGACGACGCCGACGACGGCGAGCACCATCGGCAGCTCGTAGGCGATGAGCTGACCGGCCGCTCGCAGACCGCCCATGAGCGCGTACTTGTTGTTCGAGCCCCATCCCGCCATGAGCACGCCGATGACCGACAGCGACGAGACGGCGAGGATGAAGAAGATGCCGCCCGGGAGCATCGCGGCGACGGCCGGGCCCGGGCCGGCGGGGATGGCGGCGAAGAAGAGGAACGTCGAGCCGAGCACGATGAACGGCGCCGCCTTGAAGGCGAAGCGGTCGGCCCCGTCGGGCACGAGGTCTTCCTTCTGGAGCCACTTGCCGACCTCGGCCACGAGCTGGAGCTCGCCGCGACCCGAGTGGGCCGTGACCCGCTCGCCGTCGATGACGGTGGTCTTCTTGAGCAGGCCGGCCTCCATCGGACCGGTGCGGCTCTGCATCCACGCCATGACCTTGAACAGGAAGGCGATGGCGGTGATCGCCGCGCCCGTGGGCACGATGACGCCCAGCAGGAGCACCCGGATGAGCGTGGATTGCCAGTAGGCCGGCGTGATGTCGGCCAGGGTGAGCAGGCTCGTCATCGATCGATGTCCCCGAGGATGAAGTAGAGGGTGGCCAGGATCGTGATGACGTCGGGGACGTAGACGCCCCGGGTCACCCACGGGACGATCGAGACGTTGTTGAACGACGCCGAGCGGATCTTGACCCGGAACGGCACCAGGTCGCCCTTGGAGACGACGTAGTAGCCCATGGCGCCGAGCGGGTTCTCGGTCTGCACGTAGGCCTCGCCCTCGGGCACCTTGATGATGCGGGGGACCTTGGCCATGATCGGCCCGCTCGGGATCGAGTCGAGCAGCTGGTCGATGATCTTGGTGCTCTCGCGCACCTCTTGCAGGCGGACCCAGGTGCGGCTGAAGCAGTCGCCGTCGGGGTGGGTCCAGACCTTCCAGTCGAGCTTGTCGTAGGGCATGCCCGGCGGCGGATCGTCGCGGCGCAGGTCGAGGTCGACCCCGCTCCCCCGCAGGTTGGCGCCCGACAGGCCGTAGGACAGCGCCACCTCGGGCGGGATCACCCCGATGCCGCGCGCCCGGGTCTGGAAGATCTCGTTGCCGATGAGCAGCGTCTCGATCTCGTCGCAGAAGTCCCGGATCTTGTCCATGGTCTTCTTGGTGTCGGCGATCCAGCCCTTGGGCAGGTCGTCCTTGAGGCCACCGATGCGATCGAAGTTCGGGTGGAAGCGCCCGCCGGTGACGGACTCGATCTGGTTGAGCACGTGCTCGCGGTCGCGGAACGCGTAGAAGACGGCGGTGACGCCGCCCATCTGGGCGCCCAGGTCGCCGAGGAACAGCGTGATGTTGGCCAGCCGGCTCAGCTCGAAGAGGATCGTGCGGATCCACTGGGCGCGCGGCGGCGCCTCGATGCCCATGAGCTTCTCGGCGGCGAGGATGAACGGCACCTCGTTGGCGAAGCTGCCGAGCCAGTCGATGCGGTTCACGAGCGTCGTGACCTGCGGATAGGTCCGGACCTCGGTGAGCTTCTCGTAGCCCCGGTGCATGTAGCCCGGCGACGGCTCGCAGGACACGACCTGCTCGCCGTCGAGCTTGGCGATGAGGCGCAGCGTGCCGTGGGTCGCCGGGTGCTGCGGACCGATGTTGAGCGTCATGCCCTCGGTCTCGAGCTCGAGGTTGATGCGCGAGTCGGCGGCCTTGGCCGCGATGTAGGCGAGCTGCTGGCTCTCGGGGATGGTGGCGGTCATTCCGACCCTCCTTCGCCCTCGCCGTCGCCGTCGCCCGGCTCGTCCTCGCCGGGCATGGGCTCGACGTCGACGATGCCCGGCCACGGCTTCACGCGCCGCGAGAGCAGCGGGAAGTCCTTGCGCAGCGGATACCCCTCGAAGTCGATCGGCAGGTACAGCTTGATGAGGTTGGGGTGGCCCACGAAGTCGAAGCCGAACATCTCGTGGGTCTCACGCTCGTGCCAGTTGGCGCCCCGGTAGACGTTGCTCCAGGTGCCGACGGACAGGTCGTCGTCGGGGAGGTCGGCCTTGAACGTCACGCCCCAGTGCTCGACCGGGTGGTAGACGCGGGCGAAGACCTGGAAGCGCGTGTCACCGCCGGCGTAGCCCGACGCCATGGGCGCGGGCTCCTTGGGCTCGAGGCCCTTGACGACGATGTCCTCCTGCGAGTCCATGTCCCGCCCGAACGGCGACGGCAGCCAGTCGATGGCCGACAGGAAGTCGAAGAAGTGGCAGCCCAGTCGCTTCTGCGCGACCTCGGCCGCCTCGGGCCAGGCCTCGCGCGTGACGCGGACCCAGAGGTCGTCGCCCACGCGGATGTGCGAGCCCACGACGGCGTCGCCCAGGTGCTCGCTGATGCGGGCCAGGATCGCCTCGCGACGGTCGTCGCGCGGCACCTCCTCCTCGACAGGGGCGTCGGTGGCTTCGGTGTCAGCCGACGACAATCGGATCCCCCTTCCAGCGATCGGTCGGATCCTCGTTGAGGATGCGCTCCTGGAGGAGCGTGATGCCCTCGAGCAGCGCCTCGGGCCGCGGCGGGCAGCCCGGCACGTAGACGTCGACCGGGATGATCTGGTCGACCCCCTTGGTCACGGAGTACGAGTCCCAGTAGGGCCCGCCGCAGTTGGCGCAGCTGCCCATCGAGATCACGTACTTGGGATCGGGCATCTGCTCGTAGAGGCGCCGCAGGGCGGGCGCCATCTTGTCGGTGAGCGTGCCCGAGACGATCACGAGGTCGGCCTGGCGGGGGCTGGCCGGGAACGGGATGACGCCGAGGCGCATCACGTCGTAGCGGGGACCGGCGAACGCGACGCCCATCTCGATGGCGCAGCAGGCGAGGCCCCACTGGTAGCACCAGAGGGAGTACTTGCGGGCCATGTTGAGGACCGTCGTGATCTTCTTCGGCATCTTGCCGGAGTCGACGAGGCCCATCAGTCGGACCCGATCCGGATCGGCGGCGTGGGGTGGATCACAGCCATTGGAGGACCTTCTTGCGCCAGGCGTAGACGAGGCCGAGGACGAGGATGGCGATGAAGGCCAGCATCTCGATCAGACCGAACGTCCCGTAGGCCTCGAGCCGCATGGCCCACGGGAAGATGAACACCGCCTCGACGTCGAACATCACGAAGAGCACGGCGAAGATGTAGTAGCGCACGTTGCTCTGCGACCAGCCGGTGCCGACGGGGTCGACGCCGCTCTCGTAGGCGATGTGCTTGCCGTCCTGGTACCGGCCCTTGCGGTGGCCGGGACGTAGGACGCCGGCAACGGCGAGCATGCCCGCGACGAGACCGACCGCGACGACACCGAGGAAGAACACGGTGAGGTACTGGCGCAGCAGATCCGAGTACTCGGCGGGGCAGTTCGCAGCGTTGACGCAACCGGTGGAGGCCTGGGCGAACATCGGTCCCGAACCCTAGTGAAGGGAAGAACAATCGGAGAAATCCGCCGTGACCGGCGTCGCGGGCGGGGCGGCACGCCGGTGGATTGCTGCGCACGAGAGGCCGTGCCTACCATCTCGTCCACTGTGCGTGGGGGGTTCGGCGGAATGACAGTGCGGAGAGTGGCGGGCGCGGTCCTGCTGGCGACGTTGGTCCTGGCGGCCTCGGCCTGCGTGCCCGATGACGGGCTGCCCCCGTTCGAGGGCAACCCCAACGGCAGGACCGTGGCGGTGGTCGGCGACTCGATCACCAACATGATCGAGCTGGCGCTGTGGCTCGACCTGGGCAAGACCTACCGGTCGTCGATCAACGCCGCCTACGGGCGGGTGCTGGACCCCTTGATGGACACGGGCACCGGCGATCCGTCGTGGTGGACCTACGCCCGGGACAACGCCGCCAAGTACGCCGCCCGCCGCCCCGACTACGCCGTGGTGAGCCTCGGGGTGAACGACGGCAACCGGTTCACGTTCAACTTCCCGACCCGGACCAACGCCGAGGTCGACGCCCACGTGGCCCGGACCGAGGGGTTTCTCGAGTCGTTCATGGCGATCTTCCCGTCGTCGGTGCGCTGCCTCGTGCTCGTCACGGTCGTGCCGTCGTCCCTCGGCGCCGCGCCGCTCCAGCGCTGGTTCCAGAAGTGGAACGGCGAGGTCCTCCCCCGCATGGCGGCCAAGTACCCGCGGGTGCGCATCGCGGACTGGGCGACCGCCGTGAAGGGCCACGAGTCGGTGTGGCTGCGCGACACGGTCCACCCGAGCGAGGCCGGCGCCATGCCCATGTCGGACGTGATCTACAACGCCCTGGGCACCTGCCCCGCGTGATCACCCCCCCGACTCGAGCCTGACCACCGACGAGCTGCGCTGAGCGCGCCGGTGCAGAGGCCGAGCGCCGGCAGAGGCGTGCAGCCGCAACATCGCCGACGTTCGGATCGATGACCCCCGAATCGGGGGTTGGAACGCCGAACGTCCCCGCACGGAAGCCATCACCGACGATCGTCCGCGACGTTCGGAGCGACGACCCCCGAATCGGGGGTCAGGCCGCCGAACGTCGCTCGTCGCCCGTCGCTCGTTGGCCGGGCGGCTAGGGCGTGCCGGCGGCCTGGGGGATCTCGACGCCGCCGGTGCCGGACGGCAGCGAGCTCGGCGTCGTGCTCGGCGGCGGGGCGGGCTGCGTGGGGTTGGCCACGTCGACGAGGGCGGGCTTGCCCTCGTTGGCCAGGTCCGTCAGCAGCCCCGGGAAGATGCCCACGAGCACCGTCACCAGGATGCACAGCGCGAGGGCGAACCGGGCACCGGGCGCCACGCGGATGCGGGGCGCCGGTTCGACGCCCTCGGCCGTCGGCGACATGTACATCGAGATGATGATGCGCAGGTACAGGAACGCCGCCACCACGGACGTGACCATGGCGACGATGGCCAGCCACGTCCCGCCCTGGGACCCGACCGAGGCGATCACCGAGTAGAGCTTCGCCACGAAGCCCGACGTGAACGGCACGCCCGCCTGGGCCAGCAGGAACACGGTGAACACCGCCGCCAGGCCCGGGTTGCTGTGCGCCAGCCCGCGGTAGTCGTCGATCGTCACCCGGCCGTCGCCCTTGCGGGCCACGATCGACACGATGCCGAACGAGCCCACGACCATGAACGTGTAGGTGATCAGGTAGAAGAGCACCGCCGAGTTGCCGGCGTCGCTGCCCGCCGCCATCGCCATGAGGATGAAGCCGGCGTGGTTGATCGACGAGTACGCCAACGTGCGCTTCACGTTGGTCTGCACGATGGCGAGCGCGGCCCCGACGATCATCGACAGCGCGGCGAGCACGGCGACGATGGGTCGCCAACCGAACTCGTAGGACTCGAAGCCGACGACGAACACCCGGATCAGGGCGGCGAAGCCGGCGGCCTTGACGCCGGAGGCCATGTAGGCGACGACGGGCGACGGCGAGCCGTCGTAGACGTCCGGGCTCCAGAAGTGGAACGGGACGGCCGCCACCTTGAAGCCGAGGCCCACGATCATCAGACCGATGCCGAGGTACAGCAGCGGCGAGTTGAGCGTGATGTCGAGCCCGGCGAACTGTCCGCTGGTGGGCGTGAAGACGTGGGCCGACAGCAGCGCCTTGATGTTGACCAGGTTGGTCGTGGCGGTGGCGCCGTAGACCATGGCGATGCCGTACAGGAAGAACGCCGACGAGAACGCGCCGAGCACGAAGTACTTGAGGCCGGCCTCCTGCGACTGGACCTTCTTGGCGTGGATGGCGGCCAGCACGTAGACCGCGATCGACAGCGTCTCGAGCCCGAGGAACAGGACGATCAGGTCGTTGGCGACGGCCATGACCATGCCGCCGGCGCCCGAGAGCATGAGCAGCACGTACAGCTCGGGCCCGTCGATGCCCTCACGGCGCAGGTAGTCGGAGGCGAGCAGCGCCCCCAGCATCACCGCGAACGCGATGATCACCATGATCGCCAGGCTGAACCCGTCGATGCCCACGACGCCGCAGTGCGGGTCGGTGCCCCAGCACGAGCTGCCGAACGTGGTGAACGGGCCGGTCGTGGCGGTGTCGAGGTCCCACCACAGGAGCCGGTCCCAGCCCTGCACCTGGGCCCACAGCGGGATGATCGAGATGATCGTGGCCGCCGAGACGACGGCCGTGTAGAGGGCGTACGAGCCGCGGGGCAGCTTGCCCTTCATGAGCGACGTGAAGGTCAGCATCAGCACGGCGCCCAACGCCATGATGATGATCGGCAGCAGCGCCCACCAGTCGATCTGCGGGGACGACAGCGGCAGCGCGGCGTGGCCCGAGACGACCGGCGTGGTCGAGGTGCCGGGCAGCTGGTCGGTGCCGGTCTGCGCCAGGACGGTGGGGATGGCCAGCAGGATGCTCATCACTCGCCCTCCGCGCCGTGCTCGCCTGCACCGGACTGGCCCGCAGGGGTTCCACCTTCGTCGTGCTCGGTGGCGATCTCGGTGCCCGGCTGACGCTCGGGCACGTCCTCGTGCCAGCCGTCGTTGTGCTGCTCGACGTGGGCCACGAGCGCCTTGACCGAGGGCTGGATGCGCTCGAGCAGCGGCGTCGGGTACACGCCCAGGAAGACGATGAGGGCGATGAGCGGGACGATGCACGCCCGCTCGCCCCACGACAGCTCGGGGAAGCCCTTGTTGGCCTCGGTCACGGGGCCGTGGAACACCCGCTGGTAGGCCCACAGCAGGTAGAGGGCGGCGATGATCACGCCGGTGGCGGCCACGACCGCCCACCAGCGAGCGGCGAGGAACGTGCCGAGCAGCGAGAGGAACTCGCCGACGAAGCCGTTGAGCCCGGGCACCCCGATCGACGCCAGCATCACGACGGTGAAGGCGCCGGCGAACCACGGCGCCACCTTCTGGAGGCCGGACAGCTCGCTGATCTCGTACGTGTGCCGGCGCTTGTAGAGCCAGCCGAGCAGGAGGAACAGGGCGCCGGTGGCGATGCCGTGGTTGACCATCACCAGCACCGAGCCCTCGATGCCGATCGTGTTGAGGGCGAAGAGGCCGAGCACGGCGAAGCCCATGTGCGACACCGACGAGTAGGCGACGATGCGCTTGAAGTTCTTCTGCATCGCCGCGACCGCGGCCCCGTAGACGATCCCGATGACCGAGAGGGTCAGCAGGGTCGGGGCCCAGAACGTGGCGGCCTCGGGGAACAGGTACACGCAGTACTGCAGCAGCCCGAAGGTGCCGAGCTTGAGCACCACGGCCGCGAGGTCGACCGACCCGGCGGTGGGTGCCTCGGTGTGGGCGTCGGGCAGCCACGTGTGGAACGGGAACAGCGGCGTCTTCACCGCGAAGGCGATGGCGAAGCCGAGGAACAGCCAGCGCCCGAGGGCGGTGCTGATGCCGGTGGCGTTGTTGGCCAGCAGGTCGAGGTCGAAGGTGATCCCGCCGTTGAGGCCGGCGTGGGCGTTGACCGCGAGCACGACCATGGCGACGAGCATCAGGACCGAGGCGAGCAGCGTGTACAGGAAGAACTTGTTGGCCGCGTACACGCGCCGCCCGTGGCCCCACCCGCCGATGAGCATGTACAGCGGCACGATGCTGAGCTCGAACATCACGAAGAAGAGGAAGACGTCGCGGGCCATGAACGCGCCGAGGCAGGCGAACTCGAGCACGAGCAGCCACACGTAGTACGGCTTCTCGTCGTGGTCGGGCTTGGACCCGCAGACCGCCAGGAAGCACAGCGCGCCGGTCAGCATCACCAGCATCAGGCTGATGCCCGTCACGCCCAGGGCGAACTTGATGTCGAGGGCCTGGACCCAGTTGCGCGACACGTAGAACTGGACGCCCGGGTCCTCGGTCTCGAAGACGTAGAGGGCGTAGCCCGCGCCCGCCGCCACGCCCGCCGTCGAGGTGAGGGCGATGGTGCGGATCAGGTCCGGGCGAGCCTTGGCCGTGAACAGGATCAGCACGGCGCCCACGAGGGGCAGGGCGAGGATGATCGGCAGGATCGCCGAGTTGTCGCTCGCGTGCTCGATGCCTTCGGAAGCCAGCAGGAGCCCGCTCATGACACCAACACCTTGCTGAGGACGAAGCCGAGGAGGACGAGCGTGCCGAACCCGATGCCCAGCGCGTAGCGCCGGACGTAGCCCGTCTGGCCCCGGCGCATGACCTGGGAGGCGGCGACGAGCCCGACGCCGACCCCATTGACCGCGCCGTCGATGATCGTGCGGTCGAACCAGGCGAGGGCGTTGAAGAGGAGCTCGCCCGGGCCGCCCATGAACCGGGTGATGACGATGTCGTAGTACCAGCCGTTGCCGGCGGCGGCCGGCTCGAGGGCCCGCTGGGTCGAGGGGTTCTTCTTGCCCCAGACCGAGTAGCCGAACAGCACGCCGGCGACGGCCACCGCGGCGCCGACCACGAGCAGGATGACCACGAGGGCCATGGAGTGCTCGCCCTCGTGGACGCCGCTGCGCTCGAAGACGGGCTCGAGCCACTTCTCGAAGAAGTTGAGGCCCTCGAACGGCAGGCTGAGGAAGCCGCCGGTGATGGCCAGCACCGACAGGACGATGAGCGGCACCGTCATCTGCCACACGGACTCGTGGGGCTCGTACTCGGCGTCGATGTGGCCGTGGGCCGGTTCGGGCGTGAAGGCCAGGTCGAGGTCGGGCACGGCGTCGCGGGCGGCGTCGCGAGCCTCGGGCTCCATCGCTGCGAAGGCGGCGGCCATCGTCTGGCCGTGCTCGGGCACCGGGGTGACCCGCCAGTTCTCGCCGCCGTAGAACGTCCGGAAGATGAGCCGGGTCATGTAGTAGGCGGTCATGAGCGCGGCGACCGTCCCGATGGCGTAGAGCGCGTAGCCCTGGCCGCCGGCCTCGAACGCCTTGCCCAGGATCTCGTCCTTGGACCAGAAGCCGCTGAGGGGCGGGATGCCGGCGATGGCGAGCCAGCCCACCATCATCGTGATGGCGGTGATCGGCATGAACCTCTTCAGCGCGCCCATGCGCCGCATGTCCTGCTCGTCGTGCATCCCGTGGATGACCGAGCCCGAGTCGAGGAAGAGCAGGGCCTTGAAGAAGGCGTGGGTGACCATGTGGAAGATGGCGACCCAGTAGGCGCCCACGCCCACGGCGAGGAACATGTAGCCGAGCTGCGAGACGGTGGAGAAGGCGAGCACCTTCTTGATGTCCATCTGCGAGCAGGCGATCGACGCCGCCACCAGCGCGGTGATCGCGCCGACCCAGGCGATGACCCAGGGCACCCAGCTGTCGGCCGCGCCGATCAGCGGGTTGATGCGGCACATGAGGTACACGCCGGCGGTGACCATCGTCGCGGCGTGGATGAGCGCCGACACCGGCGTGGGACCGGCCATGGCGTCGGGCAGCCAGATGTAGAGCGGGATCTGCGCCGACTTGCCCACCGCGCCGACGAAGAGCATCAGGACGATGACGGTGACCGCGGTCTGGGACACGCCGGAGGGGTCCGCCAGGATCGCCTCGTAGTTGAGCGTCCCGAACGTGAAGAAGGCGACGAACATGGCGACCATGAAGCCCCAGTCGCCGACGCGGTTGGTGATGAAGGCCTTCTTGCCGGCCGAGGCGTTGGCCGGGTCGTCGAACCAGAACGAGATGAGGAAGTACGAGCACGTGCCCACGCCCTCCCAGCCGAGGAAGGTGAGGAGCAGGTTGTTGCCCAGCACCAGGATCAGCATCGAGAAGACGAACAGGTTGAGGTAGAGGAAGAACTTCGGGAACTTGGGATCCCCGTGCATGTAGCCGATGGCGTAGAGGTGGATCAGCGATCCGATCCCCGTGATGAACAGGACCATCGAGATCGACATCGGGTCGACGAGCGCGCCGACGTCGACGCGGAACGAGCCGGCGGGGATCCACTCGAAGTAGTCGTGGACGAAGACGTTCTCGTGCTGGTCGAGCAGGCCGATGAAGACGCCGCAGGCGACGAGGAACGACGCCGCGACCATCGCGGTGGCCAGCCAGCCCGCCCACGGCTCGCCCAGCTGCTTGCCGAAGAGCAGCAGGATGACGAACCCGGTCAGCGGGAGCAGGGGTATCAGAGCGACGCTGAGTGCCATGGAGCGGGGCCTCTATCCCCGGAGCAGCGAGATGTCGTCGGCGGTGGCGCCGGAACGGCGGCGGGCGATGGCGACGATGATCGCCAGGCCGACGACCACCTCGGCAGCTGCCACCGTGAGCACGAAGAACACGATCACCTGGCCGGTGATGTCGTTGAGCATCCGGGAGAACGTGACGAACGTGAGGTTCACGGCGTTGAGCATGAGCTCGACGCACATGAGCATCACGAGCGGGTTGCGCCGCTTGAGCAGGCCGAAGCCGCCCATTGCGAAGAGCAGCGCCGAGAGCATGAGGTACCCGTTGGGGCTCATGGGCGCACCTCGGCGGGTCGCCGATCGCGCGCGTCCGAGCAGGGCATGGGCGCGGCCATCAGTGGGCGCTCTCCTCGTCGAGGCCGATCAGGTTCTCGTAGTCCATGTCCTCGGGCGGCGGGATCTGCTGCACGTCCTTGGACTTGCGGGCCAGCACCACCGCGCCGACCACGGCGATCGTGAGCAGGCCGGCCGTGATCTCGAAGGCGAACGCGAAGTCGGTGAAGAGCGTCCGGCCGATCTGGTTGATGTTGGCCCGGTCGCCGTTGGTGGCGATCGTCGGGTCGACGGGCACGCATTCGGACGGGGCGTAGGGGTCGCCCTGCTCGATGACCTTGCCGTTCACGCAGTTGGGCTGGCCGGTCACGATGCGGGTGCCGCTGAGGGTGAACAGGCCGAAGATGATCAGGAAGAGCGCGCCGAAGATGATCACGCCGAACGTGCGCTGGCCGAGCAGCGGCTCGTCGTAGATGTCCTCGTCGCGGTCGATGCCGAGGAGCATCAGCACGAACAGGATCAGCACGACGATGGCGCCCGTGTAGACGATCACCTGCACGGCGGCGAGGAGCTGCGCGTTCTGGTTGAGGAACAGCACGGCGACGCCGAACAGCGTCGCCACCAGGCCGAGGGCGGCGTGCACCGGGTTGCGGGCCGAGATCACGGCGAAGGCGCCGCCGAGCACGATGAGGCCGGCGACGAAGAAGACCGAGAACTCGAGCGTGAACCAGCCGGGGAGGTCGGCGAGGATCATCAGTGACCGCCTCCGTGGTCGTGACCGCCGCCGTCGTGGCCGTGGTCGTCGTGCGCGTCACCGTGCCCGTCGCCGTGGTCGTCGTGGCCGTCACCGTGGCCGTGGTCGTCGTGGCCCGAGGGCGCCCCGATGACGACGTCCTCGAACTCCTGGCCCCGCTCGGGCGCCCGCACGCCGTAGCCCAGCTCGCCCGACCAGTTCACCCGGTTCTCGTACGCGGCCGAACCCGCCGGCGAGGTGGCCCGCATCCACCCGGAGGTGTGCTGCTCCTCGCCGGGTCGCCAGTCCTCCCACGGGAGGTGCTGGGGGTTGCCTTCGTCGTCGACCACCAGCTCGGCCTTGGTGTAGATGGCGTCCTGGCGGTTGGTGAACGAGAACTCGAACAGCTTCGACTCGGTAATGGCCTCGGTCGGGCAGGCCTCGACGCACATGTCGCAGTGGATGCAGCGCAGGTAGTTGATCTCGTAGACGAAGCCGTAGCGCTCGCCCGGCGAGACCGGGTCGTCGACGGGGTTGTCGGCGCCGCGCACGTAGATGCAACGGGCGGGGCACACACCGGCGCACAGCTCGCAGCCGATGCACTTCTCCATGCCGTCCTCGTAGCGGTTGAGGACGTGGCGGCCGTGACGGCGCTCGGGCTCGGGCGCCTTGTTGCCCGTGCCGATGCGGTACTGCTGCGTCACGCGGCGCTGGAACATCTGCTTCAGCGTCACGCCGAAGCCCTCGAGGTAACCCATCAGACTGGTACCTCCTCATCGGCTTCGGCCGCGCGCTTGGCGTGGCCCGCGCTGATGGCGCCGCGCAGCAAGCCGTAGCCGCCGAGCCCGACGACGAGCACGCCGCCAGCGGTGATGGCCGGGTTCCAGCCCTCCTGGCGGGCCAGGTGGATGGTGCCCAGGAGCAGCAGCCAGCCGAGGGCCAGGGGGATCAGGAGCTTCCAGCCGAAGTCCATGAGCTGGTCGTAGCGGAAGCGCGGGAGCGTGGCCCGGAACCACACGAACATGAACATGAAGGCGAGCGTCTTGAGGACGAACCAGATCGTGCCCCACAGCCAGCCGGGACCCACGAAGGCGGGGCCGGCCGGGCCACCGAGGAAGAGCGTGGCGAACAGCGCCGACATGGTGACCACGTTCATGAACTCGGCGACGAAGAACAGCGCGAAGCGGATCGAGCTGTACTCGGTGTTGAAGCCGCCGACGAGCTCCTGCTCGGCCTCGACGAGGTCGAAGGGCGGGCGGTTGAGCTCGGCCGTGCCGGCGATCACGAAGATCACGAACGGCACGAGCAGCGTGATGAACACCGCCCAGTTGGGGAACCAGCCGAACGGACCCTCGCCCGCCTGCCAGTTGACGATGTCGTGCGTGCCGAGGAAGCCCGACACGAGCACCACCGCCATCAGCGACAGGCCCATCGCCGCCTCGTAGGACACCATCTGGGCCGACGCCCGGACCGAGCCGAGCAGCGGGTACTTCGAGCCCGACGACCAGCCGGCGAGCATGATCCCGTAGACGGCGAGCGACGACATCGCGAGCGCGAACAGCACCCCGATGGGCGGGTCGGCGAGCTGCATGAGGGTGTCGTGGCCGAACACCGTGATGACCCCGGCGTTGCCGTCGTTGAAGTCGCCACCGATGGGGACGATGGCGAAGAGGAGGAACGCCGGCACCACCGACAGGAAGGGGGCGATGATGAACACCCACTTCTCGGCCTTGGTCGGGAGGATGTCCTCCTTGAAGAAGAACTTGATGCCGTCGGCGAGCGTCTGGAGGATGCCCCACGGGCCGGCCAGGTTGGGGCCGATCCGGTTGGACATGTCGGCGTGGACCTTGCGCTCGAACCAGATCATCAACATGGTCGACACGAGCAGCAGGGCGAAGACGATGACGACCTTCACCACGACGATGAGGAAGACCGCGAGGTCGACGCCCTGGTTGAACAGCGGGTCCGCGGCGAAGATCATGCGAGCGCCTCCGCTCCCGTGGTGCCCGAGTCCACCCGCACGTCGGTCACCCGCTGGGTGGCGTCGATGAGGTCGCCGGCGTCGAGGCCCGGCTGGTTGACGTACAGCGCGGCGGCGCCCCGGGGCACACCCGGGTCGACGGCGAGCTCGACGGTGGCCGTGGCCTTCGCCGTGCGGATCCGCACCTGCGCACCGGCGGCGACGCCGAGGCGGTCGAAGTCGTAGGGGTTCACCCGCAG
>Ga0075364_10001174_pt1 | contig 14034 bp, 12 predicted proteins | sample EndMetdeltDD1764_FD_71517 | JGI IMG/M metagenome (GOLD analysis project Ga0075364, IMG submission 71517) | Populus endosphere microbial communities from Tennessee, USA - Endosphere MetaG P. deltoides DD176-4 | ecosystem: Host-associated > Plants > Roots > Endosphere | place: USA: Tennessee... | reverse complement strand
CCGAGACAGGAGGCCCGGACGGCCGCGTTGACTTCTCGAGCGCGGCCCTCCCGTCAACACAGCTCGCGCACCCTGCCAGTGCGATGCTGGCGCACGCCAGCGACGCTGCCACTCGTTCACGCATGGCGTTGGGAATGACGGGCCCCACTGTATTGGTGGCTGCGATGCGAGCGGCCAAGAGTCGTCGCAACCTGGGTTCGCTCAACGTGGTGCTCGCGCCTTCCGGGAAGGTTGCCGTTGCTTGTAAACGACTTGAAGACATCGGTCTCGATCGCCACCGCCTCATCAGTACAAGTACCGCATGAGGCCACCGGAACGGATGCCGGCACGGAGATACACAGTTGCGGCATAAGCCGTTCACAGCGGTCACTTACATTGCCATTACGATACTTTCGGCACCGCTCTGTTCGAGAGCGGATTGCGGTTGCCGCGAGTGCTGTGTCGCGTTTACCGCCCGTCACATACCGGACTCTTAATCCGTCGATAACCTCTACACAGGCTGAATGGGTAATCTGTTGACAGACAGCGTTATCCACGCGTTTCGCGTATTTCAGAAACAACTGTGAACCTGCAGTCACACCAGGACTGAACGGAATTCAGGCGTGAAAACTAGTCAACAATCAACGCGCGGCGTCCGCGCCAAGGTACTGTCGGCGATCATCGGTGGGAGCGCCGTGGCCACGATGGGGGCATTGTCCCTCGCAGTGAGTGCCGAGCAAGCTGATTCAGGCACCGCTGTCTCCGGGCCGGGGATGACTCTCGGTGAGACCACCACCCGTACCGAGTCACCGCCGGCGCCCGAGACTTCGATAGCCACACCGCCAGTGAAGGCAACCCCGCCCGACGGGTATGGGACGTCGTGACACCCACCGCCGACAATATTGATAGGGCTGCCGAGCTGGCGTCGGCGACGAGCGGCTCATCGGGCGCCATCGTCTTGAATTGGTCTCCAGCCGCGACGAACTCGGCTGGTTCTGACTTCTAACCGCCCTTCGCGCGCTGGGGTCACGTGTTCGACGCGTTGCCCTCCGCGCGGGCCGACGGCACGGCGCCATAACCACGACGACGTGACCAACTTTCAGCCCGGTTCCACCGGCTTACCTTTGGGCCGTCACCAACAGGACCGTCATGTTGAATCACCATGAGCTCGAACTGGCGTGGGCCTTGTCGGAGTCGGTTGGCCCTCGCGTGTCGGAGACGGACCAACACCAGATCTATATTGCGCTGGGACTCGGCGAGCCGCTGGCCGCTATTAGGATCATGCTGCAGCTGGCGGTATCACATCGCATTGCATTGTCAGTCGACCTGGTGGCCGCTGCAAGACTATGGTCGCGGGCCTACTGGGGAAGCCCGGATGAAGATCCCCTCCGCGATCTGCTGGAACTGGTCGAGGTCGAACCCGCTTAAAAGGCGCCGCGAGTCTCCGCCAGCAGGTCGCCAAGCAAAGGAAGTACCTACGCTCTCCACAACTTCTACCAATGTCTCCGCCCTAAGCTCATTCTCCGCGACGTTCGACGGGACGAAAGGAGTCTGAATCGCGAGGCGCGGGTGTGGCTTTACCGCCACATCGTTGGCGCACCTCGGCTGAATTGCAATGTGGCCATGGGTCGTCCACCCGCACCACCTGATCGCAGCGGCGCAACAGAGGGTACTTGCCCGTCGACGCGAGCACGCAGGACGTAGTGCAACGAATGGTCCCGGTTGATACGCGCTACAAAATGGGAGTCACAGTGGTCGCTTCCGCGTCCCCACTTCAGGAGAATCGTCGTGACGCGGTTGGCCGCGACCAACTCCGTCCGAAACCGGAATGGACACGCGCTTGCCTGGTGCGGGCCGCTCGAGATGTTTTCACGCAGAGAGGCTTCAGCGCAACCACTTTGCAACACATTGGCAAGGTCGTCGGCGTAACGCGGCCGGCGGTTTACCACCATTTCCGGAGCAAGCTTGAACTCTTCAACGCCGTACTCGACGACGTCGATGCGACCATGCTCACCCCGCGCATCGACGCCGTCAATGCCCGTCCCACCAAAGCCGAGCAACTGAGAGAGCTTTTCAGACCGATCCCGCATTACGACACCGAAAGGCGGTCAGCGGTAGCATTTCTGGTGACCGCGGTGGTCGATAGTCGGCGCCGTCCCGACCTGCGTGCCGACATGTGTACCCGCCTGAGCCGGCTACACGCCTGCGTGGGCACCCTGCTGTTCGCTGACGCCAGCTCCGATGGCGCGGCGGGCGATGTCGATGCCGCAGCCATCGAAATCACGTTGTCGATACTGTGGGGTTGGGCGCTGACACGCGGGATCGGTTCGTAACGGTTGTGGCTTGCGATTCAACAGGTGTGCCGCCTCAAGGAGCCTGGGGACGCCTAATGCACGGATCTGTTGGCTGTCGGATCGGTTGGTGCCGGTCGGTCGAATCGGTCCCCAGGTTCCGATTCGATTGCCTCCCAATAGGGTCAGCTGACGACGGCGTGGCGACATGGTGGCGACGTTGAGCACCACAGCACGACGCTCGCAGCCAGCCGCCGCCCTTGAGGGGGGCCGTGAATATCGACAGCATGTCCTCGAAGAACGACCGATCGGGCAGTGGCCGACCGGTGCCATCCGGGCGGCTCTGAGGGATGGTAACCCCGACGTATTACGGCGCGTCACGGCAGCGGTCAATCATTACCCGTACGGCCGTACAGCACATCAGGTTGAAGAGATGATGAGATCTGACGATGTGCGTGCATCAGTACGAGCGATTGCCAACGTTCTCGCGGATGCCCGTAAGCGCTTGGAAGCCGCTGAGCGATCCGAGGTCACGCGCGTTGTGCGCGTATTGCTGAAGCGTTCAAGATTGAGCGAGGCTGAATTCGCCATGCGCATAGGAGTATCCGGTGAGGAACTCGGTGCGTATCTTGACGGTGAAACATGCCCTTCGACTGTCCTGATGGTACGCATGAAGAGGCTCGCCGACCGATTCGCGAACGCAAGAGCGCGGATGTCGTGAGGAATTCTGCGGCTCTGGACGCGTGGGGCCCTAAGACAAGCCTCAGCTAGCCGTCGTCGGTTTGGTCAGGTCGTAGAGGGTGATGCCGTCGATTTCGGTTGGGGCGTAGTGCTGTTTGACCCACTCGGCGATGCCGTCGCTCTCAGCTTTGCCGCCTCCGTTGGGTGGCGTGGGCAGACCGGCGGAATCGGCGATTGGGAATCCGCGATGAGGCGACTGGATGTAATAGTGGATACGACCGTCGGTGACGTAGCGCTGGAACTGCTCGAGGGTCGGCGACGGATCGAAGCCGAAACCACCCAACGGCATCACGGGATCATCGGTCGCGAGCTGGTATCCGGCGGCGTCGGTGGCCCCGTTGGTCGCGGCGATCCACGTGTAGGCATCGGCGTTTTGCATCAGGACGGCCGCGACGCGGCCCGGCACCTCGGACTGTTCCATCGGCGGCATCCCTGGCATTGACGTGCCGCCGGTGGCCTTGTCCGGCGTCGACGTTGCACCCGGTGGACTGTGGAAGCTGTCGCGATTCAGTGAAGGGCCGGCGGTGACGATGCTGCCGGTGCGGCTCGTCGCAACAGTCTGTATGCAGTACGAGAGCGGACCAGCCATCCCGGCGGCGACCGCCAGTGCAGCGGCCCACACGGCGATGTCGCGGGAGCGGGCTGCGGCGGCGGGCAAAACGAAGGCGATGAGCAGTCCTGCCGCGGCGGCGCCGCCAATGCCCAGGATGATCCACCGAAGCCACGGAACGAAATCGGGTGTGCGGCCTAAGAGTATCCATGCCCAAGCGGCGGTAAGGGCAGTCGTGGCGGGGAGGGTGATTGCTGCCCAGGTGGTGCCGCGGCGGCGCCACAATTGGGTGGTGCCGATGCCGATCAGGGCGGCTATGGCAGGAGCTAGGGCCACCGTGTAGTAGTCGTGGAAGATCCCGGACATAAAGCTGAACACTGCGCCAGTGCCGAGCAGCCAGCCGCTCCACACGAGATATTGGGCACGTTGGGCATCGGTACGGGGTGCACGTGCGCACAGCAACAACCCGACGACGGAAAAGATCAGCGCCGCGGGGAGCAGCCATGAGATTTGGCCCCCGGACTCGCCGGTGACCAGGCGGCCGATGCCGGAATGACCGAACGGCATGGCGAGGCCGCTCATCGCATCCGGGCCCGTGCTGGGAGGTACGGGCGGGCCGTCTCCTTGGCCGGTGAGTCGACCGAATCCGTTGTAGCCGAAGGTCAGGTCGAGGAAGCTGTTGTTTGTCGATCCGCCGACGTAGGGCCGCTGATCGGCCGGGGTGAGCTCGACAAGTGCCACCCACCAGCCCGCTGCGGCGAGCATGGCAGCGAGCCCGCCCAGCAGCTGAACCAGCCGAGCCCGCAGCCGCGGTGGGCCGGCGATCAAGTAGGTCAGGGCTAGACCCGGCATGACGAGTAGGACTTGCAACTGTTTGGTGAGAAACCCCAGCCCGAGCAGAGCTCCGCACAGCAGAATCCAGCGACCCTGGCCCGTGTCGACAGCGCGCAGCAGTGCCCACACCGCGGCGATCATCACGAAGACCAACAGTGCGTCCGGGTTGTTGTAGCGAAACATCAAGGTAGCCACCGGCGTCAGCGCCAGCACGGCACCGGCGATCAGGCCGGCGGTAGGCCCGAAATGCTTCTTGACGATGAAATACAGCAGCGCGACCGACGAAACACCGAGCAGCACCTGGGGCAGCTGAATGGACCATGTGTTGACCCCAAAGACGCGAGCGGAGATCTCCATCGGCCACAGCGACGCCGGCGGCTTATCGACGGTGATGGAGTTGGCGGCGTCCGAGGATCCGAACACAAACGCTTTCCAGCTTTTCGTACCGGCCTGCACCGCTGCTGAGTAGAAGGCGTTGGCCCACCCATTGCGGTTCAAGCCGATGGTCCAGAACGCGGCCGTGGCGATCAGCAGAACGGCGAGTGCCGGATGTGCCCAGCGAGGATCGTCCGTGCGTTCCCGGTCGGCTGGCGGGCTGTCAACCAGTGTGGCGGCTGCGTCGGCAGTCATCAACCATCCTCTCGATGGCAAGGTTCGGTTTGTCGTGCAGTGCTGGCTGATGACGGGATTAGGTAGGCCAGGGTGGAGGCGACGCCGATGACGCCGAAGCGCGCGACCTGCCGAATCAGATTGCGAGGTTGCGCTGCGCGGGCGGAACCGAGTTGGTTGGCGATCTGGCGCACCGGGATGTCGCCGGTGGCGAAGCCTTTCAAGAGTCGCGCGATACCTTTGAGATCGGCGGTGGCAGTTGCGACGATGTCGACCCGGCTGTCGGGGTTGTCGACCCAGTCGACGGGGACTTCGTGGATGCGCAGCCCAGTACGCTCGGCCAGCACCAGTAGTTCGGTGTCGAAAAACCATCCGGTGTCGACGACGTGGGGCAGCAGCGGGAGTGCCACATCCGCGCGGATGGCCTTGAATCCACACTGTGCGTCGGAGAATCTCGCGGCCAGTACGGATCTGAGGATCAGGTTGTAGCAGCGCGAGATGATTTCACGTTTTGGCCCACGCACCACCCGCGCGGAGCGTGCAAGGCGGGTGCCTATGGCAAGGTCGGAGTGCCCGGAGATCAAGGGGGCCACCAATGGTTGCAGCGCAGCTAGATCGGTGGACAGGTCAACGTCCATGTAGGCCAGCACCGGGGAATCCGATGTTGACCACACCGCATGTAGGGCGCGGCCACGGCCCTTTTGTGGTAGCCGCACCACGCGGACCCCGGCCAGTTCTTCGGCCAACTTGGCGGCGATGGACGCGGTATCGTCGGTGCTGGCATTATCGGCAATGGTGATGCGGGCCGAATATGGAAGTGAATCAGCCAGATAGCGATGCAGCCTCTGCACCGAGGCGGTCAATGCGGCCTGCTCGTTATACACCGGCACCACCACGTCGAGTACCGGAACACCGCCCTCCCGCGCCGTCGCTACCGCGTTAGGCCGCACCGAAACGCGCACCGCGGCAGGGGAATCAAGCGATGGTGCATCCAAAGTCTCGGTCATGGAAACATCGTTGAGCCGCGATGTGGGTAGAGCGTTGGGTCACACTATGCAGGGACTGTGAATCCCAGCGAACACGGTAACCGGGGTGAGCACGGTCAAATGGCGACGGCGCGGCGCGCGACTGGATGCGCGCCGCGCCGTCTGGATCATCGTCGACGGGCCAAACTTGTTGCCGGTTACCGCGGCGGAGGCGGCGGCGGTGGCGGAGGCGGCGGGCAAGGTAGGTTCGGGACGCACTGCCCCGGCGGCGGCGGTGGAGGGGGTGCTGCGTTGGCGATACCGACGCCGCTTAGGCCGGTGGTCAACGCAAGCCCGGTGAAGACCACGACGGTGCTGACCAGCTTGCGCCGGCGTGTGATCAAATTCGACACGTGTACTCCTTTCTTAGTGAATCATGCTGTCCTGCAACGACTGTAACCGACTCGGCAGGTATTCAGACGTGTCGGGGCTGTGACGAGACTAAGCATCAGGACTACCTTGGTATGAGGCAGTTATGAGCATCAACTGACGTGGTGTGTCTGTTCGGCTCCCTGCGCGATGTGCGCTACCCTGCGCAGCCATCCACGGCGTGGTGGCAGCGGCGCGAAAGTGCGGCGCGCAGGCGTCGGGGGGCACGCCCGCACGCCGCACACCCCGAGGGACAGTCGAACGCGAAGACGGCGCATCCATCAAGGTGCATTGAAAATACTGTCTTGAGTTAAGTCTCAGCTGTTCGGCGGTTAAGCAGGCGCTGTGCAGTGATGTGGAAGCCGGAGTTAGTAGTGCCACGCGGCTGTGTCCCGTAGATGAGGTGCGGTGCGTGCTGCGCCGAACGTGCCGCACCTCATCTGCCGACCAAGCCCGGTGGCATGATGCCGATCAGGCTGGGGGAGAGACAGCTACCGCCAGGGGCCCGGAGGGCCGGGCGGAGGTGGCGGGACAGCGGGTCCCGGAGGGCAGGGTTGAAACGGGAGGCACAACGCGGGGCTCGGTCCGGGTCCGGGCGGCGGAGGTGGAGGCGGTGCGGCGTTGGCCACGCCACCGAAGCCCAGAGCGGACAGGGTCAGGCCGCCGCACAGCGCGACGCCGTACAGCAGCCGGCGTTGATGGATTTGCATGTGATTGTTCCTTTCGGTGGTGCGGTGCCGTTCGACACCGCTTGCACATCAGGAACATTGGTCGCCACAAATAACATCCGCACCACAACGCCGTCACGGTTAGCCCACTATGAGGACAATGGGAACCCGCTATGAATACGAAACGGAATCCGATGGTGCACAGACGTTTTCGCCGATCGCGGAAGGTGCTGGAGGAGGTCATAGCGGAGGCATAGTCCGCTCTCATCGGGCAGGGGTTCACTTCATCCCATGGCGAACAACACGCAACATTCGTGGCCCGTCTTAGGTGGTGATGACGTGGTGTTGGTCATTCATGCGGACTGCGATACCGGTTACTGGCGTGCTCGGGAGCTGCTGGCCAGCGGCTGCCGCGTCGTCGTGACTGCTCGGCAGGTCACCGCGTTGACGCGGATTCTGTTAGGGGAAAGGTGTTCTCAGGTGATGGCCGTGGCCGCAGATGTTGAGGACGCAGCTCAACGTGCTCAGCTTCTGCAGCGCGCGCAGGACCACTTGGGTCCCCTCACCTGGGTGGTGGATGGGCACAGCGGGACGCTAACGGCGTTGTGCAACAACGATACGGCGGCGATCAAGCAGAACGCGCATGGTTGCGCGGCGGACGTGTGCTCCCAAAGTGACTGATACATCTCATATGTCATCCCTAGCAAGCGGCTAAAGGGAGCCCACGTTGGCGATTTACCGTTGTGGGCGTCACTGTCATGTACCGCAATCAAGGAAGGAAGCCGGTGATGAGATTGAAATCGAGAGTCCGAGCAATCGTGGGGTCGGCGGCGTTGTGTGGTGGGATGGCGTTGGCGGCCACCGGGTTTGGCGCGGGAGTCGCCAACGCATTCCCGTTGCCGCCACCGGGCCCTGGAGGGCCTGGGCCGGGACCGGGTCTGTGTCTGCCGCTGTTGCCGTGCGGCGGTCCGCCGCCTCCTCCGGTTCTGGGCCCAGGCCCTGGGCCCGGCCCGGGCCTGCTGGGATTGCCCCTGCCATTGCTGTGACCGCTGCAACGCTGTGAAGTCACCGGCGCCTACTCGTCACGATTCGTTGACGAGTAGGCGCCGGTGATCTAGGCGGCGGTTCGGGGTCGGTCGCGTTGACGCTTCAGATGGCTGATTTCGCGCACCGGTCATCGGGGCGACTGCCCGCCGATGACCCCGTTGGCCGAGACCGTGGCTGGTGTGGCTGAGCTGGTGGGGAGGGTGACGGTGAAGGCGGTGGCACCCGGTGTGCTGTGTACGTCGATAGTGCCGTGGTGGGCCTTGACGACAGCGGCGACGATCGCAAGTCCGAGCCCGGTGCTGCCGCCGCGGCGCGAGCGGGACGTGTCGCCGCGCACGAACCGTCCGAAGATTCCTGGTTGTTGTTCGACGGGAATGCCTGGTCCGTCGTCGCTGACGGTGATCGCAGCCTGACCGTCGTCGTCGTTGCAGCCCAGCCAGGTGGTGACCGTGGTCCCGGGCGGGGTGTGCACGCGCGCATTGGACAGCAAGTTGGCCAGGACTTGGTGCAGCCGGGCGCTGTCGCCGATCACGATGACGGGCTCGTCTGGGACGTTGAGCTCCCAGTGGTGGTCGGGTCCGGCGACGTGGGCGTCGCTGACGGCATCGACAGCCAGTTGTGACAGGTCGACCGGCTCGTGGTCCAGTGGGCGCCCGGCGTCGAGCCGGGCGAGCAGCAGCATGTCTTCGACCAGGTGCGACATCCGCTTGGCTTCGGAGTCGATGCGGCCCACGGCGTGGACGACGGCGGGAGGGATCTCGTCGCGGTGGCGTTGGGCGAGCTCGGTATAACCGCGAATGGCGGTTAGCGGTGTGCGTAGCTCATGGCTGGCGTCGGCGACGAACTGGCGCACTTGGATCTCGCTGGCATGCCGCAACGCCACCGCATCGGTGATGCGTTGCAGCATCCGGTTGAGCGCCGCGCCGAGCTGGCCGACTTCCGTGTAGCGCGCCGTGGAGTCGACCGGCACGATTGGTGTCGGCAGTTTCATCTCGCCGTGGTCGAGGTCAGAGTCTGCGACGCGTCCCGCGGTGGAGGCCACCGCCGACAACGGAGCCAATTGGCGGCGGATGATGAGGATGTCTGCGACGATCGCGGCGGCCAACGCTGCCGCGACGATGACAGCGAGAATGCCCAGCACCGACAGCATGGTTTGTTGCACTGCGGTGGTGGGCAGTCCGGTCAGAATGGTGGTATCGCCGGGAGCCGGGGTGGCGATGACGCGGTAGAAGCCGAGGCCGTCGATATCGATGGTTGCCGGTTGAAAATTCGCCGCGTGGGCCAGTTGCCGATAAGCGTCGGGCGTCAGTCGTGCCCGTGAGCCGGTGGCGGTGATGACCGCCGCTTCGAGCACCCGGCCGTCAGACAGAACCGCTCCGATGGTGCCGCTGGACTGGCCGGGCGCATCGAGGAAGTACGGTCCGGGCCCCGGACCGAAAGGGCTTGTGCCATCGGGCAGCAAGGGTGGGGGGCCTAGCGAGAAAAGCAGCGACGAGCGCCAGCCCGCGTCGCGCACCTGATCGTCGAGTTGGTCCGTCAGGTAGCGGTGAAGGGAGGTCAGCGTGCCGGCGCCGATGCCCGCACACACCAGGGATAGAAGCAGCAATTGGGCCGTCAGTAGGCGGGTGCGCAGCGACCACGTCCGGGAATGGCTCAGGCGCCACCACAGGCTTGGATGTTTGCTGTCTGGGGCCGCGGACGTGGCGCCAGGCGTCCACGCCGCCGTCATGAAGAGAGCCCGCAGATGGGATGCAGCAGGCGCAACGGGGCGTGCACCCGCCGATCATCGCGGTCGCATGTAGGTCCCCGCTGTGGCGAGTGTAGATGCCAGCTTTGAAGATTCGCGTGACGGACGGGCTCATAGTGCCCGCAAAGCCTCACCACAGCGCTCACCTATGTCCGTATCAGACAATCGCGGCATGCTTTCCGCTGCGCCTTTGGAACCCTCTGCTGCACCGGCGCGCCCGCCCGTTGGCGCGGCGCTGAGACGCGCAGACGGCACACCGGTGAAGATACTTGTCGTCGACGACGAACGCATGGTCGCCGAGATGGTCTCGATGACACTGCGCTGTGAGGGCGCAGACGTCGTCACAGCCGGCGATGCCGCGACGGCCGTCATGGCCGCCCGCCGTCATCGACCCGACGTGGCCATCGTTGACCCGAGACTACCCAACGCCGATGGTATGGAGTTACTGCAATTGCTCCGGGACCAGCAGCCGGGTCTGCTGTCGCTGCCGCTGCTTTCGTCTGCTGACGGCGAACCTGATCGCAAAGTCCGATTCGCCGCAGGCGATCGCTGGCTGACCAAACCGTTCAGCCTCGAAGGCCTGCTGTCGCGGATACGGACGATGTTGCGCCGCGCTGGCGTCGAGCTGCACCACAACAGCGCCGTGATGACCCTTGGCGACATGGTGCTCGACGACGATAGCCGCGAAGTGTCACGAGCTGGCGAGTATATTCAACTGTCCCACAATGAATTCGAGCTGCTGCGCTTTTTCGTGCGCAACGCTCACCGCGTCGTAACCAAACAGCAGATCCTCAGTCGGGTGTGGCCCTACGATTACTCCGGCCGTTCTAACGTCGTGGAGTTGTATGTCTCCTACCTACGCAAGAAGATCGATCACGGCCGCAACCCGATGATTCATACGCTGCGCCGCACCGGCTACATTTTCAAAGCCACCTAGGCGCCTCAAGCCAGCTGTGGCAGTTGACCCTGAATCGTATTCAGAGACCTGAATTACCCAGCATTTGCAACCGCATTCAGATATTGGGGCAGCGGAAACACGGCAGAACCGGGGGACCCCCGCCCGCGTAGGACAGCCGTGGGTGCGGGCGGGAGTCTCCCGGCTTTGCCGTTCAAACCGCCAACCAGTAGCGGTGGTCTCAATTGCATTGTCCGCGACGGTCTCTCATCGTCCAGCGGGTTTGAGGATATATCCCGATCCGCGCAGGGTGTGGATCATCGGTTCACGGCCGGAGTCGATCTTCTTCCGCAAATAGGAGACGTAGAGTTCGACGATGTTGGAGCGTCCTCCGAAATCGTAGTCCCACACGCGGTCCAGGATCTGGGTCTTGCTGACCACGTGGCGGGCGTTGCGCATCATGAAACGCAGCACTTCGAATTCGGTGGCGGTGAGGTTGATCGGATCACCGCCACGGGTGACCTCGTGGCTGTCTTCGTCGAGCATGAGGTCACCAACGACAATCTTCGACGAGTCGTTGCCGACGGTCACGCCAGTGCGGCGCAACAGCGCCCGCAACCGCAGCACCAACTCTTCGAGACTGAACGGCTTCGTGACGTAGTCGTCGCCACCGGCGCTGAGACCGGCGATACGGTCCTCCACCGAGTCTTTGGCGGTCAGCAAAAGCAGCGGTAGACCGGGCTGGTGATCACGTAGTCGCTCCAGCACCTGCAAGCCACTCATATCGGGCAGCATGATGTCCAAAACGACTACGTCGGGCGGATTTTCACGGGCTTGTTTGATCGCGCTGGCGCCGTCGCCGGCGGTGGCGACCGCCCAACCTTCATAACGCAATGTCATCGACACCATCTCGGCCAACACCGGCTCGTCATCGACGACCAATGCGCGGATGGGTTTACCGTCGGCGCGGCGCATGACGACACGCTCGGGTGACGGCGCCTCGGTGACGTACGGTTCTTCATCCTGTGATGCAGTCACCGCCAGATTGTGGCGGTCTGAGGTTGGCGCCAACTGTGCAGGAACTATGGCGAGGTTATGAGTCGGCTGCACGGCGCCGGTGCATATGTCGGACCGGCGCTTCCACGAACTTATCGTCGTCGGCGTTGTGGTCGTTACAGCCCAATCAACCTCGGTTCGGAGGCTCAGGCGCGGGTGGCGACGATCCGGGTGGCGGCCTCCACCGCGCTGGCGCGGCGGTGCGCGATGACGGCGGGGTCGTTGGTCACGGAGTCGGGGTGGGGCATGTGAACCCAGGCCAGGCCGATCGCGAAGAGCAGGACGATGAGGTCGAAGGGCTCCCAGGTCGAGTCGACGTAGCCGCCGGCCTGGGCGGCTTGGATGGCGGCGATGGCCTGTGCGGGGATGTGCTCGCCGTCGAGAAACGGTTCGCCGAGGTTGAAGTTCTCCAACCGTGCCCAGTCGATCATCCGGAGGTGCTCGGGTCGCCGGCACGCCAGATCGTAGATGTCGCCGACGTATTCGGCGACGGCGTCGGGCCGCAGCGTGACCGAACGGACGAACTCGGCGGTGTCGGCGAGCACCACCTCGCGAAAGAGAGTCTCCTTATCGCCGAAGTGCGCGTAGAGACGCTCCTTGCTGGCCTGGGCGACCCTGGCGATGCGGTCGATTCGGGCCCCGGCCAGGCCGTACTGCGCGAATTCCGCGCGTGCCGCCTCCAGGATTTCGCCGCGTAGCTCGGCCGTGTTTCTCACAGGACAATCATAGCCAGACGAACTAGTTCGTTTGGTAACGTCGGTATCAATCCCCGACAAAACGTGTGAGGAGCTAGTGATGAGCGAAGTGGCAGTACACCCGGCGATCGCGAAAATGCCGCGAGGCGGACCGAACGCCTCGTGGCTGGATCGGCGGTTGCAGACCGATGCGTTGGAGTACACCGACCGCTACGACATCCCCGATGAGGTGAAGCAGAAGGTCATCTCCGCTCTCGATTGGATGGGCGCGCGAACCGGTCAGCACGAAAGATTTGCCCGTACCGCTCTGGCGCTTGTCGCCGACGTCCCGAACCCGCGCGTCCTCGAGCTGGGTGCCGGACACGGCAAGCTGTCGGCCGAGATCCTGAAGTTGCATCCCACGGCGACGGTGACGATCAGCGATCTAGACCCGACCTCCGTGGACAACATCGCCGCCGGAGAATTGGGCGGCCATCCGCGGGTGTGCACCAAGGTCGTTGATGCCACCGCCATCGACGCCGACGATGACAGCTATGACCTGGTCGTGTTCGCCCAAGCGTTTCATCACCTGCCGCCGGCCACTGCCTGCAGCGCTATCGCCGAAGCAACCCGGGTCGGCAAACGCTTCCTGGTGATAGACCTCAAACGGCAATCTCCGTTCCTTACGCTCCTGACCCCACTGGCAATGGCGCCGCTCGCGTTGGTGCCGCGCTTGAAACCCGTTGTGCACGACGGTTTTATCAGCGAGCTGCGGGCCTACAGCCGTTCGGCGTTCGTCGCTCTCGCCAAGGCGGCGGACCCGCAGATGCGCACTAAATTCCTGCCGTCGACGTCCCGGTTCGGCCCCACACCGACGGTCGTTGTGTTCACCCGCGCGGGTGCAACGTCATGACCACCGCTGTGAAGATCAACGCGATCATGAATCCGCCCGAGCGGGTCCAGACGTTCCGCCGTGCGCTCGACACCCTGCGCGACGGCCTCGGACCTCTTGTCGACCTCTACCGGCCGTATGTCGACGGGTTGGAGACCCTTCCCCGCGACGGGCGATTTCTGTTGGTGGGCAACCACACCCAGTTCGGTGTCGAGGCGATCTTGATCCCGCACTTCGTGCGGTGCACGATCGGCACGCGGGTGCGGCCCCTGGCCGAACGTGCCATGGGCCGCTTGCCCGGCCCGCTCGGGGATTTGGTCGCTGCCTACGGTGCAGTCGTCGGAGCGCCGGAAACCGCCCGCGAACTGATGCGCCACAACGAAAGCATTCTGGTGTTCCCCGGCGGTGGCCGTGAGATCGCCAAGTTCAAGGGCGAGGAGAACACCCTGCGGTGGGAGGGCCGCGCCGGGTTCGCCCGCGTCTCGGTGGAGAGCAACTATCCGATCGTGCCCGTGGCGCTCGTCGGCGGCGATGACGTCTACCAGAGTTTGATCAGCCGCAAAGGGCGCTGGGGGCGGCTGAGCACGAGCCTAACCGAGAAAGTGTCCGGTCGACGGGACATGGTGCTACCGCTGGTACATGGGGTGGGGCCCACCC
>Ga0075364_10001173_pt1 | contig 14043 bp, 15 predicted proteins | sample EndMetdeltDD1764_FD_71517 | JGI IMG/M metagenome (GOLD analysis project Ga0075364, IMG submission 71517) | Populus endosphere microbial communities from Tennessee, USA - Endosphere MetaG P. deltoides DD176-4 | ecosystem: Host-associated > Plants > Roots > Endosphere | place: USA: Tennessee... | reverse complement strand
GAACTGGTCCGGGAAAGCCTTGGCGGATGTGCTGATGGTTGTCAGCGCCGTCTTCACAGCTTCGGCGTCGAATGGCTTCTGTTCCTTGGCGATAGCGGCAAGTGCACCCATGGCACCGCCGATGGCCTTCATACCGGCCTGACGTTCAACCTGCGGCTCGGCTGCAAAAGCCGCGCCGAAGCCAAGACAGAGCGCCACGGTGGAAGCGGCCAGAATTTTGATACGCATTTGAAATCTCCCGGTTTATCGGCCCGCATCACATGGAGCCGAAAGATCTGCGCCGGCAGAATGACAAGGCTAAGCGACGGAAAGAAGTCACGTTTTTGTCAGGTAACAGATCAAACGCAATTTCATCGGCGACACAGCGTTCACCAGATAAATACGCCTGCGACACTCAAGTTCAGATGACTTATGCTTTGACCACGCCTTCCCACATCGTCACCAATGAGACCATGACCAACAGCAGCCCGGCGATGCGCCCTACCCAAATGGTGACTGCAGCATTGCCGACCAACAGGCTGCGCGCTCGACCTGCCGCAAAGGCGAGACCGCCATATACGACAAGCTGCGTTGCCGCCGTCATCGCCGCCATGATGGCCGCCTGCGGGGCCAAGGCTCCAAAATCAGGCCGCAGGAACTGCGGATAGATGGCCAGCATGAAGAGATAGGCTTTGGGGTTCATCAAACAGGTTACAAGGCCACGCCGAAAGGCTTCCCAATGCGAGCGGATATTGGCCGGACCGACATGATCGACCGTAATGGTGCTGCGCATCAGCGTGACACCGATCCAGGCCATATAAAGCCCGCCTGCGATCAACAGCGGCTTGAACAGAACCGGCATCAGACTGGCCAGAAGCCCGACACCAAGCGCGCCGTAAAGTGAATGGACCAGCCCGCCTGCCATGATGCCGGACGTGGCGGCCAGGCCGGAGGCCCGCCCGCGACTCAGCGAATTGGCGAGAACAAAGATCATGTCCATGCCCGGCACGACGATAATACCGAACAACAGGGTGAAAAAGAGCCAGAGGTTTTCCGTGTATGTCATGTCAGTTGCCGCCTTGTTTCGGTGAAACAGATGCCTTGGAAAGCCTTGTTTCACGACCCGATTTACGGCTCTAATACGATGTTGCTCCTGACTGCGTTTTGTCAGGAGCAAAGGAGGCTCAAGCGAAAAAATGCGCAAGGCGTCACGCCTGTTCGAGATCATCCAGATCCTGCGGCTGGCAAGAGGGCCAGTCACGGCAGCCACGATTGCAGAACAGCTGGAAGTCACGGTGCGTTCGATCTACCGGGACATTGCAGCACTTCAGGGCATGCGCGTACCCATCGAAGGCGGGCGAGGTATTGGTTATATCCTCAGACCCGGCTTCACCATGCCGCCCCTGATGTTATCGATAGAAGAAACGGAGGCCATCGTGGTTGCCTTGGCGCTTCTGGAGCGCACCGGCGACAAAGGTTTGAAACAGGCTGCGAGGCAGGTGAACCGCAAGATTTCTGCCGTTGTGCCACAGCCGCTTGCCGGCATTTTCGGTACCAATGCGCTGCATGTCTGGGGTAGCTCGGCCTCGGCACCGGAAGGTGTCGATCTTGCCCTGTTACGGCAGACCATTCGCGACGAGCAGAAGTTGCGGCTTGATTATCGAGACGAACAAGGCCGGGAAACAGAGAGGGTCATCAGGCCGATTGCGCTGATCTATTATTCGCAGACCGCCAATATCGTTGCCTGGTGTGATTTGCGCGGAGCAATTCGCAATTTTCGAGCCGACCGGGTGACGCAATGTCAGCCGGTCGACGATTTTTTTGTCGGTGATGGGGAGCGCCTGCGAAAACTCTGGGTAGACAGCTGGCAGAGCCAGTCATCATCAGCGGACGCGAGCGTTACCTCACCCTAACAACCTACTCAATCCTTGCGGTTGGTCGGCATCATTGCTTCGATCGTATCGTCCTTGTCGATGAAGTGGTGCTTCAGCGCAAAGGCCAGATGACCTGCAACGACGATCAACAGTGCCCAGGACAGGAACCAGTGCGCAGAGACCAGATAAGGCGTCAGCTCAGGATTCTTGCCACCAAGACCCGGAATGGTGAACAGGCCGGCAACCGGAATGCCGTATCCTGCCGAAGAACTGTTCCACCAACCGGAGACAGGCACCGCGATCATCAGGAAATACAGCGACCAGTGCCCCATATGGGTGAAAGACTTCATGATCGGCGGCATGTCGCCAAGCGGCGGCGGGCTGTGGAACAGGCGCCAGATGATACGCAGGGCGATCAGGAACAGCGTCGTGGTGGCAATGTTCTTGTGCAGTGTGATCGCCCAGACTTTCTGCGCGGTCTCGATATCATTGACCCCATAATGCAACATGGCGCCGCCGTAATAACCGATGATCCAGGCAACGAAGATGATTGTTGCCATCAACCAGTGAAAGAATTTCGAGGTCGGGTTAAAATTGCGGGTCTTCGGAGCGCGGGTCGTCGCCTCTCTCGAAAGGGTTCCGCTGTCTAGCGTACTGGCCATATCATGCCTCCCGGACAGATTGATCGCTTCATCAATAAAATCTCTGTAAATTACCAAAACGTCGACAAAATCGATTATTGATCTTTATCAAAATAGCAAAAGACAACAATAGAATTGTCGTTACTTACAAAAACCATTATTGAACGACGTAAATACTTTGGACAATGGTGACAAAAAGTCGCTGACAACTGTCAAGGCGCGCGATTACAATCGATTAAATCATTGATAAAACAGAATATAATAGTAATTTCCGGCAAAATTTTCGCAAAAATGCGCTCGCGGCCGGAATTTTCTCCTCCGCATTTCACCCGTGCAAAAGATGCGACACTAAGCCATCACAAAAGCAGCGTTCTGCTTTCCTCACGGCCATGGCCGATGATCTCGATACGGTCGGTATAGACCTCCACGACCGCAAATGCGTTTTCGTCAGACGTATCCACCATGCCTTTGAAATTGACGAACCAGCTTTTCCCGAGCTGACCGAGATTACCGGCATGCTGGTGCCCGTTCAAATAGGCGACGACATTGCTATAGGAAGCAATCAGTGCTGCGACTTCACCGCTATCCCAGAGGTTATGGTCGCTATCCGGGTAAAGCGGATAATGCCCCATGATGACGACCTTTTCGCCGTCCCAGGCAGCATGGTCGAGCACATTGCGCAACCAGTCGAACTGCGTGCGGCTGATGCCGGCATTCCAGTCCTTGGCGTTGATCGCACCATTCGCTTCCAGTGCGGCCAGACGTTGCTTCGCCCCATCATTCCGTTCGAGATCGTGGGCCGTTGCAAATAGACTGTCCTCGCAACCATCGATGATCACGAAACGAAATCCGTTACGGGCAAAGTGATAGTAAGGGGCAGGCATGCCAAGTTTTGCATGCACATTCGGCAGATATTCGGGTGAGACCAGGAAATCATGATTGCCGGGGAGGAAAACACACTCGTGTCGGGACCCGTCAAATAACGGCAACACTTCATCGAAGTTTTCCCAGCCGCGATCGATGAGATCTCCAAGCGTGACGATAAAGGCCAGATCCTCACCATCCAGAACGGCAAGCGCTTCAGCAATCTTGGCTCTGCTCGCCTGATAATGGCGATTGAGCGTGGCATGCGGCGGAAGCGGCGCATATTGCGGATCGGCAAGCACGCCAAAGCGGATGAGAGGTGTTTGGTCAGACATGCGCGGGAGATATGACGGACGCATGACACGCGTGTGACGGGAGTAGTCATCCATCATCCATGAAGCCGGCGCTGCTTACGAAAACGCCCGGCGCTTGCGGCACCGGGCGTCTCTTAAACAGAAGAAATCAACGATTACTTCGCTGCAGCTTCGTACATTTCCAGGACATAGTCCCAGTTGATCAGGCTGTCGACGAAGGCTTCGAGATACTTCGGACGCGCATTGCGGTAATCGATGTAGTAGGAGTGTTCCCATACGTCGACGCCGAGGATCGGCGATGCACCGTGAACCAGCGGGTTTTCGCCGTTCGGGGTCTTGGAGATTTCCAGCTTGCCGTTCTTGACGGACAGCCATGCCCAGCCGGAGCCGAACTGCGTGGTGCCGGCAGCGATGAAATCAGCCTTGAACTTGTCGTAACCGCCGAGGTCCGAAGCGATCGCGCTTTCCAGCTTGCCGGGCAGCTTGTTGCCGCCGCCATCCTTCTTCATCCACTTCCAGAAATGGACGTGGTTATAGTGCTGGGCAGCGTTGTTGAAGAGGCCGGCATTGGTGCCGAAAGACTTCTTGACGACTTCTTCGAGCGACAGATCGGCCATGCCGGCTTCAGCAGCCAGCTTGTTGCCGTTATCGACATAAGCCTTGTGGTGCTTGTCGTGGTGATACTCGAGCGTTTCCTTCGACATGAAGGGCTGCAGCGCTTCGTAATCGTAGGGAAGTTCCGGAAGTTCAAAAGCCATGATCTTACTCCTTGCAAGCTGGGTGAAGGTGAGCGGGAACATAGGTGTCCGGCGGCGGTGTGGCAACGTCTTTCAGGTCAAAATTCTGGCAAAAATCAATGGCGCAATAGGATAGCTTTGCTTCCTCAACGCCGGTTGGGGAAACATCGTTCCCGACTTTCTCGTCGCGTGTCAGGTCATCAGAATTCATTTGTCAGACCTTATGGCGATGACGCACAATCACGTGGCCGTCCGCCACACAACGGAGATATTTTCCGATGAAATTTGCGCTTTCCCTTTCAACTGTCCTCGCTGCCTCGGTCGTTCTTGGCTCGACCGCCAGTGCATCCTCCGATGGCGCCTGGGCGGAATTTGCTGCCGCTGTGGACAAGGCATGCGTCAAGGCCGCATCCGGCCAGATTGAAAAAGGCCGGACCGTCGTCGATCCCTATGGTAGCGAAAAATACGGCCTCGCCATCGTCACCGGCCGCCCAAGCGGGGTTCCGAAAAACAAGAAGCTCGCCGATATCAGTGTCATCTGCGTCTATGACAAGAAGACGAAGGCCGCAGAGGTCGGCGGTGAGATTGAGGTCGGCAAGGTCATCGCCGCGCCCAAAACACGCTGAAAGAGCTTAACTCTCTCGACGGACGATCTGGCAAACGTTAAGCCAAGTGCATGAAACGGATGTTTGGAAAAGCTGATCTATCGGCACGCAGTTTATCGCTTCTTTTGGCTTTCGCGCTTGCCCAAATCGCTCTCCATGCATCCGCTTTGGCGCAGGATGCCGAACACGGCAGGCAGGCTTATAAAGTCTGTTTGCCGTGCCATGTGCCGGATGTTGAAACTAACAAACTTGGCCCACACCTGAAAGGCGTTTTCGGCCGTGCAGCGGGAAGCGTCGATGGATTTCGCTACTCACAAGCCATGCGTGATGCCGGCGCAGCCGGGCTTGTCTGGGACGAAAAGAACTTGTCCGAATTTCTCTCAAGCCCCAAGCGCAAGGTGCCGGGTACAAGCATGCGCTTCTGGGGTTTCTGGAGCCAGTCCCAAATCGACGACATAATCGCTTACCTTAAATCCAACCCCTGAAGCCTATTTCGTATTTTTACCTTCTCAGGCCGGAAACAGGATCATCAGTCAGCTTTGCGCATGTTTGCGCGCCTAATATCGACCGCAATCGATTTTTGACTGACGAAAGGTATTTTCTTGCGGGAGCAACTTCACGATACCGCATATTTCCAGGATACGCCGCGAGACAACGCACTCGATGTGTTTATGGATGAACTGATTGCACAACAGCTCGAAACGCCTGGCTCTGAGGCGTTTCACATTTCCAAGTGTGAAATCCAGTCGCCGGATGCAGATCTGTTGGAGGCTCCACCACCGACCAGTTTCTCTCCTGAAACAGGCGAGGAAGCAACGCCGGAGAATGCTATCGAGACGCCTGCTATGCCCGACGCTACTGATACTGATGCAGGGCTAACTTTGATGTCTCCCGAACCGGCAAGCGAACCCGATGCACCTGCGCCATCGGAACCGATGCCGGTCCGCGTCTACAGCTTCAGCGATCTGATGTTGTTCGATCAGCTCACCGGTTATCGGCTGGTTGCGCAACGACAGTTGTGGCGGGCAGTAGACAAGGAGGGCAACCGTTCAATGGCCGGAGACCGGTTGTTCACGGTTCTGGCGGAAGAGGCTTTTCAGATGGCCGACAGAAAGCGCCGCAACGGCCCCAACCCGATTTCGGACCTGACCATCAGGGACATCGCCATAGCCCTTGAGCCAATGCGCTCAATTGCAGCCCATCTGGGTGAACGCGGTATCAAGGCTGCCGACAGGCTGGAAGCAATCGTAGTGGCAACACTCAATCGACGGGCCGCAGCCTGAAATTTTTGCTGCGTGGCACAACCATGCACCGTTTATCTCCCGCCGCTGCCAATCCTTAGCCGAACCGGCGGCGGGAGCCCATGTGACTGCCACGAGGCGATCAGCGGCTGTTTCGTATTATTGAGGCGCCTTTATTTCTTCGCGCATTCGTTGCAGACTTCTTTATTATGTTGATCTAATATTATCGCCATATCTGTTGGGTTCACTCCGATTTGCAGGAGCGTCGACGAGTATGGCAAGCACAGAGGATCAGGGTAGCGAAGACGAGCTGCTGCATGCTCTCAAGACTGCAATTGACCGCCTGCCGGTGGCCATGGCCATGTTCGATTTTAGCGGCCGCGCCGTTTACTCAAATATCGCATTCCAAAAGCTGCACGCGCTTCATCCCGGCTGGACAAGCGGCACGGAAACATTTGCCGAACTGATCGAGGCGGGCCGCCTCACAGACTGGAAACAGGACCCGCAGGCCTTTGTTGATTATGTCAAGGGAGAGCTGCTGGAGGGCCGCGCCGTACAAATGCAAATCGAGATCGGTGACAAGATTATCGCCTTGCACGATATCCTTCTCGATGACCGTTATATTCTGACGACCCAGCAGGACATTACAGCCCGCGTCAAAGCCGAACAACGTGTCTCCTATCTCGCTCACCACGACCCGTTGACGGACCTGCCCAACCGCAATCATTTTTCAGCGCGGCTCGAAAGCCTGATTGAGGAAAGCCGGGTAACCCGCCGACGCTTCGGCGTGATGAGCTTCGATGTCGATCGTTTCAAGGATATCAACGACCTGTTCGGCCACAATGCCGGCGATATCGTTTTGGCGGAATTGTCGCGGCGACTGAAGCAGGCTCTCGGACCCCATGACATCGCCGCTCGCCTTGGAGGCGACGAATTCACCGTCATCAGTGTCGGTGACAGCCAGCCGGAAACAGTGACACGGCTTGCGGAAAACCTGACGCAGGCGATGGAGGAAGAAATCGACGTCGATGGTCGCTCGCTTCGCGTGGGGCTGAGCATCGGCATCGCCATGTTCCCACAGGATGGAAACGACGCCGCAACATTGCTTGGCAATGCCGACGCAGCGCTGTATCGCGCCAAGGCGGAAGGGCGCGGCCGCTTTTGCGCCTTCAATGCCGGCATGGATCGGCGAATGCATGATCGGCGCGTATTGCAGCAGGATTTGCGGCACGCCATCAGCCGGCACGAATTGATGCTGCATTATCAACCGCAAGCATCTGTTTCCGGCGAGATTTTCGGCTTCGAGGCATTGCTGCGCTGGTACCACCCAAGCCGTGGCCTGATTGGCCCCGACCACTTTGTACCCTTGGCGGAAGAAAGCGGCTTGATCATCGAGATCGGGCGCTGGGTACTGCGGGAAGCCTGCCGCGAGGCCGCCAGCTGGCCTAACCGGCTCAAGATCGCCATCAACATTTCGCCGATCCAGTTCAGGCAGGAAAATCTCGTTGCGGATGTCCACGCGGTTCTTCTTGAAACAGGCCTGTCGCCAAGCCGGCTGGAACTTGAAGTAACGGAAGGTGTTCTGGTTCAGGATTTTGCCCGCGCCCTGCAAATTCTGCGCGGCCTAAAGGGCCTTGGAATCCGGCTCGCTATGGACGATTTCGGCACCGGTTACTCTTCGCTTTCATATCTTCAGGCCTTTCCGTTCGATACGATCAAGATCGACAAATCGTTCACGGCCAAACTCAATGCCGATACCAGCGCCGACGAGATCGTTCGCGCGGTCATCGGTCTCGGCCGCGGGCTGAACATCCCGATAGTCGCCGAGGGTGTGGAAACGGAAGAACAACGCGCCTTTCTGCAAGAAGCGCAATGTCAGCATATTCAAGGTTATCTCATCGGCAAAGCCGAACCGATTGCTGAATATTCCGAACTGACTGGTGCGGAAGAAGAGGAAAAGCCGGGTGCATCACAAGGCCCATCCGCAACGATTACCCACCTGCGCCGCCGTTAATGCCCGAACCGCATGACTTCGCGCTTTTGGTGAACGCTGCGGTCACCCGTCCTGCTCTTTCGTCTTCCCTTTTCCTGCCATAAGGATTTTCCAGCACAATAAGCGGGTATTCCGCCTGACGGCTGAAAAGGGCTTTTCATGACGCTTTCACAAAACTCACTGCTTGTCATCCTGCTGCATGGCGTGGGTTCCAGTGGTAGCGACCTCGCGCCACTGGGAGAAAACTGGCACTCTCGCCTGCCGGATATCACTTTCGCCTCGCCGAATGCGCCGGAGCCCTGCAGTTTCAGCGCGGGTTACCAGTGGTTCAGTGTCGTGGGTGTCACCGAAGAAAATCGCACGGCCCGCATTACCGCTGCCCGCCCCGCCTTCGATGCCCTCATAACCCGCATCATCGAAGAGCATGGCTTTACTGGTCGTCTGGACAAGGTTGTTTTCGCCGGATTTTCGCAAGGCACGATCATGTCGCTCGATGCCGTTGCCGACGGACGCTGGCCGATTGCAGGCGTGATCGGCTTTTCCGGTCGGCTTGCCACCGAAAAGCCATTGGACCCCACCCTTCAGACAAGGATACTACTGCTGCACGGCACCGCGGATAATGTCATCCCTTCATGGGAAACGGAAAAAGCCGCAACAGAACTGACGGCTGCTGGCATGACCGTCGAAACCGTCATCGAGCCGGGCCTCGGCCACACGATCTCTATGAGCGGCGCCGAACGTGCCGGCGCCTTTCTGGCAACGCTTGTAACGAAAGACGGCTGAGCACCGGGCTGCTAACCCGGCGCTTTCGGGATCAGCGAGTTAACGTTTGCATCAAACAGGATCGCCTTGTTCGTATCCGCGCTCAAGGCGAGGCTTTCACCGCGATTGAGAGGCTGGTCGCCATCCAGAACGGCTAGCCAGTTGCTGCTCGATGGCAGTTCCAAACTGACGATCGTTTCATTCCCCAACCGCTCGACCAAGCCGACCCGCCCCACGATCGACCCGCTGGATGCTGGCGCAAGATCATGGGGACGCACGCCGAGTGTCAGCTCGTCGCCCGGCTTGACCGCGCTTGCATCGGCCTCGAGCGTTAGATTGATGACATCCTGACCGCTGACCGTTATCCGGCTGCCTTCAATCCGGTTGACCTGAACCGGCACGAAGTTCATTTTCGGAGAGCCTATGAAGCCGGCCACGAACAGGTTGGCCGGGCGTTGATAAAGCTCGATGGGCGATCCCACCTGTTGCACCACGCCGCCATCTAGCACGACAATCTTGTCTGCAAGTGTCATCGCCTCGACCTGATCGTGCGTCACGTAGATCATCGTCGCGCCGAGCTGCTTGTGCAGCTTGGATATTTCCATACGCATATCGACACGCAGGGCCGCATCGAGGTTCGACAGAGGCTCATCGAACAGGAAAACTTCGGGCTGGCGCACAATGGCCCGGCCGATAGCGACACGCTGGCGCTGCCCGCCGGAAAGCTGGGCAGGCTTGCGGTCGAGCAGATTTTCCATTTTTAGAATTCGCGCCGTTTCCCGAATTTTCCGGTCGCGTTCCTGTTTGGGGGTCTTGGCCAGCTTCAACCCAAAACCGACATTGTCGTAGACATTCAGATGCGGATAGAGCGCATAGGACTGGAACACCATGGCGATGCCACGGTCGCGTGGTTCGACCTCGTTGCAAAGCTTCTCGCCGATGTGAAGTTCTCCGGAGGTGATATCCTCCAGGCCTGCAATCATGCGCAACAATGTCGACTTTCCGCAGCCGGACGGACCGACGAAGACGACGAATTCGCCATGGTCGATCGAAAGATCCACGCCCTTGATCACCGGCAGAGCGCCGTAATGCTTGTGAATGGATTTGAGAGAGAGACCAGCCATGGTTTTATCCTTTCACCGCGCCGGCGGTCATGCCTGCCACGATCTGACGGTTGAAGAAGAGGAAGACGATCAGCGGCGGAATGGTGATCAGCGCGATGTTGGTGAAGAGGAGATTGTATGCCGTGGTGAACTGACTCTGGAAATTATAGAGCGTCAGCTGAACCGTGGCGTTGGCATTGCCCGGCAGGTAATAAAGCGGGTTGGTGAAATCGTTGAAGATACCCACCGACTGCACGACGATGTTGGTCACCGTTACCGGCCAGAGCAGAGGCAGGATCACCCGGAAGAAAACATCCATCGGTCGGGCGCCGTCGATGATCGCGGCCTCATCCAGATCCTTCGGGATCGTCGCAACGAAAGCGCGATAAAGAATGATGGTGAAAGGCAGGTTATAAGCGACTTCCACCAGGATCATGCCATGCAGGGTGCCGAACAGGCTGATCCCCTGCAGCAGCCAGATCGTCGGCACCACGGCTGGCGGAATCATCAGACCCGCCAGGATGAGGAATTCAACGAGCGGATTCCACTTTGTCTTTCGGCGCGCCAGCACGAACCCGACCATGGCGCCAAACACCACCAGCAGCGTCACACTGGCGACGGTCAGGATGGTAGAATTGATAAAGGCGGTGATCAGCATCCAGTTGCGCGTCGTCACCACCGTGACGAGATTGTCCCAGAGATGAAATCCCGTCGGCCATGAAAAATCGAGCCGCGCTGCCTGCCGCCTGTCCTTGAATGCCATCAGGATGATGAACGCGAAGGGGATAACGAAAACCACAAATGAGACGACAAGCGCGACGATGCCGCCGATGACTGAGCTGCGCGATTTCATTGGTGCCCCTCCCTTCGATTGAGGAACATGGTGATCGGCACGACAAGAATGGCGATCAGGATGAACAAGACCACATTGCCGGCAGTCGACAGGCCAAAGAAGCCGGACTGATATTGCTTGTATATTACGGATGCGATCGTATCCGAGGCAAAACCCGGCCCGCCCTTGGTCATCGCCCAGATCAGATCGAATGCGCGAAGACCGCCGATGAAGGAGAGCGTGATGACCGTTGCCGTGGCAGGCCGGCTGAGCGGCAGGGTGATGTAGAGAAAGTTCTGAAGCTTGGTACCCCCATCGATACGGGCCGCCTCATAATAATCCTTGGGAATGGCAACGATGCCGGCGATGTAGATCACGGTCGCGAGGCCCACGCCTTTCCAGACATCGACGATTGCCACCGAAAACAGCGCCAGCTTCGGGTCCGTCAGCCAGCCCGGCCCCTTGATCCCCAATAGTGCCAGACCTTCGTTAATCGCCCCCTGAGTGGGGTGCATCAGCACGGTAAAGGTAATACCGACACCGATGGTCGAGACGAGTACGGGAAAGAAAACCAGCGAGCGCAACAGGCCGCGCCCCATGATCTGACTGGTCAGCATCACTGCCAGCAACATGCCGATGACCACCTTCAGGCCGGATGTGATGACGGCATACTGGATCGTGTTGATGAGGCCTTGAACCAGAAAAGGCTCACGGAAAAACTGCGCGAAGTTTTCCAGACCGATGAAGGTCGAAGAGAACAGGCTCCAGCGCGTCAGGCTGAAATAGAAGGACGCAAAGGTGGGCAGCAGGAACAGCAGGCCATAAATGACTGCCGCCGGCAGATAAAACCATCCGGGATAGGGCGACCGGCGCCGGACAGGCGTTGAGATAGCTGATGCGATCATGGGGGCTCCAGATGAAGGCCATGGCTCAGGCAATCATGCGCTGAGCCATGGAAATCAGGTCTCGTTCTCAGCGGGCAAGCCCAAGCTGTTGGGCCTGTTTGCGAACATCTTCGTCATAGAGCGCAGCGGCGTCGGCTGGCTGGCGAATACCGGTTCCAACTTCAACAGTCAGCTGTTCGAGGATCGGCCCCTTGATGGGAGACAGAAACTCCAGCGCCGGAGCATTTTTGCCGTTTTCAAAATAAGGCAGCAGATCGGACACCGATTGCACGACATCGTCCGGCAGCTTGCATCCTTCAACGAGATAAGGCCCGTTGACCGCAACAGCCTTGCTTTGTACCGCGCATCCTTCAGGACTTGCCACAAAGGCGAGGAACTGCTTTGCGACGTCGACATTGGCGGATGTCTTGGGGATGTAGAATGCCGCCGGCATCCACACCGTCAGACCCGTATCCTCTGCCTTTTCCGCCGGCAGGGCAAAGAACCCGACATCATTGATCAATTCGGGATACCCATCCGACAGGGCCGGAATGGCAAAGGTGATCATGGGATAATGCGCGCCCTCACCCTCGGCAATCATGCGCAGACCGTCTTCATAACGCGCTGCACCAAAATCCTCGTTGAAATAGCCCTTGTCGGCCACTTCCTTCACATATTCGAAGCCTCGCATGGCAGCCGGCGTGGTCGCAAATTTTGCGGTACCCTTGGTGTAGTTCTCGGCGAAATCCGGGACCTGCTTTTGAACATTGTAGAAATCGGCAAGCACCAGAACCTGGCTGGTCCAGGGCTCGCCATAGGTCTGGATGACGGCGGGAATACCGGCCGCTTTGATCTTGTCGTTATTGGCCATGAATTCCGCCCAGGTCTTGGGCACGCTCAGGCCGAGCTTTTCATAGACCTTGCGATTGTAGAATATGCCACCGGCCTCGGCCGGGCGCGTCGGCACGCCATAGATGCCCTCACCAGCCTTCACCACCTGTTTGAAACTGTCGGCGACATTTTTCATGAAGGGTTCGGCACTGAGATCGACCAGTGTCTGTTCCGGCGCGATTGCCTGAAGCAGCGATCCCGTATTGTACCAGAAAACGTCGGTCATCTGCCCGGTTGCGAGACGGGTCTTGACGATATTGTCGCCTTCACCGCCACCCGGGCGCGCCTCGACCTCGACTGTCACATCGGGATATTTCTCCTGAAATGCCGTGGCCAGCGCTTCCGAAATCGCCATCGTATGCGAGGCGTTGTCCACGAGAACGGTCAGGTTCGTTTGTGCGAGAGCCGTGCCCGAAAGCGCCGTCATCGCCAGCAGACCGGCAGCAAAACCGATCAGAGTATTTTTCCGTTTGGTCGTCAGCATTGGTTTCCTCCCTGTTTGCCCGCTCCTCCGGGCTAGCTGATGTCCGCTGCCGCACGCCTCAAGGCGTGCGGGCATTGATCTGGAAATCCTCCTTCACGGCCCGTGCCGGTGGGATGAATTGGAACTGGATGGAATGTTTTCCGGGCAACAGGTCGCCGCCGTCGAACAGCACGCCATCAACGGTGACGTTCGTGTAGGTATCGGACAGCTGCAGCACACCGAGCGTACCCGGTGGCACTTCCACCTCATAGTTCGCCACATTGCCTTCAACCGACCATCCGGCAACGATCAAGCCGCGCGGCGACTGATGTTCCGCCCTGACGGGCGAGAGATCCGGTATGATGGTCGGCGCATAGACGATACGGGCAAAACCCGGAGCCTTCGGATCGGGCCTGAAACCGGCAACGGCTTCGAAAAGCCACTGGCAGACCGCGCCATAGGCATAATGATTGTAGGAATTCATCTGCGGATTGTAGATCGTGCCATCCGGCTGGATCGCATCCCAACGCTCCCAGATCGTGGTTGCGCCCATCTTGACCTGATAAAGCCAACCCGGCACGTCCTCCTGCAGGAAGACATCTGCAGCCAGACCAACCTCTCCAATCTTCAGCAGTGCAGGCAGCAATGCCGGCGTGCCGATGAAGCCGGTGCCGATGCGACCTTCGGAGCGGGCGATCGTAGCCTTGAAATAGTTTTTCGCGGCTTCGATATGCTGCTCCGGCACGAGGTCGTGAAGGATGGCGAGCGCATAGGATGTCTGGTCATCATAGGCGAGCCTGCCCGATGTGGTGATGAACTCATGCTGGAAAGCCGCCTTCACCTGCGCTGCCATGCCAGAG
>Ga0075364_10001172_pt1 | contig 14045 bp, 11 predicted proteins | sample EndMetdeltDD1764_FD_71517 | JGI IMG/M metagenome (GOLD analysis project Ga0075364, IMG submission 71517) | Populus endosphere microbial communities from Tennessee, USA - Endosphere MetaG P. deltoides DD176-4 | ecosystem: Host-associated > Plants > Roots > Endosphere | place: USA: Tennessee... | reverse complement strand
ACTGGAAGCCCGCGCCGCCGAAACAGCGCGACGCGTGTCGATGCAGAACGGGATGCCGATCTGGGTGGCCCAACAGTTCGAGGCCGTTTTCCCGGCGCTGCTGTTGCGCTACTACAGCGACCTGATGACCAGTGCACCGGTCGAGGAATCCCGTGCGGGTATGTTCGGCGGCACATCGCTGGTGTCCAAGCAGCCCATCGGTGTCGTCGGCGCGATCGTGCCGTGGAATGTCCCGCAAGGGATTTCGTTCCTCAAGATCGCGCCGGCGTTGGCTGCCGGCTGCTCCGTCGTGCTCAAACCGGCTGAGGAAACTGTGCTCGACGCATTCCTCATGGCCGAGGCCGCAGCCGCGGCGGGCCTGCCCGACGGTGTGATCAACGTTGTTCCAGGCGGCCGCGAGGTGGGCGCCTACCTGGTCGAGCATCCTGGCGTCGACAAGGTGTCGTTCACCGGATCCACCGCCGCGGGCCGCTGGATCGCCGAAGCGTGTGGTCGGCTCCTGAGGCCGGTCACCCTCGAACTCGGCGGCAAGTCTGCCGCGATCGTGCTCGACGATGCCGATCTACTGAGCCTGATCGAGCCCTTCTTTGGCGCGACGCTGCTGAACAACGGACAGATCTGCTGGCTCAACACCCGGGTGTTGGCGCCACGCAGCCGGTACACCGAAATCGTCGACACCATTACCGATTTGGTGCGCTCGCTCACTATCGGCGATCCACTCAACCCCGAGACCAAGGTCGGCCCGCTGGTATCGCAGCGCCAGCGTGAACGGGTCGAGGGGTACATCGCCAAGGGCAAGAGTGAAGGTGCCCGGATGACCACCGGAGGCTCGCGGCCAGCGGGACTGGACCGTGGCTGGTTCCTGGAACCCACGATCTTCGCCGACCTGGACAACAACGCGACGGTGTCACGGGAAGAGATCTTCGGCCCCGTGCTGTCGCTGATCCCGTACTCCGACGAACAGGAAGCCGTCGCCATCGCCAATGACAGCGTCTACGGCCTCGGCGGGACGGTGTGGTCGTCGGATCCCGAACGCGCGGCCAACGTCGCCCGCCGCGTTCGGTCCGGGACGATCGGCGTCAATCAGTACGTCAATGATCCGGTCGCCCCGTTCGGGGGCATCAAACAGAGCGGCATGGGGCGCGAGCTCGGTCCCGAAGGACTGCACGCGTTTCAGGTCTACAAGACGATCTACATGCCGGCCACGGCGTGATCACCAATGTCTGCGCCCGCCATCACCATGCCCAGCGCCAACGTCCATGAATTCATGGCCGATCTCGTCGTGCGGCGTCGCAGCGCACCCGCGGAGGGTGTGGCGGTACTTGAACTCACCCATCCGGAGGGCGAAGACCTGCCACCGTGGGAACCAGGAGCACACATCGACCTGATTCTCGACGATGGCCTGACCCGCCAATACTCGTTGTGCGGTGACCCTGGTGAGTCGGGCGTGTGGCGCGTCGGGGTCCTGCGCGATCCCGACAGCCGCGGTGGTTCGCAATTCGTCCACGAGAACCTCCACGAGGGCGCCGCGGTGCGAGTTCGCGGCCCCCGCAACCACTTTCCGCTCGTCGACGCCCCGACGTACCGCTTCATAGCCGGAGGCATCGGGATTACCCCGATAATGGCGATGCTGGAAGCCGTACAGCGGGCGGGCAACAACTGGACGCTGCTGTACGGCGGCCGGACCAAAGCGTCCATGGCCTTCGCCGATGAGCTTGCAGAGAGTTACCCGGACCGCGTCACCGTGTGGCCGCAGGACGAACGGGGTCTACTGGACCTCGAATCGCTTCTCAAGGATCCCGAGGACAATACGCTGGTGTACTGCTGCGGGCCGGAGCCGTTGCTCGCGGCGGTCGAGCAGCAATGCGCCGGGTGGCCACCGGGGACACTTCACATCGAACGGTTCGCCCCCAAGGCACCCACCGCGGAGCAAGCAGCTGAAGCGCTCGATCAGTTCGAGGTGGTGTGCCAACGCTCGGGAATCACGCTGGGTATCACAGCCGACAAGTCGATTCTGGAAACCCTTGAGGAAGCAGATATTCCGATCATGGCCAGCTGCTACGAAGGCGTCTGCGGCACCTGCGAAGCGCGGATACTGGAGGGGACCCCGGATCACCGCGACTCTGTGCTTACCGAGCCTGAGAAAGCTGCAGGCGAAGTGATGTTGGTATGCGTGTCGCGGTCACGCACCGAAAGATTGGTGCTGGACCTGTGAATACCAACTACCCGATGAAATGCTGGTACATCGCGGCGACCTGCGACGAGGTAACCGAATCACCGCTCGGACGTCGCTTGCTCGGGAAGGACGTCGTGCTGTGGCGCGGAGCGAGCGGCGGCGTCAACGCCTTCGCAAACCGTTGTGCGCACAGGGCATTCCCGCTGTCACACAGCCGCGTCGACGGAGACCGGTTGGTGTGTGGCTATCACGGATGCACGTACGACACCGCGGGCACGTGCGTCTACACACCGGCCCAACCCCAAGTCCCAACCGGAATGCGGGTGCGCGTGTTTCCCGTTCTCGAGCAGCCGCCTTTCGTGTGGATCTGGGTAGGCAAGCCTGCCTCTGCCGCAGGCAGTCAGCCGCCACAGATGCCGTGGATCAACGATCCGGCGTGGTCGACGTTCGCGGACGCCTGGCACGTGAACGCGAACTACATGATGGTTCACGAACACTATCTCGATTTCAGTTACGCCCCCGTGGTGCATGCGAGAGATCTGCCTCCCGGGCTCGAGAGTATGGGCGCCTTCAACGATGTTGAGGTGACCGAGACGACCGTCTCCTACCGCCGTGTCTTGCCGGAACTTCCCCTCGCAGGCTGGCAGGCCGACGCCACTGGACTCGACCGCGAGCTGTCGTACAAGCACCGCGAGGGCGGCACGTTCGTCACACCGGCAATGCATCGCCAGTACTGGGAGATCGAGGCTCCGGATGGCAAGGTGTACACCACGACTCGGACTCACGGCATCACACCCGAGTCCGAAAATTCCACACATTTGTTTATGCAGTCGTCGCGGAACTACGCAACGGACAGCGATGCGGTGACCAACGGCCTGCGGTCGTTCCTTGGCGGAGTCGCCCGCCGCGACACATCGATTCTGGAGATGGCGTCGACTCATGCGGGTTACGACGGATGGCGAGGCGGCGTGGAGTTTCAGGCGGATGCCGCCGCCCTGCGCGCCCGTCGGATCGTCGGCGTGATGCTGGCCAAGGAAGCTGGCCGGTCGGCGATCCGTCCCGGTCTTGCGCCCAACAGCAGGTCGTACTCGCTCAGCCCTGCCGAGCCCCTCGTCCTTGGTGGTTAGCGATGCAGCCTGGCGTTCTACTTGCCCGTTGTCATCTGGGGCGGCTACATCACGTTGACGACGTGGTACATGCTCAGGGACCTCGAGCGCTCGCCGGATGTGGCGCTGATTCCGGCTACGGCAGAAGCGAATTCCGCACGCGCTAGCTAAGCGCGCCGGTGAACAACGGCAGGAACGGGCGGTGATTGGGCTGCCCGTCTCGGCGGAACGGCATGCTGTCCCGAGATGCGGCGTACCACTCGTCGCGGGACACCGCAGTGAGATCGAGCCGACGACCGCACAACGCGGCGACGGTGTGCAACAGCAGCGTGCCCGCCCTGCCGTTGCCCTCCCGGAACGGGTGGATGTGGTTGTAGTCGGCGTAGAGCCGGGCCAGCCGGTAGGCCAACCCCGGCGTCTCGAGACCGGAGCCGGTGGTCGCGAGCGCACGCGCGGTCTCCTCGAGCAGCGCCATCAGCCTGCCGAGAGTTGATTGCCACGCGAAGACAGAGTCACCGCGTCGCAGCTCGGTGACCCTATAGTTGCCCGCCCATGAATACACGTCGGCGAACAGGTGCTGATGGATCGCACGAACATTCACGCCGTCGACACCGATATCACCCTCGGCCAGCATCCGATGCCATGCAGCCATGCGGCCAGCGGACGCAACGAATTCGAGATCGGACAGCACGGTCTGCGATTCGACGCCGAAGTTGTTGCGCAACACCGTCGTTCCCGGTATCAGGTAGGGCCGGTTGCGACGGAAGATCTGCCGGTGCTCGCGCTGCGGCGACGGGGGCGCCGAGGGGTAGCGGGCCCGGTAGGTCGCCAGGTATTCACCGAAGGGCACTTCGTCGCAGAGCAGCCGGACAATGGCGTCAACATGTTCGTCGGTCGGCTGCCAGCCTTCGAATCGTTCGGCGGCGATGGTCTGGTCGATGGCGTGCCGGAGCGGGTCCGGCAGCCCGTCACGGGCGGACATGGGGGTCAGCGGAACGACGACGTCGACGCCAGGAACGTGAGTTTGCGCCGGATGCCGTTCACTTCCCGCGCCACGGTGCGCAGTGCAGCGCGATCGGCGGGAGCCAAAGCCGACAAGGACACTCGCTCGGTAACGGGCTCACCCTTCATCCAGGCGCCGGCGCGCACGCGCCAGCGGATCCGCGATAGCGACAGATAGCAGTCCCGCAGGATCGAGGCGTCGTCGGCGTCGAGCACCTTCGCCGTCGCCGCGTCGTCGAGCCGCTGCATTGTGGAGATCGCGGTCGACGCGGCCGACAGCGCGCCCCAGCGGGCGATCTTCACGATCGGGTCGACGGCGGCCAGCTTCAGATCGACGGTGTCGTCCTGGGTGGCGAACACCCGCAGCCGCGACGGGATACCGGCGCGCACCGCGGTGGCATCTTGCAGCATCGCGTGCCGCGCCTGCGGGTGCCGGCGCGCAGCATCGACGGTGCGCGACCGCAGTTCGTCGTCGCGGTCGAATACCCCGGTGGTGTCGGTCAACAGTCCCGTCATCACGACGCCACGGTCTTCTGCCGGTTCGGCACACCAGCGCTCGATCGACTCGGCCCAGTTGGCCCGCCTGCGGCAGAACCGGCCCCGGCTGGCCATCACCCCGTTGGCGTCCGGGCGCAGTTCGCAACGCTCCAGCAGCGCGTGGACGTCGGCGGCCAGCGCCAACGCCTCGCTCTTGGCTGCGTCGTCGACGCCGTCGTCGAGGGCGATCAGCGTCTCGAAGTCGGACCCCGGGATCGCCTCCCCGCGCGCGACGCTGCCCGACACGAACCACGTCCACCCCAGTTGCCTATCACCGGCGATCAGCCGCGCGGCCGTGGCGACCGATCGGCGCATCACCTCCGACCAGGCCGCGGCCAGCGTCAGCGTCGGCGTGTGGGCGGCCAGCTCAGCGGCCACGGCTTGGCGGGCCTGAAGCACTCCGTCGCGCAATCGGGGCTCATCGCTGGCAGCATCGATGTCTCCGATGGTTGCGGCGATTCCCATCTGGCTGGACACGCCGTCGATTCTCACCGATCGGCGCCTTGGTCACACAGTTGTGACCGGCAGGAAACCTGCGAAACAAAAACTACCGCTAATTTCTATCGGACGACAGGTATTCGTTCTCAGCACAGGAGCCTCAATGACCGCGACCTTCGACCCGGCGATTTCCTCCGAGGAGGACGCCGAATCGCTGGCCGAACTCGGCTATACCCAGGAACTCCATCGCGGCATCGGCGGATACGCCGCGTTCGCCTCCGGGTTCTCGTTCGTCTCGATCCTGACCACGGTGTTCGCGTTGTTCGCGCTCGGCTTCGGCCTCGGCGGGCCCGCGTTCTTCTTCACCTGGCCGATCGTGTTCATCTGCCAGTTCTGCGTATGCCTGGTGTTCGCCGAGCTGTCGGGGAAGTTCCCCGTCGCGGGAGCCATCTATCAGTGGTCGCGACGGCTGGCCGGTAACGCCGTCGGCTGGTTCGCCGGGTGGTTCATGCTGATCGGCTACATCGTCAGCGTCTCGGCACTGGCGATCGCGATGCAGAGCGTGCTGCCCTCGATCTGGAGCGGCTTTCAGCTCGTCGGCGACGACCCGTCACTCACCTCGGTCAGCGGCGCCACCAACGGCATCATTCTCGGCACGATCACCATTGTGTTGTGCACCATCATCAGCAGCGTCGGCGTGTCCTTCATGGGCAAGATCACCGTGACGGGTGTGACGATCGAGATCATCGGCGTCGTGCTGATCGTCGCGGCGATGTTCCTGACGGCCGAACGCAGCCCCGCACAAGCCGTTCTGGACACCGGCGGCCACGGCTCCGGCCTGGGATACGCGCCGGCGTTCCTTGCCTCGATGCTGATGGCCGCCTATGTGATGTACGGATTCGACAGCGCCGCAGAGCTTTCCGAAGAAACGCGTGATCCGCGCAAGACAGCTCCCAAGGCGATCATCAACGCATTACTGGTGTCGTTCGTCGGCGGCGGGTTGATGATCCTGGCCGCGCTGATGGCGGCGCCGTCGCTGGACGACCCGATGCTGTCGACCGAGGGCATCGCATGGGTCATCACAAGCCAGCTCGACACCTGGTTGGGCAAGACGCTGTTGATCACCGTCGCGGTGGCGATCTTCTCGGCGACGCTGGCGATCCAGGCGTCGGCGTCGCGGGTGATGTTCTCGATGGCACGCGACAACCGGCTGCCGTTCGGCAGGTTCTTGTCAAAGGTGAACAAGCGCACCGGAACTCCGCTCATCACGGGGACGACGGTCAGCACGCTGGCGATCCTTGTGCTTTTGGTCAACCTCGGTCAGGCCGGGGTGTTCGCCGCCATCACCAGCGTGTCAGTGGTGATCGTGTACCTGGCCTATCTGATGGTGACGGTGCCCGCGCTGCTGCACCGGCTGCGCGGCACAAGCCTGAGCTACGGCCCCCCGGTCCTTGACCTCGGAAAGTGGGGCATTCCGGTGAACCTGATCGCCGTCGTGATGGGCGCCGCGCTCTGTGTCAACATCGCATGGCCGCGCCAGGAGGTCTATGACCCGGACGGCTCATCACTGGTGCTGCAGTACTTCGCGGCGATCTTCGTGGTGATCACTCTGGTCACCGGCTTCTTCGCCTACCGCGTGGTCAAAGACCGCGACGGCGCGCCCGACCCCGTCGACGCCCTGGTCCGCACCAAGAAGTAACGTGGGCGGCCCATGAACTGGGCCTTTCTCGCCGCTGCCGGTGTGCTCGGCGGACTCACCGGCAGCATCGCGGGTCTCGCATCGGTCGCCACCTATCCCGCGCTGCTGGCGGTCGGGCTTCCGCCGGTGACGGCCAACGTCACCAACACTGTCGCGTTGGTGTTCAACGGCATCGGTTCGGTTTTGGGATCGCGGCCCGAGCTCGCGGGCCAGGGGCCGTGGCTCAGACGGATCGCGCCGCCCGCGGCGGTCGGCGGCGCAGTCGGTGCGGCGCTGCTGCTGTCGACACCGGCGGAGGGATTCGAGAGGGTTGTCCCGATCTTGCTGGGCCTGGCCTCCGTCGCGATTCTGCTGCCGCATGAAAACCATCAGGAGGCCAGAGTCGCTCACCACCAACGACATACCGTCAGGGTGCTGTTGGAGGCCACAGCGATCTTCGTGATCTGCATCTACGGCGGCTACTTCGGCGCGGCGGCCGGTGTGCTACTGCTCGCGCTGTTATTGCGGGCCGGCGGCGCGACGCTCGCGCATGCCAACGCCGGCAAGAACGTGATCCTCGGCGTCGCGAACGGCGTTGCGGCGCTGATCTTTGCGATCGCCGCGCCAGTGAACTGGCCGGCCGTCATCACCGTCGGTGCCGGATGCCTGATCGGATCGCGACTCGGTCCCGTCGTGGTCCGCCATGCGCCCACCGGACCGATGCGCGCGGTGATCGGTGTGGCCGGGGTCGCGTTGGCGATCAAACTCGGTTTCGACGCGTACGGCTAGGCCAAGACGAATGGGCTGTCGCCCTTGGCCACTCGGGTGCCCAGGTCGATCAGGTTCTGCGCGTTCGAATGCAGTCGCTCACCCGCGTCGCGGCTGGCCTGCCCAATCAAAAAGCGCGACCACGTGCCCTCGATCACGACGCCCAGCTTGAAACACGCCATCGCGACATACCAGTCCAGCCTTGATGTTTCGCGGCCGCCCGCCGCCAAGTAGGCCTCGAGCAGTTCGCGGCGGGTCGCCAACCCGCCGAGCGCAGCCAGTTCCGACCCTGCGGTGATCGTGTTGGTTTCCAATGGCCAACAGATCAACATCCAACCCAGGTCCAGCAGAGGGTCGCCGACAGTACACATCTCCCAATCGACGAACGCCGCCAACTCCGGCTTGTCCCGACGGAGCAGAACGTTGCTCAGATGCGGGTCGCCGTGCATGATTCCGGGCTCGCCGTCCGATGGACGGTCGGACTCCAACCACTCCGAAAGCTCTCCGACGGCCAGCGATTCGGGCTCATACCGATCGTGCCGATAGCCTTCGAGCAGACGCAGAAACTGCGGAACCTGGCGCTCCAGAAACGATCCCGGCCGCTTGAGCTCCGCGAGCGGGCTGCCCTCCCATGCCACGTTGCCCAACTGTGCCAGGCTGGCCGCATACGACAGCCCGACCTGATGGCGCCAGTCGGCGTTGCGGACATACGCCTCATCCATGGTGTCGCCGGGGTTGAATCCGTCGACCTCTTCCATCAGATAGAACACCACACCGAGCACGTCGAGATCGTCGGTGCCCGCGATGAAGCCGGGGTGTGGCACCTGCGTGCCCGCCAGAGTTCTCAGCGCCGCCATCTCGCGCAGCATGGTCTTGTTGCTCGTCGGCCGTGGATGAAGCGGCGGCCGCCGCAACACCATCGGACGACCGTCGATGTGCAGCCGCACCACGATGTTCTGTGTGCCACCGGTCAGCGGCTCGACGTCGGTGACCTCCGACCCAAGGCCCTGCGCTCGCACCCAGCGCTGCACGGCAGCCTGGTCTTCGTCGGTCAGGGTCGGCAGCTGCTGGGCATCGTCGGCCATGCCGACATCGTGTCAGGCCTTGCGCGCCGTCACGAGCAAGTACTCCCATTCCATGGTGCTGCCGCCCGTCAAAACGTCGTCGCCGACCTGCGCGATCGCCGCGTCGAGCTCGGCCACGCGGTCCGAGTCACCCTCGATGTTGCGGTACACCGCGATGGTCGGCCCATAGACGGCCTTGAAGTAGTCACGGAACGCCGCGCCGTCGGGGAAATGGTCGACGGGCAGGGTCCGCCGCTCGGTGACGACGTCGGTCACGCGGTCGCCCAACAGCTCGCGGACGTGGTCCTCCTGCCCCCACAGCGGCGGTGGCTGCGCACCCGGCGGCGGGGGCGGAGCGAACGGTTTCATGGTCGCCCACAGCTGCCCTATATGGCCCTCGGGCGTCCAGCTGATCAGACCGATCCTGCCGCCCGGCTTGCACACCCGGACCAGCTCGTCAGCGGCGAGCTGATGGAACGGCGCGAACATCACGCCGATACACGACATCACGACGTCGAATTCGTTGTCCCCGAAAGGCAATTCATGGGCGTTGGCCTCGCGCCATTCGAGGTCGACCCCGCGCTCGACGGCCTGTCGGCGACCCTGTTCCAGCAGTTCCGGGACCAGGTCGCTGGCGACGACGCTCGCCCCGGTCTCTGCGGCGGGAATCGCCGCGTTTCCAGTGCCTGCGGCCACGTCCAGCACTCGATCGCCCGGCGCTATGCCGGTTGCAGCCACCAGGACGGGGCCGAGGGGCGAGACGAGTTCGGTGGCAAGTTTCGCGTAGTCACCGGATGCCCACATTGCTCGGTGTTTGGCCGCCACCTGGGTGTGGTCGACGGCCGTGGTCGGGTTGGTCATCTTCGATTCCTCCCTTGATCGGTGCAAACATCGTCCCGTCGCCGATCGCGCGGATCTAGTTACAGATCTGTACTGCCGCTGGTTCCATACCTGTACTGCCCACTCAACGCTCGGAGGTGCGCAAATGTCCGGATACGGCCAATTCTGTCCGGTTGCCAAGGCCATGGAGCTACTCGACGAGCGGTGGACCATGCTCGTCGTGCGCGAGCTGCTGGCGGGCAGCAGTCACTTCAATGACCTACGGCGCGGCGTGCCGAAGATGTCGCCCGCACTGCTGTCGAAGCGGCTGAAGTCGCTGACCCGCGCCGGCGTCATCGAGCGGGACGAGATCGACGGGCGTGCAGCGTATTCGCTCACCGAGTGCGGAAAGGAGCTCGCCGACGTCGTCGAGGCGCTTGGCGCCTGGGGCGTGCGCTGGATCGGTGAACTCGGCGAGGAGGACCTCGATCCGCATCTGCTGATGTGGGACATGCGCCGCACCATCGCGATCGACACGTGGCCGCGGTCGCGCACGACCGTGGCGTTCCACCTAACCGGGGTGACGCCGAAGGCGTCGCGGTGGTGGCTGGTGGTGGCCGACGGCGAGGCCGACGTGTGCGACTTCGATCCCGGTTACGACGTCGCGGCCACCGTCGCAACCAGCCTTCGCACGCTCACCCGCATCTGGCGGGGTGACGTCGACTGGTCACACGCCCTACTCGACGGCAGCGTCGCGGTGTCCGGCCCCGCCGACGTGCGCCGGGCCGTCCCCTCATGGATCGGCCAGGCGACGCTGGCCGCCGTGCCGCGCCCGGCGTGAGCTACTTGTCCTCGTAGTTCAGGCAGGACTCCGCGCCGTCGATCACGCCCGAGCGGTACGCCTTGATGCGGGCCCAGCCCGCACCTTGGCGCTCGACGTCACCCTCACCGCGGAACACCAGCAGCGCCTTGATGCCTTCGTCGAGGTCTCCCGGCGAGATGTGGAACGTGCTGGTGTCCGGGCGGTTGTAGAGGATGACACTGGCCGTGTAGCCGCCCGCCATGCAGTCGGCCCGCAGCGTCGACGTCTTCTCGTCGGACTGGTCGCCCAGCCGCGTCAATGCGGCCAGCCCGTACTGGGTGGCCAGCAGCGTGGCGACGGCATAGTCGCCGCCCTGCTTGTACACCTGCGGCATCGCGTCGACGTTGTCCCAGCCAACGTAATCGTCTGGCACGCAATAGAACAACGCATAGCCTTCGGCGGACTGGTCACCGCAGGTCGGTGGGTTGTCCGGACTGTAGGGCTCGAGTCCCTTCACCGGCGGCCACTGCTTGCCGTCGGTGATCTCCGGGTAGACGTGCGTCCAGTAGTCCTCGAGGTCGTAGGGCACGCCGTTGACGATCGAGTCGTAGGGCGCATCGCCGCCCTGCGCCGCGTCCTGTTCGTCGTTGAACGGCAGCTCGAGCACCATCGGCTCGTCGTCGCGGTAGTCCTTGCACTTCTCGGGCCCGTTGTCGAAACCGTCCTGGAATGCGCTGACCCGGTCGAAGCCGCTGCCGTGCGCGTTCGGGTCGATGTTCGAGGTACCCGGGGTGTCGCGCAGATCCAGGATGCCGGCGAGCGCGGTGTCCAGGTCGGCCGCGGTCACCTTGAACACGCCGTCATCCTTGGCGTGTTTGGACCAGGCTCCGGCGAAGCAGTCGGCCTGCAGCTCCTTGGTGACCGTTCGCGCGGTGAAGTTCGATCGCCCCTGGATGGCATGGCCCCACTCGTGTGCCAGCACCACCGGGATGACGAAATCGCCGTACTTGTCCTTCAACTCGGGCAGCAGCCCCTCCGCGTCCCACGCGACGACATCCTTCGTCGAGCAATAGAACGCGTTGCCCGAGATCTCGCTGGCATCCTGCGCGCACGGCGGGAAGTCGCCTGAGGACGGGATGACGGCGTAGAAGCCGCCCTTGACGGGTTCGTAGTCCTTCTCGTACAGCTTGGGGAACTCTTTACCCCAGTAGTCCTGCAGATCGGCAATGGCCTCCATGGCCAGTTTGTTCACATCCGATGAGGCGTCGCCGTGGATCTCGATATTGCTGGTATCCGGCGGTGACCCTGTCTTTTGGGCGCCCTGTGTGACTTGCGGCTTGGGCCCGCCGCAGGCCGCCAGGAGCAAAACGACAGCGAGTACTGACCACACCCTGATACGCATGGGCAAACATTAGCTGTCAAGATCAGAACTGGCTGAAAAAATGCTGAACGTCAGCCGGCTCAATCGAGAATTCGTCGCGCGACGTTGGTGGTGATCAGGTCGAGAAGCTCGTCACCACGGCCGGCCAGGATGGTCCGGATCGCGTAGAGGGAGAAGCCCTTGGCCTGCTCGACGGTGATCGCGGGCGGTATCGACAGCTCCTGGCGCGCGGTCACCACGTCGACGATCGCTGGTCCGTCATAGGCGAACGCATCGACCAGTGCCTGCTGCAGATCGGCAGGTCGCTCGACGCGCCTGCCGAAGATCCCCATCGCCTGTCCGACGGCCGCGAAATCCGGGTTCACCAGTTCGGTGCCGAAGTTGACGATGCCTGCGGCCTTCATCTCCAGCTCGACGAAGTTCAGCGACGAGTTGTTGAAGACGATCACCTTGACCGGCAACCGGTTCTGAATCAGCGTCACGAGTTCGCCGAACATCATCGTGAGGCCGCCGTCGCCCGCCAGCGCAACCACCTGTCGGCTGCGGAACGCGGTCTGCGCCCCGATCGCGTGCGGCAGCGCGCACGCCATGGTGCCGTGGTTGAACGAGCCGACGAGCCGCCTGCGGCCGTTCATCTTCAGGTAGCGCGCGGCCCATACCACCGGCGAGCCCACATCGACTGTGAATACCGCATCATCGGCGGCCAGCTCATTGGCAAGCCCCGCAACGTATTCCGGCCGAATGGGGGTCCGGTCGCGGTCGTTGACTGCCAGCTCGTCCAGCGTCTTTCGGGTCTTGCGGTAGTGGCGCAGCGAGTGGTCCAGGTGGTCGCGCTTATCCTTCTGGCGCAGCATCGGCTGTAGCGCGGCGAGGGTGTCTTTCACGGTGCCGACGAGTCCGAGATCGACCGGGGTGCGACGACCGAGGTTGCGGCCGCGGGTGTCGACCTGAATGACTTTGGCGTTGTCGGGATAGAACTGCTGATAGGGGAAGTCGGTGCCGAGCATCAGCAGCGCGTCGGCCTCCTTGATCGCCTTGTAGCCAGAGGCGAACCCGAGCAGGCCGGTCATACCGACGTCGAAAGGGTTGTCGTATTCGATGAACTCCTTGCCGCGCAGCGCATGCACGATCGGCGCGCCCAGCGTCGCAGCCAGTTGGATCACCTCGTCGTGCGAGCCGGCCACCCCTGCACCGGCCAGGATCGTGACGGCCTCTGCGGCGTCGAGGATTTCGGCCGCCCGACGCAGCGACTCGTCGTCGGGCCGCACCACCGAACGCGTCGGGGTGATCGGACGCGTCTGGAATCCCGACGCCTCAGCGCGCTGCAGGAAGATCTCGCCAGGGATGACGACGACGGCGACCCCGTTTTCCTCGACCGCGGCCCGCATTGCCATCGCGAGAATCCTCGGCAACATCTCCTGCGTGCTGACGAGTTCGCGGTAGACGCTGCACTCCCGGAACAGCTCCTGCGGATGCGTCTCCTGGAAGTACTCCGATCCGATTTCCGCACGCGGGATGTGCGCGGCGATCGCCAGCACAGGTACCCGGCTGCGCTGCGCGTCGAAGAGGCCGTTGATCAGATGCAGGTTGCCAGGGCCGCAGCTGCCGGCACAGACCGCGAGCCGTCCGGTCAGTGCGGCGTCCGCGGCGGCCGCGAAAGCCGCTGTCTCCTCGTGACGGACGTGCTCCCAAGAGATTTCACCCGAACGCCGGATCGCGTCGGTGAAGCCGTTGAGGCTGTCACCCGGAAGCCCGTACACGCGGCGAACGCCGCTGATCCGTAATGCTGAGATGACGTGATCGGCAACGGTCGCCACGCGAGAAGCGTAGCGCCGGAAGGCTTACTTCGGGGCGAAGCGCTGGCCGGCGTCCAGCCGGATGCATTGCCCGTTGAGCATCGGGTTCTCGACGATCGCCAATGCGAGCCTGGCGTACTCGTCCGGCTTACCGAGCCGCTTCGGGAACGCCGCGTCCTTGGTGAGCTGCTTGGCGAACTCGTCGGGGATTCCCTCGGTCAGCCCGGTAGCGAACAGGCTCGGCGCGATCGCCAGCACGCGGATCCCGAGGCTGCCCAAGTCGCGGGCCATCGTGAGGCACATGCCTGCGATCGCGGCCTTGGACGCGGTGTAGGCAACCTGCCCGATCTGCCCCTCGAACGCGGCGATCGAGGCGGTGTTGATGATGACGCCGCGCTCCTCTTGCTCGTCGTCAACGAGGTCCTGCTTGCTCATCTGCCATGCAGCGAGCCGGCTGATGTTGAAGGAGCCGATGAGG
>Ga0075364_10001171_pt1 | contig 14064 bp, 12 predicted proteins | sample EndMetdeltDD1764_FD_71517 | JGI IMG/M metagenome (GOLD analysis project Ga0075364, IMG submission 71517) | Populus endosphere microbial communities from Tennessee, USA - Endosphere MetaG P. deltoides DD176-4 | ecosystem: Host-associated > Plants > Roots > Endosphere | place: USA: Tennessee... | reverse complement strand
CGCCCGCCCAGCTCCAGGCGGGGACCGAGCGCAGCTATCCGCTGCACGCCCGCGTGTGCCACGCCTGCTTCCTGGTGCAGGTGGACGATGTGGTGCCGGCCGAGGACATCTTCGACGCCGACTACGCCTACTTCTCCTCCTTCTCGGCGAGCTGGGTGGCGCACGCCAAGCGCTACGCCGAGGCCATGATCGAGCGCCTGGACCTGGGGCCGGAATCCCTGGTGGTGGAGGTCGCCAGCAACGACGGCTACCTGCTGCAGCACTTCGCCGCTCGCGACATCGAGGTGTTGGGGATCGAGCCCACCGCCAATACGGCGCAGGCCGCTCGCGCCAGGGGCGTTCCCACCGAGACGGTGTTCTTCAACGAAGCCACCGCGGTCGACCTGGCCGCCCGCGGCGTGCGCGCCGACCTGATGGCCGCCAACAACGTGCTGGCCCATGTGCCGGACATCTCGGCCTTCGTCGCCGGCTTCCGCCACGTGCTCAAGGCCCAGGGCGTCCTGACGTTCGAATTCCCCCACCTGCTGAACCTGATCGAGCAGGTGCAGTTCGACACCATCTACCACGAGCACTTCTCCTACCTGTCCCTGCTGACGGTGGAGCAGGTGCTGCGGGCGAACGGCCTGCGGCCCTTCGACGTGGAGCTCCTGCCCACCCACGGCGGGTCGCTGCGGCTGTTCTGCTGCCACATCGGCGCGGGCTTCGCCGAGACCGAGGCCCTGGCGGCGCTGCGCGCGCGCGAGGCGGCCGCTGGCCTCGGCCGCATCGAGACCTACGAGGGCTTCACGCCGCGGGTGGAGGCGGTGCGCGCCAGCTTCCTGGACTTCCTTCGGAAGGCCAAGGCCCAGGGGCAGCGGATCGCCGCCTATGGCGCCGCCGCCAAGGGCAACACCTTCCTCAACTACGCCGGCGTCACCTCGGCCGACATTGTCGCGGCCTTCGACGCCAACCCCGCCAAGCAGGGCCGCTACCTGCCCGGCAGCCACGTGCCGATCCTCAGCCCCGAGGCCACGCGCGAGGTCAGGCCGGACTATGTCCTGATCCTGCCCTGGAACCTGAAGGCCGAGATCATGGAGCAGCTCGCCTATATCGCCGAGTGGGGCGGCCGCTTCGTCACCGCCTCGCCGCGGACCGAGGTGGTGGGCTGATGCGCTTCACCCCGACAAGGATCGCCGGGGTGGTGGTGGTGGATGTCGAGGCCCGCAGCGACGAGCGCGGGAGCTTCGCCCGCCTGCATTGTCCGGAGGAGTTCGCGCGCGCCGGCCATCCCTTCGCGCCGGTCCAGACCAGCCTCTCGCGCAATCCCCACCTGGGCACGCTTCGGGGCCTGCACTACCAGCCTGCGCCGCACGCCGAGGTGAAGCTGGTGCGCTGCGTCCGGGGCCGGATCTTCGACGTGGCCGTCGACCTGCGGCCGGGCAGCCCCACCTACCGGCTCTGGACCGCCGCCGAGCTGTCGGCGGAGAACGCTCGCGCCCTGCTGGTGCCGGAAGGCGTCGCCCACGGCTTCCTGACCCTGGAGGCGGACAGCGACGTCCTCTACCAGATCTCGCCCGCCTACAGTCCAGGCCACGAGGCGGGCGTGCGCTGGGACGATCCGGCCCTCGCGGTGGCCTGGCCCGCCGCGCCGGCGGTGATCTCGCCCCGCGACGCGGCCTATCCGGATTTCACCGGCTGATGGCGGGCCGCGTCCTGCTCACCGGCGCCAGCGCCTTCACCGGCCTTTGGATCGCCAAGGCCCTCGCGGCCGCCGGCTTCGAGGTGATCGCCCCTCTGCTGCGGGCGCGCGAAGGCTACGAGGGCGAGCGGCTGGCGCGGGTGAGCCGCCTGGAGAGCCTCTGCGAGGTCGTCTACGACGTCCCCTTCGCGTCGCCCGCCTTCCACGACCTTGTCCGTACACGGAAGATCGACGCCCTCGCCCACCACGCCGCCGACGTCACCGGCTACCGCGATCCCGATTTCGACGCCCGCGCGGCCTTCGCGCGCAACACTGAGGGCGCGGAAGAGACCCTTGGACTCCTGCGCAAACAGGGCGCCCGGGTCGTGATGGTGACCGGCACGGTGTTCGAGGCCGGCGAGGGCGGCGTCGCCGCCGAGCCGTTGGCGGTCACGCCCTATGGTCTGTCCAAGACCCTCACCAACATCGCCTTTCGCCATTACGCCGCCAGCGCGGGCCTGGGCTTTGGCCGCTTCGTCATTCCCAGTCCCTACGGCGTCTTCGAACAGCAGCGGTCCTTCCCCGCCTATCTCTTCCGGACCTGGGCGGAAGGCGGGGTTCCGCAGGTCCGCACCCCACTTTACCTGCGCGACCATCTCCCGGCGCCCCTGCTGGGCCAGGCCTACGCCGCCTATCTGGGCAGGCTGCTGGCGGAGGGTGGGCCGCCGGTCCATCGCCCCAGCGGCTGGATCGCCACCCAGGGGGATTTCGCCCGCAAGCTGGCGGCGGAGGCGGGCGCGCGGCTGGGCCGTGACCTGCCCCTGGAGCTTGCCGATCAGACCGTCTTCGCCGAGCCCTTGAAGCGGGTGAACAGCGAGCCCGCCGCCCCGGCCGGCTGGGACGAGTCCGGCTTTTTCGACGACTACGTCGGCTGGCGCCAGGGGCGGCGTTAGACCCCGAGCGTGGTCGCCACGGCCTGGTAGAAGTCGGCCGCCCACTGGCGGGTCTGGCCGAGCGGACTGGCCTGCATCCTCTCCCGCATCCCGGCGCGCAGGCTGGCGATCCGCGCCGGATCGCCGGCCAGCTTGACCGCGATGGCCACATAGTCGTCCAGGGTGCGGGCGCAGAGGTCGCCAAGCCCCAGGTTCATCAGGGTCGAATAGCTCAGCCGCTCGAAGACGCTGTCGCCCACCAGGGTGACCACCAGGGCGCCCATCCACAGCGCCTCGCAGGTGGTGGTGCCGCCGGTCTGGGGGAAGCAGTCCAGGGTGATGTCGATCTGGTTGTAGAAGGGCAGGTGGGCGCCGCGCACGGCGGCGAAGTCGATGCGGTCGGCCGCGACCCCGCCGGCCTCGAAGGCGGCGCAGATGTTGGCCCGGAAGCTGGCGGTGCCACCTTCCGGGCGGATGAACAGGAATCGCGAGGTGGGATGCTCGCGCATCACCCGCGCCCAGGCGGCCACCACATGGGCCGAGTACTTCTGCGGATTGTTGGCGGTGCCGAAGGTGACGTAGCCGTTGCGCGCTGCCGGCGGCTCGGGGTTGGCCGCCGGCTCGGCCCGAAACGCCGAGGCGCCCAGCGGGTACCAGGCGTTGGGCAGCATCAGCGGCTTTTCCAGGATCAGACCCGGCTTCTCCGGCGCCACATAGGGGTCGACCACCAGGTAGTCGATGGTCGAAAGCCCCGCCGAGTGCGGATAGCCCAGCCAGCTCGCCGACTTGGCGGCGGGCCGGTAGCCCATCACCTCCAGCTTGTTCATGTAGGTCGTGCCGCCCAGCTCGATCAGCAGGTCGAGCTGGTCGTCGGCGATCATCTGGGCGGCGTCGCGCGCCCGGATCTCCGGATGCCAGCGGAACGCCTTGGCCTTGGAGGCCATCAGCTTCTGGGTCGGGTCCTCCTGGCCCGTGTAGTAGGAATAGACGTAGAGGTCGAAGCGCGGGTCAATGTCCTGGAACAGCGGCAGGGCGAAATAGCCCACCGGGTGCTGGCGCAGGTCCGACGACATCAGCCCCAGCCGGATGCGCCCGTCCGCCGCGCGCGGCGGCGGGCGGCGGATCGGCTGCTCGGCGGCATGGCGCTCGGTCTTGCGGCCCCAGATCAGATGCTGCTCCAGAAGCTCCTGCCGGTCGGCGTCGCTCTCGACGGCGGAAAGCTGCTTCATCAGCGCCGAATGTCGTCCGCTTTCGGCCCAGATGCGTCCGCGCGCGCGGAAATCCGGGAGCTTTTTCAGCTCGTCGAACGCCGCCACCCGCTCCATCACCTCGTAGAGGACCTTGATGTGGCCGCCGTCGGTGAGCTCCACGCCGCGGTCCAGCAGGTCGCGCGCGAGCTGGTAGGCGGCCTCGATGTTGGCGCCCTCGTCGCCGGTGCGCGTGCGCTCCAGGCTCTCGATGCGGGCGGTGAGGTAGTCTAGGTCGTCCGGCGACAGCTCCACGGCCCGGGCGAAATGGTGGTTCGCCGTCGGCCGGTCGAAATCCTGCAGCGACAGGCCGATCTGATAGTGCAGCCACGGCTCGCGGTCGTGCTCCGGCAGGAGGCCTTGCAGATAGGCGGCCGCGCGCTTGGGCTGGCCGGCCCGGCGCAGCACCAAGGCTATGGCCTGCAGCAGGCGAGGCTGGCCCGGATTGGCCTCCAGCGCCTTATCGAGGGTCTCCAGCGCCTCCTGGGTGCGGTGCCGCTCGCTGAGCAGGCCCGCCAGGTCCATCCAGGCCTCGACCAGGTCCTTCTTCAGCGCGACGGCCTGGCGGAAGCGGGTCAGGGCCGGCTCGAACCGCTCCTGCATCATCAAGGCGCGGCCGAGCTGGCGCTGGTGCTCTCCGTTGCGCGGCTGCTGGCGCACGAGCTTGGTCCAGGCGGCCTCCGCCTTGGCGCCGGCCTTCATGTCGAGCAGCACATTGCCGCGGTTGACCGGGGCGGACAGGTCGCCGGGGTTGAGCTTGATCGCCATGTCCAGCTCGCGCAGCGCCTCGTCGTAGCGCTCCAGGCGGCGCAGCAGCACGCCCCGCATGTTGCGGATCTCGGCGTCCTTGGGGAAGCGCTCGACGGTCCGGGCGGCCCAGGTCTCGCCCTCGGCGTAGCGGCCGGCGTGATAGAGCTGGCGCACCAGCACCCGGTAGATCTGCGCGGGGCGGGCGGGGTCCTCGGCGATGGCGGCCTGGAGCTGGCTGATCGCCTCGTCGGTGTTTCCGGTCCGCAGCGCCGCCTCCGCCGCGGCCAAAGGATCACTCATGCTCTGTCCGTCCGCCACGCGCGCCCGCCTGGTCAGGCTTTAAGGGCGCCGGGCTCGAAAGGCTAGGCCCGCCCCTCGCGGTCGAATCGCCACTTCAGCACCAGTATGGCGGCCGACAGCACCAGGCAGACCAGGTTCGATCCGACCACCGGCCAGCTCGAGGTCATGACCCCGTAGATGCTCCAGAGGGTGAAGCCGGTGACCGTCACCGCGTACATGCGCAGCGAGACGGAGGAGGCGTCCCGCTCGCGCCAGATCTTCACGATCTGCGGTACGAAACTGGTCATCGAGCAGATGGCGGCGCCTGTGCCGATCGCGACGGCGGCGAAGGATGCGCTCACGGAGCGGTGCGGGGGCGAAGGCTCATGGCAGGGTAACGAGCGCCCGCAATCCAGGTTGCGCGTCCTCGAACACAAGGCTGGCGCGAAGCTGCAGGGCCATCAGCCGCACGATCATCAGGCCGAACGCCTCCGCCGCCTGGGGGTCGGCCAGCCCCGGGCCGCGGTCGGCCACGGCCAGGCGGAACCCATCGCCCTCGCGCGCGAGGCTCACGCTCACCTGTGGCGTCGGCCCGCCATGCTGTAGGGCGTTGCCGACCAGTTCGCCGATGATCAGCGCCAGCGGCGCGGCCGCCGAGGCGGCGATCTCCACCGGCTCGAGATCGAGGTCCAGGCTCGCCTCGCGCGGCCCGGACCGCGCCAGGGAGGGCAGGTGCTCGGCCAGGAAGGCGGTCAGGTCGAATCGGCCCGGCCGGGGACCGTCGAGGAAGCCGCGATGCACCGCGGCGATGGCGGCGATTCGCTGGTGCAGTGCCTTCAGCGTGGCCTGGGTTTCCGGAGTATCGGTTCGTCGCGCCGTCAGCAGCGCCAGGCTGCCGGCCAGCTGCAGGCTGTTCTTGGCGCGATGGTCGATCTCGCGGGCGCGTGCGCGCTCGCGCTCCAGCTCGGCCTGCAGGGCTTCGCGGCTCGGCGGATCGGCGCTGGCGTCGGGATTGTCGCTCATCGGGCGCCTCGGCGAAGCTTGGTGGGGCAACGGCGGGGGAATGCACAGGTTCCGTGACGGGCCGCCCCGCGCTTGTCACGCCCGTGACACACCGGTGGAGATGCTCGATGCTTGTCGCGAGGAGATTCCCGTGTCGGCGCCGCAGACGCAAGAGACCCGCGCCCAAGAGGGCTCGCCCTGGCCGATCGTCGCGGCCGGAGCGGCGGGCCTGCTCACGGTCCTGGCGCTGGCGCTGGTGGAGCATTTCGCCCCGCTGACGGCGGTCCTCGCCCTCGCGGCGGTGGCCGCGGCGACGGCGGTCTGCGTCCTCGCCGCCGAGCGCGCGGGCGCCTTGCCCTATGACGACCATGGTCGCGCGGCCGCCCCCGGCGCGGGCGAGCCGACGCCCTTCCGCAGCCTCGTCGACGCCCTGCCCGACCCCATCCTGGTGATCTCCGGCGCCGCGCCCGACCACGTCACCAGCCGCCGCTACCTGTTCGCCAATCTGGCCGCCACCCAGTTGCTGCGCCTCGAGGGCGGGGAGGGGCTCTTGGTCAATGCGATCCGCGACCCGGCGGTGCTCGATGTCGCCGACCAGGCGCTGTTCGCCTCTCGCGACGCGGCCTGCGTCTATGAGACCACCGGGGTGCAGCCCCGCACCCTGCACGTCTACGCCCGGCCCCTGGCGTCGGCGGCGGATGGGCGCAAGCTCGCGCTGCTGGTCTTCCGCGACGAGACCGAGACGCGCCAGGTGGAGCGCACGCGGGTCGATTTCCTGGCCAACGCCAGCCACGAGCTGCGCACGCCCCTGGCCTCCCTCACCGGCTTCATCGAGACCCTTCGGGGCCACGCCAAGGACGACCCCGCCGCGCGTGACAGGTTCCTCGCCATCATGCAGGCCCAGGCCGAGCGCATGTCCCGGCTGATCGACGACCTGATGTCGCTCTCGCGCATCGAATTGGCCGAGCACATCGCCCCGGCCGACCGCGTGGACCTTGGCGCCTGCGCCCAGGATGTCGTGGAGGCCTCCACCCCCATCGCCGAACGCCAGGGCGTCCAGCTCAAGGTGCGCCTGCCGCGCAAGGGCGCGGCCCTGGTGGCCGGCGAGCGCGACCAGATCGTCCAGGTGGTGCAGAACCTGGTGGACAATGCGATCAAATACTCCGGCCCCGGACAGGTGGTGGACATGGTGGTGCAGGCCGATCTCTCGCCCGAGGCGGCGGCCGCTCCGTTCCGGCCGGGCGCGGCGCGCTTCTCGCTGCTGACCCCCGATGCGCCCTCGCCCACCTACGCCGCCCTGCGGATCAGCGACCGCGGCCCTGGCATGGAGCGCGAGCATCTGCCCAGGCTCACCGAGCGGTTCTATCGCGTCGAGGGGCAGAAGAGCGGCGAGCGCGCCGGCTCGGGCCTGGGCCTGGCCATCGTCAAGCACATCGTCAACCGCCACCGCGGCGGCCTCACCGTCGAGAGCGCGATCGGCGAGGGGACGGCCTTCACCGTCTACCTGCCCCAGCTCGCCGCCGAGGCCCCGCCCGCCGGCGACGTCGCGAAAGTGTCATGACATTGTTGCATAGCCTCACCCGCCACAGCCTTGCAGCGCCCATGGGCGGCGCGCAGGAGAGTCTTCCATCATGACCGAGCACACCCTGAAATCCTTCGAGGAGGAGCTGAACAAGCTCTCCGCCGAATGCGCGCGCATGGGCGGGCTGACCGAAGCCCAGGTGGCCGACGCCCTGACCGCGGTGGTCAAGCGCAACCAGGACCTGGCCACCAGCGTGGTGACCCGCGACGACAAGCTGGACGTGGCCGAGCGCGAGATCGAGCGGCGGGCCATCCGCCTCATCGCCCTTCGCCAGCCGATGGCCGACGACCTGCGCCGCACCGTCGCGGCCATGAAGATCGCCAACAATCTCGAGCGCTGCGGCGACCTGGCCAAGAACATCGCCAAGCGCACCCTGGCGATCATCGAGGCCGACCCGATGACCCAGCTCACCCGCTCCATCGACCGGATGGGCAAGCTGGTGCTGACCCGCCTCACCGCCGTCCTGGACGCCTACGCCCGCCAGGACCTGGAGCGGGCGCTGGCCGTCTGGTCCCAGGACGAGGACGTCGACGAGCACTACAACAGCCTGTTCCGCGAACTGCTGACCTACATGATGGGCGATCCGCGCACGATCACCGCCTGCGCCCACCTGCTGTTCGTCGCCAAGAACCTGGAGCGGATCGGCGACCACGCCACCAACATCGCCGAGATCGTCCACTACCAGATCACCGGCGAGGACATGATCGCCCCCGTGCGTCCCAAGACCGACGCGCTGAGCGCCTGAGGAGACGGCCGCCGTGCGCCCCACGATCCTGGTGGTGGAGGACGAGGACGCCCTCGCCACCCTGCTGCAGTACAACCTCGAGAAGGAAGGCTACGAAGTGCTGATCGCCGCCGACGGCGAGGAGGCGCTGGTGGTCGTCGAGGAGAAGCTGCCGGACCTGGTGATCCTCGATTGGATGCTGCCCAAGGTCTCCGGCATCGAGGTCTGCCGCCGCCTGCGCCAGCGGGCCGAGAGCCGCAACGTGCCGATCATCATGCTGACCGCGCGGGGCGAGGAGAGCGACCGCATCCGCGGCCTGGACACCGGGGCGGACGACTATGTGCTCAAGCCCGTCTCCATGACCGAGCTGGCGGCCCGCGCGCGCGCGGTGCTGCGCCGCCTTCGGCCCGGCCTTGCGGAAGACGAGGTCCGCTGCGGCGACATCAGCATCGACCGCGTCGGCCACCGGGTGAAGCGCAGCGGCCGCGAGGTCCACCTTGGGCCCACCGAATTCCGTCTGCTGGACTACCTCATGCGCCACGCCGGCCGCGTGCTGTCGCGCGAGCAGCTTCTGGACGCGGTCTGGGGCTCGGACGTCTATGTCGAGGCGCGCACGGTCGATGTCCATATCGGCCGCCTGCGCAAGGCGCTGAACCTGCCCGACACCGAGGACCCGATCCGCACCGTCCGGGCGGCGGGCTACGCGCTCGAAGCGCGCTGACGATGCTCCCCGCGAGGGGGATCGAAACTTGACCGGGCGCGCCCTGCACGCCAAAGCCCGGCGATGAATATCCTCTTGGTGGGCGGCGGCGGGCGCGAGCACGCCCTGGCCTGGAAGATCGCCCAGTCGCCCAAGCTCACCCGCCTGGTGGCCGCCCCCGGCAACCCTGGGATCGCGGAGCTGTGCGAGACCCGCCCCGTGCCGGCCACCGACGTCGAGGGCCTCGTGGCGCTCGCCCGCGAGATCGCCGCGGACCTGGTGGTGATCGGCCCCGAATCCTCGGTGGCGGCGGGCCTGGCGGACGCCCTGGCCCTGGCCGGAGTTCCCTGCTTCGGGCCCTCCGCCCAGGCCGGACAGCTGGAGTCCTCCAAGGCCTTCACCAAGGGCTTCTGCGACCGCAACGGCCTGCCCACGGCCGCCTATGAGGTCTGCGAGGACGCGGTGTCCGCGCGCGCCGCCCTGGACCGCTTCGATCCTCCCTATGTGGTCAAGGCCGACGGCCTGGCCGCCGGCAAGGGCGTGGTCATCGCCGCCACGCGGGCCGAGGCCGAGGCGGCCATCGACGATGCCCTGGGCGGGCGGTTCGGCGCGGCCGGCGCGCGGGTGGTGATCGAGGAGTTCCTGGAGGGCGAGATCGGTTCGCTGTTCGCCCTCTGCGACGGAAAGGACTCGATCCTGTTCGGCTGGGCCCAGGACCACAAGCGCGCCTTCGATGGCGAGCAGGGTCCCAACACCGGCGGCATGGGGACCTATTCCCCGGCGCCGGTCTTCACCCCCGAGCTCGTGGAGCAGGTCCGCACCCGGCTGGTGGAGCCCGCCTTCGCCGGCATCGCCCAGGAGGGCGCGCCCTACCGCGGGGTGCTTTTCGTCGAGCTGATGGCGACCCGGCGCGGCCCCAAGCTGGTGGAGTTCAACGTCCGCTTCGGCGACCCGGAATGCCAGGTCCTGATGCTGCGGCTGGAGAGCGACCTGGTCCCTTACCTTTACGCCTGCGCCACCGGCACGCTGGCCCAGCTGCCGCCGCCGGTCTGGCGCGACGAGGCGGCGGTTTGCGTGGTGGTCGCCGCCCAGGGCTATCCCGAAACGCCCAAGGCGGGCGGGGCGATCGGCGGCCTCGCCGACGCGCAGGCGCTGGGGGCGGTGGTGTTCCATGCGGGCACCCGGCGGGGCGAGGACGGCGCGCTGCGCGCCGCCGGCGGCAGGGTGCTCAATGTCTGCGCCCGGGCCGGAGCGCTGACGTCGGCCATCGAGCGGGTCTATGCAGCCGTTGCGCGTATCGACTACCCGGAGGGCTTCTTCCGCCGCGACATCGGTTGGCGCGCGCTGGCGCACAGGAACTAGATAAGCTTTTGATCATCGTTCAGTTTCAAGTCTTTGAGCTGACACAGAGTCGTCTTCCCGACCTCCCTCGCGAGCAAGCCGAGCCGCGTCACTCAAAACGGGTATCAGGCCCCCAAAACGGGTAGCGCTCCGCTTCCCTTCCGGGGCCGGATACAGTTCAGCTCAACCTCTGGGCGTCCTCATCCGACAGAAGGTGGGGCGGCCGGAAGGATCATCGGGAACTCGGGTCATGAAGTTTGATTCACGCCGCCGTGGGGCGGACGCCGCCTCGCCGGAAGACCTGGATGGGCCACATCCGGTGGACCGCCACGTGGGCCTGCGCATCCGCATGCGCCGCAAGGAGCTGGGCATCAGCCAGGAGCGCCTGGCCGAAGCGCTGGGCCTCACCTTCCAGCAGGTCCAGAAGTACGAACGCGCCGCCAACCGCGTCAGCGCCTCCAAGCTGTGGGAGATCGCGCGCGCGCTGAACACCAGCGTGGCCTACTTCTACGACGGTCTCGCCGGCTCGGCCGACATGGACGCCGCGCCCATGCCCGACCGCAGCGCCCACGCCTTCCTGATGACCCCCGAGGGCGTCGAGCTCGCCAACCTCTTCCCCCGGCTGACCCGCGCACGCGTGCGCCGCCGGATGGTGGAGCTGATCCGCGCGCTGGCCGAACTGGACGACGAAGGCGACGCCGCCGAGTCCGCCCGCCTTCAGGTCGTCCTGACCGCCTGAGCCGCGCGCACGACCGGGTCCAGGAGGGCGTCCAGCGCCGCTCCGGACTCGAAGACGGCCCGGACCGGCCAGGGCGTGATGCGCGCCCGCCATTCCGGCGCCAGCCGCACCCAGTCCTTCTCGGTGGTGACCAGGCCCGCGCCGAACTGCGCCGCCCGCGCGGCGAGCCGGCCCAGCGTCGCCTCGTCATAGGCGAAATGGTCGGGGAAGGGCGCGAAGTCGCAAAGCTCGCAGCCGGCCGCCGCCAGCGCGCGCTCCACCTTCCAGGGCTTGCCCACGCCCGCGAAGCCCACCTGGGGGCCTGACGGCGGCGCCTGCGCCGCCTCCAGCCGCGCCGCCAGCAACGGGACCGCCGCCAGCACTGAGGCCAGCTCCGGATCGACGGCGGGAACGTCCGCCGGCAGCAGGACCACCGCGGCGTCGGCCCGGGCGAGCCCGGCCGCCAGCGGCTCGCGCAGCGGACCCGCCGGGAACACGCGGCCATCGCCGAAGGGCCATTCGCCCTCGCGCGCCTCCCCGTCCACCACCACCAGCGACAGGGCCTTGGCGAGCGAGGGGTTCTGGTGGCCGTCGTCCATCACCACCACCTGGGCGCCTGCCGCGACCGCCGCCCGCGCCCCGGCCGCCCGGTCGCGCGCCACCCAGACGGGAAAGTCGCGGGCCAGCATCAGCGGCTCATCGCCCACCGCCGCTGCGCTGTGGCGCCTAGGATCGACCCGCAGCGGCCCGCGCTCGGTCCCGCCATAGCCGCGCGAGAGCAGGTGGACGCCAAGGCCCCGCGCCGCCAGCCGCTCGGCCAGGGCGCGCACCACCGGGGTCTTGCCGGTTCCCCCCAGGGTCAGGTTGCCGACGCAGACCACCGGGCAGCCCACCTCCTGGGGGACGGTCCTGGCGATGCGCCGCGCCGTCGCCCAGGCCCACGCCCAGCCGGCCGGCGTCAACAGCGCCCGCGTGACCGGCATGATCCGCCGGTCGCGGCTGTACCACCAGCGTGGGGTGGAGAGCTTCATGCGGGGACCATCGCCAGCATCAGCGGCAGGGCGGTCTCCAGGGCGGCCCCCTGGCGCTCGGCGAAAGCCAGGGCCGCGCGCCCCATCGCTTTGGCCTCGTCCGGGGCGTCGGCGAGCCGTCGCAGGGCCAAGGCCAGGGCCTCGCCGTCCTCCACCACCTGGGCCGCCCCCTCCGCCGTCATCTCCTCATAGATCTCCTGGGCGTTGGCCACCTGCGGCCCGGTGAGGATGGCCGAGCCCAGGCGCGCCGCCTCCAGGGGATTGTGGCCGCCGACGCCGGGAAGGAAGCCGCCGCCCATCACCGTCACCTGCGCCAGCCGAAACCATAGGCCAAGCTCGCCCAGGGTGTCGGCGAGATAGACCCCGCCCGCGTCGGGGAAGGCCTGGCCCAGGCTGCGACGCGTCACCGTAAGGCCCAGGCTCGCCAGCTCCGCGGCGAGGACCGGCGCCCGCTCGGGGTGGCGTGGGGCCAGGATCAGCAGGTCGGGCGCCGCCGAGCGCCAGGCCTTGGCGATCAGGGCCTCCTCGGCGGGATGGGTGCTGGCCGCCAGGACGATGCGGCGGCCCGCCAGCGCGCCCTGTAAGCGCGCCAGCTCGGCCGCCTCGCAGGGGGGCGCCTCGCCGGCCCGCTTCAGGTTGAGCGGCGGGCCGAGGCGGGCGCCCAGCCGCGCCAGTCGCGCCGCGCTGGCGGCGTCCTGCGGCAGGACCAGCTCGAAGGCCTGCAGCAGCGCGCGCGCCGCGCCGGGCGCCCGGGCCCAGCCGGCGGCGGTCCTGGCGGTCATCCGGGCGGAGACCAGGCCCAGGCGCACGCCGCGGGCGCGGGCGGCGCGGATCAGGTTGGGCCACAGCTCGCTCTCGGCGAAGAGGGCCGCGTGCGGGCGCCAATGGTCGAGGAAGCGCCCCGCCGCGCCTGGCGCGTCCACCGGCGCGTACTGGTGGATCACTCCGTTGGGCAGGCGCCTGGCGAGAACCTCGGCGGCGGTGCGGGTGCCGGAGGTGACCAGCAGGGTCAGGTGCGGCCGCGCGGCGTGCAAGGCGCCCGCCAGCGGCAGCAGCGAGAGGCTCTCGCCGACGCTCACGCCATGCAGCCAGACGAGGGCCCCAGGGGGGCGGGCGAGGCTGGCCCGGCCCATCCGCTCGCCCAGCCGCGCAGGGTCCTCCTTGCCGCGCCGGGCGCGGGCGGCGAGCAGGCGCCCCGCCAGGGGCTCGGCCAGGGCCGCGCCGGCGGCGTAGAGAGCAAGCCCGACGGAGGAGGGCGGGCGGCCCTTCACACCACCTCGGCGGGCGCGAGCTTGCAGAAGTGGTCGCGGTTGGTCTCCACCTGCAGGGTGGCGTGGCCGATGCCGAACCGCTTGGAAAGGCCGTCGCAGACCTCGTGCAGGAAGGCGTCGGCGTCGGGGTTGAGCGGGCGCACCAGGTGGGCGGTGAGCGCGGTCTCGGTGGTGCTCATGGCCCAGACGTGCAGGTCGTGCACCTCCACCACGCTGGGCTGGGCGGCCAGCCAGTCGCGCACGGCGGCCACGTCGATCCCCTTGGGCGCCGCGTCCAGGGCCAGGTCGAAGGATTCCTTCAGCAGGCTCCAGGAGCCGACGATGATCACCAGGCCGATGGCCAGGCCCAGCGTCGGGTCGATCCAGGTCAGGCCCGTGCGCTGCATGATGAAGGCGCCGGCCACCACCGCCACCGACACCGCCGCGTCGCTGGCCATGTGCAGGAAGGCGCCGCGGACGTTGAGGTCGCCATGGCTGCCGCGGAAGAACAGGGCGGCGGTCGCTCCGTTGATCAGCACGCCAAGGCCGGCGGTGACCATCACCACGCCGGTCTGCACGCTCGCCGGCGAGGCCAGGCGGTGGATGGATTCGGAGACGATGGCGCCCACCGCCACCAGCAGCATGACCGCATTGGCCAGGGAGGCCAGGATGGTGCCCTTGCGAAGGCCATAGGTCCGCTGCCCGGCCGGCGCGCGCCTCGCCATCGCCGCCGCGCCCCAGGCCAGGATCAGGGCCAGCACGTCGGAGAGGTTGTGGCCGGCGTCGGCCAGCAGCGCCAGCGACCCGGCCCAGATCCCCGCCGCCACTTCGGCCGCCACGAACAGGGTGTT